>Ga0208764_10000495_pt1 | contig 25158 bp, 26 predicted proteins | sample ETNtaG_18_FD_185762 | JGI IMG/M metagenome (GOLD analysis project Ga0208764, IMG submission 185762) | Marine microbial and viral communities from oxygen minimum zone, Eastern Pacific Ocean - ETNP201302SV91 (SPAdes) (version 2) | ecosystem: Environmental > Aquatic > Marine > Oceanic ... | reverse complement strand
AGCCTTTATCTCCTGAGACGCTCTTTGACCATAAGCAAACGTAACTCCATACAACTGGTATCCTTTTTTCAAATATGACATCATGCATGCTGAATCTAAACCTCCACTTAGAATGATTACTGCTTTTTTCATTTTACTACTTTTACTATTTCAGGACCTTTGCTTGGTTTACAAATTACAATATCACAATCTACCTTTGCAGATTTGAATCCTTTTTTCATTGCTGCACCAATTTCTTCAGAATAATCTTTTTTACCAGTTCCATCAAATGCAATCACTGTTGGACCTGCACCACTTATTGTCACAGCATCAGCACCAGCAGCGCGCGCAAATTTTTTTACTTTATCATAACCAGGAATCATTTTTTTCCTTGCACGCTCCGAAATTGACTCTTCATTAATATCATCATAATCAATATTACCACTATCTCCCAGCATGGCAACAATGTGTGTAGCACGACTCAAATCATCCATCGCATCAGCAAATTTGACCGTTTTTGGGAGAATTCCACGTGAAACTTTTGTTTTCATTTTTGGTATTTTGATTTTTGGAATGGCTAAAACAATACTATCAAGATCCACATCATAACTCCACAAATGTAACTGTGGATCATCAACATCCAAGTCCATAACTACAACAAATCTTCCTGCGACGGCAGCACCTACATTATCAAAATGTACAGTTCCCGCACTAGCTTTTTCCCCCTCGCCTGCAAAAGCAACCAAATCTTCTGTTTGCCAGTTTGCATCTGGATATATTCTACTTATAGCATGTACACACGCAGCAGCAGAAGCTGCGCTACTTCCTAATCCATATCCTGCTGGAACACCTTTCTTTATCTTGATTTCCAGTCCATCTTGGTTAAACTCCTTATCTGCATCTAACATAGCTTTTGCAGCTATTCCTGCAGTATTCTTTTTTGGATCCAACGGAATGTCATCTGAACTTACAATTTTAATTCCAAACGATTTTGGTTTTTTTGTTACAGTTACTTCATCATAAAATGCATCAAGTGCCAAACCAAACACGTCAAATCCAGGACCTAGGTTTGCCGTAGAGCACGGTGCACGAACTGTTACTGATTTTACCATTAATCTTCTACCTCTTCTCCCAAGTTAATAATTCTGCTTAATGCGCTTTCAAGGTTTACCATTCCTTCTCCTGTAGCATTTGAGACTGGAATTAGATCATCAAGGAATTCATTTTTGTTTAGGCTCTGAAGCATATCTGAAATCAGCGAAAGCGTTTCTCCATCAACTTCTTTTGAAACCTCATCTTCCAAACCATATTCATTTGATGACCACTCTAGTATTTTTTCCAGATTGTCTGGGATAAGATCTGTTTTTGTTAATACGTTAACTGTTGGTAAACCCAAACGCAACCTAATTGATGTAGAGAGCAAACTTAATGATACAAAATTAGCTGGGGATGTAATCATCGTTCCATCATACAAGAACAAATTAACTTTTTCTTCAGCGTTAAGATTTTTCACAAAGAATGGTCCACTGGTACGATATGCAAATAGTTCAACCTGACCCGGCGTGTCCACTATGAGATAATCTGGATTAATGACATCAATCTCATTTTGAATATCATCAATCTTTGTTGCAATTAGATCGTTTGCCATTATTAGAGAACCATTTGATCCAAGCTCGTATTGTTCCATTAGAGAATTAAGATCAACATAATCTCTGACATCCACATCTGGAGAATATGGCAGTTTACCCACACCAGGATCCAAATTCAGCGTTACAGCAAATGATGAATTTTTGGCATAATATTCCTTAATTTTAGAAGTCAGTAATGACTTCCCTGCCCCCGCTGTGCCTGTAACAAAAATAACTTTCAATCTTTCGACAAAATATTTTTTTTATTAGCTTATATTTGAATCCATAAAAAAGACCACAATGAATTGGCGACTAGCAGTTATCCCTGCCACACTAATTCCTATAATTATAATTATAATTCAGTTTGATATCAAGCCGCAAGATGTGTTTGCTATAGGCATTGTTCCATTTACCTTGGCAGTACTCGCATTCATGGTAAAGCTTGGATTACAAGGAGTTAAACTAGCATACATTGCAAGAGCATTTCTTGGCCCATTTGATTCCATTAAACGTCTAACAGCAATGAGAGTAGGTAGCGAATTCATAAAATTCACTACACCAATGTTTGTCGGCGCCGAATTTGCTGTAATTTATTATATGAAGAAAAAAGGTATAGCAACTTCAAAGGCGTCATGGGTTGCATTACTTGATATAGTAACTGAGGTTTTTGCCGCAGGTGTTTTATCAATTCTTGCCGGAATACTTGCATTACTAAGTGGTGCATATGTTGTTGCTGCCATAGTTTTGGGGACAAGCATCACGGTAACATCGCTTTGGGTAGTTTTGTTTTTTGCTTCAGCTAAACACACATTTCAAATTCCTAAAGGTCTAGCCACGCTGATTACTAAACTAGGAAAAGAAAGAGGCGAAAAATATGTTAAACAGACGAATGGATACATTGAAGAAGTTTGCACAATGAGTCGAGAAAATTTAGGCTCTGCAAAATCAAAAAAAGTTTTCACTGTTGGTTTCATTACATCTCTAGTTTCTTGGACATTTTATGGAATTTCATTCTTAATTATAGCACACAGTGTTGGTTTTGTAATAGAGTTTTTTGATTCTGTAATGGCTGTAATGGCTGCAAATGCAATTGGAAATTTACCTATAACAGTTGGTGGTTCAGGCTTAGCTGAGTTTGGCATAGTAGCATATCTAAACAACTTGGATCCATTTAATTTTGTAATGCCAGAAAAGGGATTAGAGTGGAATGCAGTCATTGGTTGGAGGATTGCTACTTATTATATTCCAATCGTAATAACTTGGGTACTGTTAGTGAAATTTGCACTAAGCAAAATTACAAAGGCGACTTCATAGAAACCACTTTATTTTCATGATACTTTGATGCCATATGGATTTTAAGAATAAAGTCGTAGTCATTACTGGCGCTTCTAGTGGGATTGGAGAAGCAGCTGCACTCAAGTTTGCAAAAAAACATGCAAATGTTGTTCTTGTAGCACGTAGAAAAGAAAAATTGTTAGAGGTTGAGAAGAAAATTTCAAATTGTTCAGGCTCTTCTCTTGTCTGTCAATGTGATGTTTCTAACAAAGATCAAGTTGAGCAAATGGCTAAGACTGTTCTACAAACATATGGAAGAATTGACATTCTTGTAAACAACGCAGGATTTGTAATATATGGAAAAGTTAGTGAGTTGTCAACTGAAGAAATTGTAGCACAGATGGAAACAAATTACTTTGGCATGACTTACTGTACAAAAGCATTCTTACCACAAATGTTAGAACAACACTCAGGTCATTTTGTTAACGTTGCATCAATTGGTGCAAGTTTTAGCGCACCAGGAGTTGCATCATACTGTGCAACGAAATTTGCCATGCTTGGCTTTTCTGAAGGATTAAAACACGAACTACATGGTACAGGCGTTGATCTCACTGTAGTTAGTCCGATAATGGTAAGAACGCCACTTTTTGATCATCCTTCATTTGAAAATTTTTCTAAGTTTTCAACCGGCATATCGCTAAGTTCTGAAACTGTTGCAAAAGCAATCATCAAAGCATCTAATTCGTCAAGATTAGAAATTGTTGTTCCATCTGTAGCAAGGGCAGGAATCTGGTTTAAGCAAACATTTCCATATTTTATTAATCCAGTAGTGGGTAATTCATTTAGAAAGCAGTTAAGAAAACGAAATAATTAGAATTAGTTATTTTCATCTATTATTTTGAATTCTTTCAATTCAAACTTGACGATTGTATCTAATGCAATTCCTTGTTCCTTCAAATATTCTATAGTTTTTTTACTCAATGGTGCCTTTAACTCATCCAATTTGAATTCACACACAATACCCTTCTCTAGATCATTCAGATTGATTGTTTTGGATAATTCTAATCCTTCTAAAATTGTAGTTCCTGATAGAGGTTCATAGAGTTGTATGTCCACCTTCTTATCAGTCTCGTTTACGTCTAAAATATAACCACTGGCTGAGTGTGTTTTTGGCTTTCCAAACTTTGGTGATTTTAATTCATTATCAATTTCTGCTGGAATTTCATCTTTCTTTTTAGCCATTTCTATCAGTGATTATTGCAATTCTTTTTCTTTTTTGCTTTTTTGCCACCAATCAAGGTAATCATATTGTTTGTCTGCACGTGTTGATTCCTTACGTGATAGTTTATACCTTATATCACTGACTTGTTCTCTAGTTGCATAAAGACCACATCTTTTACAAATAAAATGTTTAGTAGATGTGTCAAGTTTCATAGGAAAATCAATTTCCTCTTCTATTTCTCTATACGTTGGCATTCGAAAATCTTTGCCTTCTTCATACGCTGCTTCTGATTCTGCTTCTAGTTGTGTTCTTTTTTTCTGTATTTCTCTATTAGCACATTCAGGGCAGTTTGGCAATAATGGAAACCGCTTGTTTTACCATAAGAGTGTTCCCACTTCTGTCATCGATCTATATCTATACTGATGCGCGGATTATATCCTCATCCCTTTCGGTCAGTTCGCCCATCGAAACACCGCGCACCAGTAGATTTGTTTTAATGAATTGTAATAATTATTTTTTGTCTTGTAATAATTCAGATATTATTTTAGCCGTATTTTCAGCCCCATTACCATTGAAATTCTTCGAGAATTCATTTACTGAATCCTGAAAACCATCATATTCATTTTTTAATTTTTGAATTGCTTGAATAATCTGATCTCTATTATGCGCAATTAGACCCAGTTTTTTCTCCTGTGCCCACGTAATCTGATTTGTGTGTTCATCATAAATTGGAATTCCAATAATTGGTTTGGCATGATTCCCTAAAATTTCACCCATTACAGTATGTGAGCCATTAATGACTGCATATTTACAGGAATTAAGCACAGTTTCTTTTTCCGGTTCCGATAAGAAACCTTTGTCAATCTGCACCCAATCAACCCGTTTTTCTAACGCTTCTGAGATTGAATATTTCTTACCATCTTTATCCAAAACTTTGTCTATAGTTGGGTCATCTGTTGCATGAGAAACTATTCTACACTCATTTTTTAATTGAGTTTGATGAAATGCTTCCTCATATCTTTCTCCAGTTCCTTCATTGGTTGATTTGTTACCAGTTCTCATCCAATAACCAAAGTTTGTATCCTTAACCAGCATCTCCAACTCGGTGCTTTCTCTTCTCTCCACCTTCTTACTCTTTGAAAAATGCCCAACATAGGTAACCTTATCCTTTACATTATCTGTAAAATTCAAATTATATTCGCACATTGTAAACGGTGGCGGAGAATCAGCAACAATAATCTTAGTTGCCTTTGAAATCTGTTTTGCGATAAAGGCCAAGGCCGGTTTGAAATAAAATCTTGATTTCCATAATTTTGGTTTGAACTGATTAGTGACAAAAACACTTGTTATGTTTCTATTATTGGCTAACACATTAGAGCCCATATCACCATCATTTATGACCAGATCAAATTTTTCATCATCAAAGATTTTTCTTTCTTTTTTGAGATAGCTTGATATCTGAGTAACTAACGGTTGATTGTCTGCAACTGGAATAAGTAAATTTAACATTGACAAGCTTACACTCGGTCCCATCTTACCGTCAATGGGTGTTGGCATCAAGATTTCATGTATGTTTTTCTTTTTTTCAGGAAACCTTTTGTAGAGTTTCTCAAGAATCTCTCCTTTACTGAAAAAATGTGTTTCCATCTTCTCAACAATTATTTCATCTAATGCATCGTTTAATCTCATCATCCTTGAAAAATGCCCATTTCCCCATGGATAGATAAATTGCCCTATCTTCTTCATACCATCAAATCAATTTTCCTGTTTAAATTTTCAGTGCTTCACTTCCAAAGCATCTAAAATTTCATGGATAATATTGGGGCCAAGTTTTACACTTACAGTTTTTTGACCTGTCATAATACTGTCTACAGCCTTACTGGATGGTTTTTTGGTGTCTTTTTCTACAATTTTCCTTTGAATGGTTTTTTCAATCTTCATGATATATTTTTCCAAACCAATTTCCCTAGCATTCTCAAACAATTCAGAACCAATTCCAGAAAGTGGAACATGTGGAACTAATCCAGAATCAAATATTTCCATTTCCAGTTTTTTTATCAGGGTTAAAGGAAAGGCTAGTGGTGATACAGGCAAGCCGACAAACGAAATTTTTTCTTTAAGAGCAATTTTTGAAAGAATTTTTCCTAAAAGAATATTTTTTGACACAGGATCATCATAGTTGGGTAACAATCCCCTTATATTATAAAATTCAATTTCAGATCGTACTTGTAATGTTCTTGGTAAAATTTTTTGTAAAATTTTAACTAGGTTAAGTAATTCAGACTGTTTTTGATAGACAATAACAATTTTTACTTCAAAACCTTGTTTTATTGTCTCCAAACAAGCAAGTGCTGAAAATTCATCAAAAATTCCACAAACGATTTTTTCACTTTGTGAATTATTTACTGCTCCACCAAGGCCCTTGTCATTAAAGATACTAACATAGGCATTAGATTTTGTGATGTGGGTGAATAACAATTTGTCATGTTTTTCTTCAGTTCCAGGTTTTGCATTAATTCTCCTGTTATTTTCAATTAGTGATGAAGTTGCAGACAACTCTATATCCTTTGTAACATATCCTTTTGGCACACCTTGTACATTTACGTAAAACCTTTCTCCTTTTAATAAAAGACTGGATCCTATTTTATTTATTTCATCTACAACGGTTGTGAAATCATTCTTAATTTTTTTTGCAATCGTAATTTGTTTAATTCCAAACAGTAGACCTATTGTAGTGGATGCAAAGACTGGATCATTTGCGTCTACGAGTATTAATTTTTCATCTCTTAATATTTCACATATTTTTGATTGTTAATTTTTAAAATTTTTTTGATGTTTCTCATAAGCAAACTTATCTTGTTTTCAGCAAATATTGATGGAAAGACTACAACATAATTTTCATTGCTCATTTTATTTTTTATCCAATAGGAGTTTATATTTTACAATATTTCTTAACATAAGCTAATTCTCGCATAATTATAATACCACACAGTATAATCATAATTATGGGAAAATTTACACAGGCTGAATTAGATAAAGTCAATGAAACATTAACATCCGCTGAGGATTGCCTAAAATGGGCATTTGATAATCTACATCCAAAACTTGCCAAGGCATCAAGTTTTGGAGCAGAAGATGCAGCAATCATTGATTTAATGTTCAAAATCAATTCAGAATCTAGATTATTTACACTTGAAACAGGCAGATTGCCTCAAGCAACTTTTGATGTTATGGAACAAGTCCAGAAACGTTACAACACAAAGATTGAGATGCTATATCCTGATGAACAAGAAGTTGAAAAAATGGTCAAGGAAAAAGGTTTAGACTGTTTCTATGACAGTGTTGATAACAGGAAGCTTTGTTGTGCTATAAGAAAAGTTCATCCAATGAATAAGATGCTTGAAACGCTTGATGGCTGGATTGCAGGTCTAAGAAGTGATCAAAACCAAAATCGTTCAACTGCAAAAATGCTTGAGGTTGATGAAATGCATGGCGGTATTGTAAAAGTCAACCCAATCATTAATTGGACATATGAACAAACGTGGGATTATATAAAATCAAACAACTGCCCATACAACAAACTGTTAGATCAAGGATTTCCTAGCATTGGATGTGAGCCATGTACACGACCAATTAAGATCGGTGAAGATATCAGAGCTGGTCGCTGGTGGTGGGAAAATGATACAAACAAAGAATGTGGCCTTCATATGAACCACGACAATTAAATTAATCCTACAAAGAGCAATCATATTGATTAATGCACATGGTGGAAAACTAGTAAATCGAGTAACAGATACTGATCCATCTGGGTTATTCTCAATTGACATTTCTGCAGATTTAGCTAACGATGTAGAAAATATTGCAGATGGAATATTTTCACCACTAGAAGGATTTCTTAATCAACAAGACTTTGAATCGGTAATATCCAAAGGAAGACTTGCAAATGGAATTGCATGGACTATTCCAACCGTTTTAGATGTTGATGACGACACTGGTAAAAAAATGAAAGAGGTAGGTGATGTATTACTCAAAAACCCAGAAGGTACAGGAATTGCAATTCTACATGTAGAAGATGTTTACTCTTATGATAAACAAGCTACTACAAGTGGAGTTTATGGAACTAATGATGAATCTCATCCAGGCGTGGCAAAGACTAATTCCATGAAAGACTTTCTTGTAGGTGGAACAATTGATTATATTCAAAGACAAAATGAGACTGAAATTAGAAAACATAGAATGACTCCCTCACAAACAAGAGAGTTTTTTGAAAAAGCAGAATGGAAAACAATTGTTGCGTTCCAAACACGAAACCCTCCACATGTAGCACATGAAATGTTACAAAAAAATGCAATAACAACACGTGATGGCGTGTTTGTAAATCCATTGATTGGAAAGAAAAAACCTGGTGACTTTAAAGACGAAATTATCGTAAAAGCATATGAAACAATGATTGAAAATTACTATCCACAAAATAAATGTCAACTAGCAACACTTCACACCGAAATGAAATACGCAGGACCAAAAGAGGCAATCCATCACGCAATTATGCGTCAAAACTATGGATGCACACACATCATTATAGGACGTGATCATGCAGGAGTTGGAAAATTCTACGATCCATTTGCAGCACATAAAATATTTGCTGATTATCCTGAACTTGAGATAGAGCCAATTTTTTTCCCAGCATTCTTTTACTGCAGAAAATGTCTTACATTTACAAATCCTAATGTTTGTCCACATGATGCAGATGATAGGGAACAAATTTCTGGTACAAAACTGAGAGAGATGATTCAAAACGGAGAAGCACCATCAGAATTTATCTTAAGACCCGAAGTTGCCAAAGTAATCATTGATTTTGATAAACCATTTGTTGAGTAGATGAATTATAAAATTCCTGTAATACTTTTTCTTTCCATAATGATTATTCCGGCATTTGCCGAAGAACAATCCAATCCCACACTATCAATGGTAAATATTGATATTGATTACAACGATTTCAACAAGCCATCACGAGATGAAGTAATTGTACAGTTTGAAGAAATTCATGATGTAAGTTGGCAGGTAAATCTAGTTAACGAGTTAATATACGGAAATGCAGATGGTAACGGTGTAATTAGATTCCATGATGCAACAATTGATGAGAAATTCATCGAAATCGGTATGGGAAGCCCACCAGACAAAAAATTCTGGATTGCAGTTCAACTCCCAGATGAAGGATATGTGGTCGTTCATGATAAATTAGAACGAGGGTGGTTACCAAGCGGTAAAGTAATCCTGGCATATTCTGATACTGCTGGATTAACTGTAAACAACGGCGAAAGAATAGTATTATCAAATTTGGATGTTGAAGGATTTCAGATTAAAGCATATTCTGTTTGGGGGATGCAAGGAAGTCAAGATCCACCTGCAACAGTTGCTGGGAAACTTAATGTAGAAATTTTATCTGGTGACCCTAAAGAAGGACCACTTCACATGCTTCCATTCATTATAGTAGGGTGTTTAGGAATTATAGTTGTAGTACTTTTGGTTACTAAGAAGCGTTCTTAGTTTTGTAATATTTGCAAGAATTCTTAATTTGACAAACTTTACACATTGGTGTTATTGGTTTACAAATGTTTTGACCATATTTTACAAATGTTTCATTAATGTTAAGCCAAAGCTTTTTAGGAATTATCTTCATCAATTCAAATTCAGTTTCTTCTGGAGTTTTTGTCTCAACTAATCCTAATCTATTTGAAATTCTATGTACGTGGATATCAACAGGAATAGCAGGTTTTTCATAAGCATAGACTAAAACACAGTTAGCAGTTTTTCTTCCAACACCAGGCAAGTCTACTAATCTTTCTAGATCATCTGGAACCTTTCCTTTATACTTGGAATCAATTATCTTTGCTACTTCAATAATCCTTCTTGCCTTTACATGATAAAATCCAATTGACTTAATGATTTTTTCAACATCTTTTACTTTTGCATTTGCAAGCTGTCTAGAATTTTTGTAAACTTTGAATAAATTTTTTACAATCCTACTAGTTGCTTCATCTTTTGCTCTGGCTGATAATATAGTACCAATCAGAATACTAAATGCACCACGATTCTCTGCGTCATGAAGATCTTGTAATGCAGTGATTCTTGGTGGTTTGACCAAATCCATAGTCTTTATCATACCATTAAGAATTTTTTTCATACGTGAATCTGACGTACAAGTCTTATATTTGTAGAAACTTGAATAATTATTGGAACTAACACAAGAAGAGCAGGCTGCATTAAATGGAGAGAAAGGCGATACATTACAAACTGCATATCGTATTCTTGTAGCCACAGGTGAGGCAACTAACGCTGAAAAACTGATTCCCATAAGTTGGGCACACCTCTCAGGCGTTAATTATAATACGATTGGTGACTCTGGAGAAGAATTCCTACGAAAAATTAGTCAAGACGCAAAAGTCAAAGTAAAAACCACTGTAAATCCAATGGGATTTGATTTTGATCATATCTCAGAATTTAAACACATAGACGAAGATTTTGTAAGAAAACAAGCAAGCATTCGCGATTCTTATATCAAAATGGGTGTTGATCCAACATTTTCTTGTACACCGTATGATATTTTTGATTTACCAGAAAAAAACACCCAAGTTTCATTTGCAGAAAGTAATGCTGCAATTTTTGCAAACTCATTAGGTGATCTAAAAACAAACAAAGAGAGTGCATTTAGTGCATTAGCTAGTGCAATAACTGGTAAATCACCTTATTCTGATTTAAGAAAAGACGAGATACCAACTCCATTGACTATTAGAATGAAGATGGACAATCCAAACGAACTTGATTTTGGAATGCTTGGGTTTTTTGCAGGAAAGGTCGGAGATACATCTGTAAATATTTCAGGCGTTTCACAACCCGACAGACGTAGTTGTAAAGCTATGTGTGGTGGTATGGGAACTTCTGGAACATGTGCAAAATTCCAATTTGTAGATTCTGATGAAAAAACTGGGGAAAAAGTTGACTTTGGAAAAGAAGAGATGAATGAAGTTTTTGATGAATTAAACACTACGGATAAAGGTGATCTAATTACCTTAGGAAGTCCACAGCTTGGATTAGAAGAACTATCTGATTTATCAAAGATGCTTAAAGGAAGATCATTCAAAAAACGCTGTATGATATTTTGTTCCCGTGCTGTACAAAACCAAGCACGTAATCTTGACTATACAAATGAGATTGAAAAGGCTGGCGGTGAAATTTTATCCGATTGTTGTACATGTCTTACTCCTTTAATTGATACAAATGAGATAGATTCCGTCACTACTAATTCAATTAAAGGCGCATATTATTTGAAAAACTCTACTAGGGTTGGCGTAAATCTAAAACCTCTCTCAAAAATTGTAGAAGATGATACTCAATGACTAAAGTGATTGTTCAAGGAAAAGTAAAAGGAATTGTACTCAAGACTACAAATCCAATCAACTTTTTGGGTGCAGTTGATAAAAAAACGGGAATTATTCAGGACCAAAAATATGACATTTTTGAAAAATCAATCAAAAACTCCATTCTAGTTTTTCCACATGGGATAGGAAGTAGTGTTGGTGCTTATACCATTTATTCACTAAAAAGCTATGAATCGGCTCCACTTGCAATGATTTGTAAGAAAGCTGATCTAACTGTTGCATCAGGATGTGCTCTAGCAAATATTCCCATGATTGTTGTTTCCAATGAACAGTTTGAGTCAATTGAGAACGGAAAAGAGATTGAGATTAATACTGAATCTACAACAATTCTAAATTAATTTTTGAGTACCTGTGTCTATAATCTTACTCGAGCCAATAGGCAACGCCCTCACATAATCATCCACCACAAATAATTTTTGAAATTCATCATTATTCTTGCTAAACTCCGCCCTAATTTTTTTAGCAACATCTGAAATTGAGGAGCCACCAGGTTCAATTATTGCATAACAGAGACAATTTTTCGTTATTGGTTCTACTGGACCAGAAACTAATAAGAAATTTTCATCCTGTTGCAATATTCCAACTGCGAGTTTTAATGAAGACACCTTGATGAAATTTCTTGTCCCATAAATCATAAATGATCCTTTTCCCATTGACTGTCCGGTTGGTGCCGCTTTTTTGATTTGATCTGGTTTAACCCAAAAACTATTCAAACCATGTCCAGATACCTGCCACGCACGACTAAAACAGACAGTAGCCTGTGCTGTTTCTTCAAGACTTAATGGCATTAAATTTTCACTTCTATCTTTTAGGATGAAAAATGGTGAACCATTAATCTCAGCGTGAAAAATTTTGTCATCATTTTCCATGTGCTTCCGAACCAGTGCAGAGTTAGAGGAAGCATCTCGTCCTCCAACTGCTAACATTCCATCAGATGTGAAAAACCATCTATAACGTTCATACCAGCTCTTCTTTCTCACATCAGAAAAACCAACAGCACCTTTAGCAATCTCACCTTTAGCAATTGTTTTCTCCAATTGGTCTTCTGTTTTTTTGATTAATTTTTCAATGGAACCTATAGCACCTTTCTGTTTTTTTGATTCATCAAAAAGTACAGAGGCAATACTTGGAAGTGGTGAATCAGGTTCAATCCTTACTTTTGCATCGTTAATCTTTATCATTGAAATGCCTTTTTCCTTGATTAGTTCTGCATCTCGCTTTTTCATAACTTCAATTACTTTCGGATCACTTAGTTTTGATTTTCCCTCTGATTGCAGGGAAAAAAGCAAGTTTGCTATATCTGCAATGTTATTTGATTTTTCTTGAACTATTTTTATAGCATTTTTTTGTTCTTCTAATCTATTTTGTAATTCTGAAATCCTTTTTTCTGCTTCTTTACTGTATAGCGATTTTCCTTTCTGTAAAATTTGCTCAGTGAAAATTATATCAAGACCTTCGTTAAAACTAGAAACCTCTCTAGCTTTCGTGTTATCGTCAGAGAATCTAATTGGAAAGACATCAGACTCTTCTTCATCCGTGATTATTGTAGGATCATGTGTTCCATTAATTACACTAGAAATTGTTGTTTTTATTACATCAAATAATACTTCAAACTCTTCTTCTGATATCTCATTACTTGGTTTTACACGATCAATTGATGAGAGTCTAATTATCTCTTCGACGTATTTTTTTGGTAGTCCAAGAGACCTACCAATGATTTTTCCAATACTTGTTGATGTTGAGAGAACTTGTTTGAATTCTTCTTTCTTCAGCTCTATTATGTCAATTCCATCCTGTGGAGGTGCTTTGTATTCAAGACCAACGCGTAATTGTCTGTGTCGTACATCAATGGAGTGCATTAACGCAAGAATCTTTTTGTTATAATTACAGAGTAACATGTTTCCTTCACCAAAAAACTCTATAATCAACACAAATCTATTATCAAAATTAGAAAACGTTAGATATGCTATTCTTTCTGTTCCAACCTGCTCTATTTTTTCAATCTTTGATCTAAGAAGATCACTTCGTAGCCGTCTCAAAAGCTTGTTTGGTTCAATTGGATCAATTTTCTTACTAGTAGTCCATAGTCCAATGCTAGAAATCATCAGCATTACATCTGGTTTATCTGGATGACGCATTTTGAAAAGTAGGCTATTTCGATTTATTCCATAAATATTACTGACATAGCAACCCTGTGTTTTTTCATTAATTTCCTTTATTATGTATGCTAATTCGATTCCTGCTAGTGTCATAGAAATGAATACTGGAGAGGTGATTATACTCTTACTGTTCTAAACTGAATAATTGCCTTGACAAAGATTTTAAACGAGACCAAAGGAGACAATCTAGAAAATTAATTGGCTAGATTTAAGAAAAGAAAATGGGGTTCAGAAAAACCAAAACCAAATGATACTGAAAATAAGGATGCACCACCAACTGAATCTGATACACCACCAACTGAATCTGATACACCACCAACTGAATCTGATACACCACCAACTGAATCAGAATCTGAGCCTGAAGAGATAGTTGAAGTCGATGTTGGTGAAAAAGTAGAGGATGGGTCTACAAAGAATGAATCTAAACCAAAGGAAGTAGAACAGAGTGCAGAGGATAAATCCGCAACAAAAAAACTAACTGATAGGCTATTTTGGATGCGTGTTGCATTTGCAGTTATAGGTGGTATCATAGCGACCTTTGCATTCGAAGATATTGAAGATGTGGAAGAAAAAAGATGGACATCAATAGGATTTATGATAATGCTTTTCATAGCAACAGCTATTATTGCAAAATCATGGAAAATTAGAATTCAGAATAGAAAAAAGTATGTCACAACTGGAATTGGAAGTTTTATTTTCCTCTATCTATTTGTCTGGATAGTATCATATACTATAGCAAATCTTGGAACCAGTTCTAGCGTAATTCCATTTCCATAAACCTGATGTGATTAAATGTGGAAATTTAAAACTCCTGGAATACCAGATGAAGAATTTGATAGAACAGAATCAGTCCCGATCACCAAAGAGGAAATAAGAGCTATTCAGATTAGCAAGGCTAGATTATCTCCAGGTCAAACTGTATTAGACATAGGGTGTGGCAGTGGTTCAATCACTGTTGAAGCAGGATTACAGGTTGAATCAGATGGAAAAGTAATAGGTGTTGATCTTGATCCTGATGCAATAGAACTGACAAAGAGAAATCTCAAAAAGTTTGGTATGGATAACACAACTTTAATTCTTGGTAATGCAAAAGAGAAAATTTCTGAACTACCAGAAGCAGATGCAATCTTCATAGGTGGAACTGGTGGTGACACACAGGAAATTGTACAACTTTGTGAGGATAAATTAAAGTCTGGTGGCAGAATTGTTATCGGTGTTATTCTAATTGAGACATTATATGCTGTATTACAAACCATTGAAAAATTAAAGTTTGATGCTATTGATATCACGCAGATTACTATTGGAAAAAGCCGTAAAACTTCAACCGGAACTATGATGCTTTCAAGAAATCCAGTCACTGTTATTTCTGCAACAAAATCTTAATCTAGATTTTTAATTGGGGCTAGGATACATTTTTCATGCCTGAATTGATTGGAATTGGAGTTGGTCCAGGTGATCCAGACTTGCTTACAGTTAAGGCTGTAAAAGCAATTCAAAACGCTGATGTTATAATGTGTCCGGCCTCAAAAGAAGACAGACCTAGTATAGCATTATCAGTTGTCAATTCAATTATTGATAAATCAAAAAATCAAGAAATTGTGAAACTAATCTTTCCAATGACCAAAGACAGAGCTATCCTTGAAGCACACTGGAAAGAAAATTCAAAAATTATGGCAGAAAAAGTTTTGTCAGGAAAAAATGTTGTCTATCTGACAGTTGGTGATCCTTATCTGTACAGTACGTGGATATACATGCATAGAGAAATCAGGCAAAATCACCCTGAAATGAAAATTACTGTTATACCAGGAATTGTTTCAATGTTTACATTTGCTTCTAAGGTTGGTGTTAGCATTGCAGAAGGAGCAGAGAAAGTTGCTATAATTCCATCTTGTTATGATTTGAGTTCAGTAAAAGAAATTGCAAAAAATTCTGAAGTGTTAGTCTTTCTAAAAGATGGCCGTTACTTTGATCAAGTAATTGAACTTCTAAAAGAATCAGGATTTCCTGACAATTCTATATTTGCAATTGGGCAAGATCTGGGAACAGAAAATGAAATAATTAGGAAATTAACTCTAGGTGAAGTCAATGATGATACTCTAACTACAAAATACTTTTCAATTCTGGTGGTAAAGCGTGTTTAAGGTATACTTTGTTGGATGTGGTCCAGGTGATCCTGAATTAATTACCATAAAGGCAAAAAAACTAGTTCAAAAAGCAGATGTTTTAGTTTACTCCGGCTCGTTAATTCCTCCCGAGATTATCAAATATAATAAGAAAGGAAAAAAACATGATGCTGCAAAACTTATCCGCGAAGAAATATTTGACTTGCTTTTAAAAAACTCGAAGAAAGGAAAAATAGTTGTTAGACTACATGATGGTGATCCTGCAATTTATGGTGCAATCAGAGAACAGATAGATAATCTAGAAAAAGAACATGTTGAATCAATTGTTGTGCCTGGTGTTACATCATTTTTAGCCTCTGCCGCAGCACTTGGAACTCAACTAACTCTGCCTGGTATTACACAAACAATGATTATTACGCGTGCAGAATCAAGAACTAAAGTTCCAAAACGAGAAAAAATTGCTGAACTTGCAAAACACCAATCAACATTGATTTTTTATCTAAGTGTTCATCTGCTAACTAAGATTACAAAAGAGGCTATTTCTGGCGGATACAAAAAAACCACACCCGTTGCAGTAGTCTACAAAGCAAGCAGAAAGGATCAAAAAATAATTCTTGGAACACTTGACGATATTGCCAGTAAAGTAAAGGCTGAAAAAATCACAATGACTGCTATTGTCATAATTGGCGACGTGATAAAACCAAAATCATACGAATATTCAAAACTATATGACAAAACATTCAGTCATGGTTTTAGAAAAGCAAAATCTAACAAGAAAACAAAGTAACCTTATTTTTGATACCAATTTTTTCTAGCTTGCTTTGGAATTTTTTTGCATCTCCTGTAGTGAAAATTTGAAGTTTATTTTTTAGATTTTTATTAGTAATATTTCTTCGTGATATTTTTTGTGCAACAGTTATTGCAGGATCTAAGAATCTTACATTAGGAAATGCATCTTTAAGCAAAGGAAGTAAAAATGGTAGATGTGTACTAGATAATGTTGCAACATCAATCTTATTCTGCTGAAATTTCTTTTTTAGAATCTTTTGGATTATGGTAGAGCAGTATTCAGGCTCATCGATAAATTTTCCTGTTTCAACAAGATTTACAAGACTTGATGAGTTTATCTTAACTATCTTATGCTTCCTTGACTTTATTGTTTCTTTGACATATTCATCCACTTCCAAGCCCTTTACTACTGATTCAGTTGCGAGGATTGCTATATTATGAGATTGTTTACTTGTAGAAATTTTTTGTATGGGAGGTAGTACATTGATTATCCCTTTTGGAAGTTTATCTCTTAGTAGTAATGATGGTGTGTTCGATGCAAGAACAATTAGATCTGGATTAAACTTTTTTGAAAGCATTTCAAGTGTTTGATTGATAATTATTGAGAGTTCTTTTTTCGATTTCTTTCCATATGGGAAGTTTTTTTGATCTGCAAAATAGATTATGTTGCATTTGACTTTTTTTTGAATTTCTTTAATAATTGATAATGATCCAAACCCTGAGTCAAAAACCACAATTTTCATTCATTCATACCTCTTTTGTTAGCTAAATTTAGTCTAATGTTGATCTTAATACACACCTTTCATTAAGAAGCTTTTTTTTGATTATTTTTCATGCCGTCATTCCATAAAACATGGGCACAACAAGAAACAGCAGGCATGGCTGCCAAGTTTCGTGATACAGTAAAACCTCAGGGTGCACTTAAACCACGAATACAGAATGCTGTGAATAAATTGCAAGTTCAAACTACAAAAATGGATGTAATGTTGACTAAATTGGATCAACGTGACCAACAATTATTCACGCGTGTAGTAACAGCCGTACAACAACACGATACTTCTGCAAGTAAGGTTCTATCAAATGAATTAGCAGAAATTCGTAAAGTTAAGAAGATGCTTGGTGGTGCAAGAATGTCGCTTGAGCAAGTTCAATTAAGATTGTCAACCATTCATGATCTAGGTGATGCAATGGTTGCTATAGGACCAGCAATGAATACTATGAAAGGCTTACAGTCATCATTAGGTAAATTCATGCCAGAAGCTGATTCAGAGTTGAACACAATGACTCAAACACTCAATGGACTAATGGTCGATTCACTCTCTGGTGATGCATTCAACATGGAATCTGATGTTTCAAATGAAGAAACAGACAAGATTTTACAAGAAGCATCAGCTGTTGCAGAGCAACAGATTGGAGATAAATTTCCATCAGTACCATCAATAGACGAATTACCTTCTCAAACTTCTACAACACCAAATTCTATGTTTGAATAGAGAGGTATTCAACCCCTTATTTTCATTATTTCTTTCCAATGTAGCTTAAACACATTTTGATAAACTGAATCACTTCTGAGCTACCCATCTTTGATTCTCCTTTTGTTCTGTTAACAAACGTAGTTGGGATTTCTAATCCTTGAAGACCTTTTTGCTTTAATTGATATAAAACTTCAATTTGAAATGCAAATCCATCAGCTTCAATCTTGTCAAATTCAATCTTTTCCAATGATTCTCTTTTAAACATTCTAAAACCGCTAGTACAATCTTCAATGTCTATATTTGCTGAAACTTTAGCAACTGCACCTGCTATGGAATGTGTTATCTTCCTTCCTTGACCCCAACCAATGATTGATGATCCTTGTACATGGCGACTTGCAATGATAAAATCATACCCTACAATTTTTTCAATCATATTTTCTATCTCAGATGGATTATGAGAATGATCAGCATCCATCTGTACAATAAGATCTGATTCAAGTTTCTGTAAAACATGAGTAAATCCATCCTTGTATGCTGCACCAAGACCCATTTTTGCCGGTCTTTGGATTACTGAAATTTTTTGAAACTGCTCACCAAGATTCCGAGCTATAGATGCAGTACCATCAGGCGAAGAATCATCAACAATTACAACATCTAATTCCTTTACTAATGGCCTAACTTTATCGAAAATTTTCTCTATAAGACTGGGTAGAGTTTCCCTTTCATTATAGGTTGGAATCACTACAGCGATATTCATAACATTTCACCTTGGTCTTTAAAGAAATATTTTGTTATTCAAGGAAATGCAGTTTCTTTTGATAAGATCGTTTCTAATTCAGAAATATCAACACGATTTTGTGTCATATCATCTCTTCTCCTAATAGTTACTGTATTATCTTCTTTTGTTTGATGATCCACAGTTATTGCAAACGGTGCTCCAATCTCATCCAATCTACGATATCTTCTTCCTATTGCACCAGAGTGATCCAGGAATGAATCAAATTTTGTTTTAATCTGACGATAAATCTCATCTGTCTTTTCAGCAAGCCCATCTTTTTTTACCAACGATAAGACTCCTACGTGCGTTGGTGCTAGATATGGTTTTATCGATAAAACCATCCTATCATTTTCTTTATCCTCTTTTAGAGAATGTTCTAAAATCGTGTAAAGACTACGGTCTATTCCCATGGAGATTTCAAACACATGTGGCAGAACCTTATCTTCATTATCCATAACTTCAAATTTTTCCTTACTCTTCTTAGCATGACTTGACAAGTCATAATCCGCTCTGTAATTACATGCAACCAATTCTAACCAACCAATAGTTGTATCGACTTCAAAGTCAAACGCAACATCTGCATAGAATGCCTTTTCTTTATCTCCAAGTTGCCTGAATCTGCTCTTTTCCATATCAATTCCAGTTTTTTTATAAAATTCAGCGAGTAGTCCAAGATAATATGCTACAAATTTGTTTGGTATAACATTTTGTTCAACTGCTTCTTTACATGTGAATACTTGTATCTCATTTTTTAATTGGATGCGTAGTGAGGTGTTTTTAACGTCTTCAAATTTATCTAACTCATCTAGTTTTTTTGGATTACAAAAAACTTCAATTTCGGCTTGGTAAAACTCTCTTAATCTTAAAAGACTTTGTCTTGGCGCAATCTCATTTCTGAAACTTTTACCAATTTGGGCAATACCTAATGGCAATTTTCCCCGCATGGTTTTGAAAAGCCTTGGAAAATCTACAAATATTGATTGACATGTTTCTGGACGAAGATATGCTTCTTCATCTTCAGGTCCAATACCAACTCGAAACATCATATTGAATTTTTTTGCAGATTCAAACTCTCCCCTGCATTTTGTACAAACAATTTGTTTTTCTTGAATTATTTTATCAAAATCTTCTAACTCAGCACTTTCTGGTATCTCTATGTTTGCAACTTCAGAAATTAATTTGTCTGCTCTAAATGTCAGTCCACACTTTTTACATTTTATGATTGGGTCTGCAAAATTACCTAGATGACCTGATGCCTCAAATACAGACTTGGACATTATCTGCGAACCATCAATTTCTAGCATTCTATCTCGTCTTACTAATTCACGTCTCCATAATTCTAGAAATTTATTTTTTACACTAACCCCAGTTGGTCCGTATTCCCAAAATCCAGCTTGAGCATCACCATATACTTCACAACTAGGAAAGTAAAATGCTCTTTCAAGTGCAAGCTTCATGACGCTCTCGTAATTCATCTTACTTTACCAATTATTCATACCATAAATGCCTAATTAATCATGCAAGTGACTTTGCCTGCTTAATATTCTCAAAATCATCTCGTATGTCATCTATTGGAGTTTCCAAAACAATTGGGATTTCATGCTTGTTCATAATCTTAATTATCTCCCCTAAACCCTCTTTTCCAATCTCTCCAATACCTATATGGTCATGCCTATCACGATTTGAGTTTAATTCTCCTTTTGAATCATTCAAGTGTAAGATCTTTAGATGCTTGATCCCAACCGTATCATCAAACTCCTTCATTGCTTTTTTTACAGCATTTTTGGTTCTCAGATCATACCCTGCTACAAATGCATGACATGTGTCAAGACATATTCCAAATTTTTTTGGAGGTTTACACTTTGAAAATATCTGTGCCAGTTGTTTAAAATCAGAGCCCACAGAATTTTTCTGACCAGCAGTATTTTCTAACAATATAACCACACCATCACTTGTTTCTGCAACTTTGTTTAGTGCATCTGTTAATCTTTTCATCCCGTTTTCTTCACCAGAGCCCTTGTGACTTCCCAGATGAGTAACAAGATATGGAATACCCAACTTGTCACACCTTTCAACCTCTTTTATCATAGATTTGATTGATTTTTGATAACCATCATCTTCTGGAGAGGAAAGATTTGGCAGATATGGCATGTGTGCACATATTGCCATTCTGTCAATTTTTGATGCCTTCAATTTTTCTTGGAATTTTTTTGCTTCTTGTGGTTGCAAATCTTTTGCAAACCAACTACGTGGATTCCTGGTAAAAATTTGAAAAGCATTACATTCACGCTCAATTGCATTATCAACTGCCATGTCAATAGATCCAGCAATTGAGACATGAAGACCTATTTGCATGACTTACAAAAGATATATGACAATTTAAATCAGCGATCTATTAGCTATGTCATTTATGTACTGAAATTTTTAAACTAAGTTAGTGAATTACAACCATGCTTAATCTAGGAACTGATGAGATTGTTAAATATCCATTTTTAGCGGAAGCCGGAAAATATCTAAGTGACAAAGGATTTTCTCTCGAACAATTTGGAACTGACCCAGATCTGAAAAAAATTGTTAACATGGCATTTGAGCGTATAAAGATTGCATCAGAGGGAAAAATATACAGCTCCGATGTGTCACAGAATGATTCATCATTACCAATGGAAGTGTTTTCATTTCTAATAGCAGTTATTTTATTAAAACTCACAGGAATGCATACCCTAATCCGGAGATTCTCTCTTGCAGAAGCTAGACGTTCAGAACGATTCCTTGAAAAAGATCTGTCAAACTATAAAGATAAAACAAAAGAACAACTGGCACTCAAAATAATGGATGATCTTTTTTCAATAAAAATTCAAAAACAAGAAGATGATTTCATTATTTCAATCTCTAATTATTTGAAACACTCAATTAATTTTCATGAACGCGAATGGAAATTGATTAATAGAAAAATAGGCAATGGTAGTGTCTTTCTAACATCACATGAGACAGTCAGACTAGTAAGAAAAGAGATTGATCTATACATCTCATCAAAAATAAATTCTGCAAATACACCTGAGATGATACAAGGTTTCCAAGAATATGTTAATAGGTTAAAGACTCTTGCAAAAAAATTCGAAGTTAAAATTATTGAATCAACAGAATATCCACCATGCATAAAACGTGCAATAGAGGTTTTAGAAAAAGGAGAAAATCTTCCACACTCTGGAAGATTTATGCTTGCAACATTCTTGCTTGCAAAAGGTCAGATGGTAGAACAAATTGCCCCATTATTCAAAAACGCACCTGACTATAATGAAAAAGTAACACTTTACCAATTAAATCATCTGTCAGGAAAGAGCAGCACAACACAATATGCATGTCCATCATGTGAAAAACTAAAGAGCCAAGACCTTTGTTTCGCAATTCCAGAATGTGATAATATTATCAATCCAATTCAATTTGGAAGAAAACGAGTATAGATGAACAATAAAGACATTGAACTCTTAGAGGAATCATTCAAAAAATTCTATTTTGATCACTTTAATCTAATCCATGTTCCACAAAATCCTAATCAAAGGGAGTTTGGATTCCAGAAATTTAATTCGGGAATGAGTAGGCATATTTCGCTAAAAACAGACAAAGAACTCCACCTTCTTTTAATGCAAAAAATACCATCTGATGTTTATTGTTCAAATGCCTGTTATTCATTTCCTAATCTCCCCATGAATGAAAAAGATTGGAAAAATGCAGAACTTATTTTTGATATTGATGCAAAAGATCTTGATGTTAAGAATAGAAACAAACATTCTTGCATTAAATGTGCAGAATGTAATGAAGTTACATCACTTCAACAATCCTGCCCAAAGTGTAACTCAAATAAAATTTCAAAAATTACTCTTACATGCAAGGATTGCATTACAGCAGCAAAAGATCAGGTAAAAAGACTAAATCAGATTCTGATTGATGATTTTGCAGTTGATCCTAACAGCATTCAGGTTTTCTTTTCTGGGAATGAGGGTTTTCACATATACGTAAATAATTCAGACTATCAGGAGGTAGGTGCAAAAGAAAGAGCAGAGATAGTTGATTATGTTATGTTTCGTGGTATAATACCAGAGACTTTCGGCTTCAAAAAATTTAATTCTGGAAAGACTGAACTCCCAAAATTTGATGAGTCTGGTTGGAGAGGAAGATTAGCTAAGACGTTGTATGGCTCAAAGTCAAAGAGACCAGAGATTAGTAAGAAAATAATTTCTTCTGGGCATACAGCATTCCAAAAGAAGTTAGAGACTCTTAAAGATCAAATCGGTATTAGAGTTGATCCTAACGTTACAGTTGACATTCATAGAATATTCAGACTTCCTGGATCCTTAAACAGTAAAAGTGGGTTAACAAAAATTCTTGTAAATGATATTGACAAGTTTGATCCGTATGTTGATGCCTGCTTTATTGATTCAGAAAACATTGAAGTGATAGCAAACTGCCCAATCCAATTTTCACTCAAGAATAAAACATTCGGTCCATATAAGCAGGCAAAAATTTCAATACCAAAATATGCAGCTGTTTATATGATCTGTAAGGGCGTAGCTAACTGCACATAATCTCATATTGATATGAAATTGTTCTGATAAGGTATTTAATGCTGAAAAACCGATGTAAATTTAGTTTTGTATAGCGCTGAAAAAGAAGATGGCAATGCACCTCCTCCTGATGCTGGAAAGTTAATCAGGATTGGAATTGTTGCGCTGATTACTGTTGTATTTTTTGCATTGGCAGGAAATCAGGCTGTTATTCTATCAATGAATGTATCTGAATTTGCTGATACATTTACCAAACCTTTGCTGTTCTCAATGATAGGAGGAGTAGTTCTGGCAGGAATTGCATTAATTCGTGTTAATGTCGTAAACCGTTCTTCTATTTTCTGGTTCTTTGTTAAAGCAGCAATTAATTTCATGAATAGGAATCCTACACAAAATGCTGATCAAACAATACCTAACTTTAGTGAACACAAATTATCTGGAGTTCATTTCGTAATATGGCAAATCACAAAAGTCCTTTTGTTTGGTGCATTCTTTGCAAATCTAATGTTTGGTTTTGGCTTATTCTATATGATGGATGGAAACGATCTTGGCATTGAAAACGTTCAGGCAATTTTTTCATTACCGTTTGTGACACCACCAAATGATCCTTCATTTGCAATGGATAATGTTACTCCAATGATTCCTTCACTGTTAATTATAATACCACCCATAATAGGCGCTATAGGATTGCGTATGATCCTATTCATTGGATTTCATTCGGTAATCAAGGTAATCACATCATACATTCATGATACAACTGATGGCAAACCTCGCTACCTTAACTACCTATCAACTCTTGAGGCAATAATTGGCATTGGTATTGTTTGGGCCGCATTCAACATGTTCTTCACTGATACCATCGATTATAACACAAGATATGCAATTGGTGGAACATTTGTAATTGGTTTTGCACTTATTGCATTTTCAATTTTTGATCGAATGAGAGCTAAAGTTCTAACCCATATGTTCAAGCGTGATGTATACATACGTATCATCACTATCATAGCAATTGCATTAATTGTAGGAATTGCAATGGGCGTTAACAATAGTGTGGCTGATGCAAAAAAAATAGAGTATTTGGGTCCATACACAGCACAGCAGATAGGCGTCAATAGATATCTTGGTGAATTACATATGATTACTGAAAATATTCACGAAGTAAACATTCCAACTGTAAATCCAAACATAATTGATGATTATGTTAAAGACAACGATGATGTTCTAAGTAAAATTAGAGTTTGGGATTGGAATGCTGCTTTTGCAAAATTAAAACCTGAGATTGGTCTTATCCCATATGTTGATTTTGAAGATAATGATATTCTAAGATTTGATGACAAATTGTACTGGACAGCATCAATGAAGCCAATCTTACCATCATCAGTCAGCCTTGACAACCAGTGGTATAACGAACATCTCGTTTATACTCATGTCCCAGATGGATTTCTAACTCTCGAAGCAACTGACGGTCAAATTGTAGATAGTTCTGAATTGTTTGCTCAGAGAGCAATCTATTATGGTGAAGGTGGTTTACTAGATGAAACTTGGTCTGGTTATCCAGTTAATCGTGAAGAGAGTGCAGAATTGGCTGGTGCAAAATATGATGGAATCGGTGGTGTTGATGTTTCGCCACCATTAAGTTGGATATTTGAACCAAACTTTTTGCTTTCATATCCTAGTGAGTCGGTACACATTATGCGATACAAGGATGTAAATGAAAGAATGCAAGTAT
>Ga0208764_10000493_pt1 | contig 25312 bp, 24 predicted proteins | sample ETNtaG_18_FD_185762 | JGI IMG/M metagenome (GOLD analysis project Ga0208764, IMG submission 185762) | Marine microbial and viral communities from oxygen minimum zone, Eastern Pacific Ocean - ETNP201302SV91 (SPAdes) (version 2) | ecosystem: Environmental > Aquatic > Marine > Oceanic ... | reverse complement strand
CCGGGTGCTATGTGCCACATAGAACTTGCAATTAGATGACTTGCTGGCTCAAAGCAAATTACTGAATGTCCAGCTTCTAAGGTATATCCTTGTTCTATCCAATCTCCTCTTTCGAAAATAGTCTGACAGTTCTCAATACCTGTTCTATATCGTATGTATGTGCTAAATAGAGATGTGAAAACCATCATTTCCGACATTAAGAATACCCAAATAGAGACTTTACGAATCTGTATATTCTTGAATGGTGCGCCTGTTGCCATTGGTTCATAAGTTCCGTCAAAGGACATATCTTGTCTCCACCAGACAATTAGGCCGAATAACACTACTAGAAGTCCAACAAAGACTAGAGGTATGTAGCTACCATCGAAAACACCATTGGTGAATGCGTTAGCAAGCATGAACAAAAATATTCCAAATCCTATGCTCATTATCAGTGGTGACCATGAGTTATGCGGAGCGCCGTGACTCCAATCATGTGGTCCCCATGCACTTGGATGATGGTGGTCATCATGGTCATGTTCGCTCAATGTTCCACCTCCTCATTATCAGCAACCATTAGTCGATTGAACCATTGTGCAAATCTGCCCGGTTCGTTAGCTATATGTTCATTCGTATCTTTTAGAATCGGTATATCATGCCATTCGCCATTTTCAAATCTACCAAACGATGGTGTTGGAGGTGGCGATTCAGTCATCCATTCGAAAGACCATCCACCCCATGGATCTGGAGGAGCCTTCTCTCCTCTTACTAGTGTGATAATCATATTAGCTACAAGAAGTAAATTTGAGAAGAAGAATAGGAAGGCACAAACGGTGATGAACATATTCCATCCTGCAGCTTCTGGTGGTAATGCTCCAATTACTGCTTCCGTGATAACCTCGCCATTAGTTCCTCTAACCTCATCTACAGAGATAAAGTAAGTATGGTGTCTTCTAGCCATCCCCCATACTCCTAATCTATGCATTGGCCAAAACAAGCCATTGTATGTGATAAAGGCAGTCAGGAAATGTAAGACTCCTAGTTTTTCATTTAGCATTCTTCCTGACATCTTCGGGAACCAATAATATATTGCAGAGAAGAATCCAAACACAGTTCCTCCTACAAGCACATAATGGAAGTGAGCTACTACGAAGTATGATTCATGGAAGTGTAAATCCATAGCCATTGAAGGGAAGAACATACCAGAGATCCCACCCAATGTGAATGTGACTAAGAATCCTAGTGCCCATAATGTATGTGTTCTGTAAACTAATGAACCACCGTTCATTGTCATTAACCAATTGAATATTTTAATTCCCGTCGGAACCGCAACAAGCATTGTAGTCAGCATTGTTACGAATCTTAGTGTTGGATCCATACCTGATGTAAACATGTGGTGCCCATAAACAATGAATGATACAATTCCTATACCTGCCATTGCATAAACCATTGATCGATAACCGAACACTGATCGTCTTGCACTTGTTGCGATTACTTCTGATATCACTCCGAAAGCCGGCACAATCACAACATATACTTCCGGATGTCCAAAGTACCAGAATAAGTGACTCCAAAGCAATGGATCACCACCTGATGCAGCATCATAGAAAGCGGTACCAATCACTCTGTCAAGATATACTTGTATCAGACCAACTCCAAATGCAGGTATTGAAAGGAATAGCATTAGGTTAGCTACAAGAATTGACCACGTGAACAGAGGCATTTGCATCCAACCCATTCCAGGTGCTCTCATGACTGCAATAGTTGTCAAGAAATTTATTCCTGTCAAGGTGGATGATGCAACTAGTAGTATTTGTCCTGCGACCCACATAGTCGTTCCTACGTGTGCTGTCTCACTCACAATATAGGGGGCATACCCAGTCCAACCAGTATCTGCTCCAGTCCCTGAGAATACTCCTGTAAAGATTAGTATGGCTGCAACTGGTTGTAACCAAAATGACATAGCATTAATTCTCGGAAGAGCTAAATCAGGTGCACCTATTTGTAGTGGAACCATCCAATTAGCAAAACCATTAATCAAAGGCATTGCTGCTAAGAAAATCATTGTTGTTCCATGAAGGGTGAAGAATTGGTTATACTGATCTTGAGTTAAGAAATCATTACCTGGAACCATTAATTGTATTCTTATTAGAAGAGCCATTATTCCTCCAATTCCAAGGAAGAATAAACCTGCGATGAAGTATAGAGTTCCAATTCTTTTGTGGTCGGTTGTGGTCAACCAACCTGCAACCCATGGCGCAAAATTTTCCCAATCAAAAGATTCAGGATTGTTCTGATAGAATATGAAAGTTAACACAAGTAATAGTAGTACAAAGCTAACCACAATTAAAGTAGTTAGAACAGTATATGGATTTGCTTGTTCTAGTATAACTGTAGGGGATGAGATTTGTACACTAATTCTATTCCACTCATCACCACTTGAACCACCTTCTGCACTTCCAGCGTTTCCATTAACTGAATTGGTATGAAGAACAAACTCAACATTTCTGTCATTAGATGGAGCAGTCCATTCCACTGTCCAACTTATCTGGTCGTTTCCAGCATCTGTATGCGATACTTCATTCGGATTCCATGATTGAACTGAAGCATCACCTGGAGTTATTTCTCCGTCACTAACCCATAGATTGAATCCACCTTGATTAATATTTGAAGAATCTGCTGGTCCACCTGTGAAACCAACCGTTAATGTATAAACTTCTGAATAGTTATATGTTTCAGGTAACCCTTCTAATGTTGGAACCACAGAGTCACTTACCACAGCACCGTGACAGTTACACCCTGAATCTTTCACACCTGCAACACCAGTTGGTAAAGATGTAGCAGATGGCATTGCAACCATGCCTAATAGAAGTACAACAAATATTGCTAAACTCCTTGAGACAATCTTTTCTTTATTCATTTTATACCCCCCTTTTCTCATTCATGAACCGAAACAACGGCTGCCATAACTGAATGTGCATCTCCGCAATATTCAGCACATAGTATCATTGAGTCTCCGGCTTCGGTCATTGGAAGCCACATTGTAGTTTTCTGATTTGGTTGGACATCTTCTTTCGTACTTAATTCTAAGAACCAAGGAGAATGAGTTACATCCTCAGACTCCATTACTAGAAGATACATCTCCCCTGCTTTTAGATTGATTACAGGTTGCATACCATAGCCTTCAACCATTGTGCTTGAAACCGAACATAAATCGGCACTCAATTCAAAGCCTCTTTGAAAATACTCACCATCTTGCTCAGGATTACAGTCAAATGACCAAAACCATTGCTGTCCTGTTAATTCAATAACGTGGTAACATTCAGAAGTTACAAAGCCAGTATCTTCAAAGAATATATTTGATGACGATTGTCCTTCTAAACATTCGTCTCCTCTTGCCTCCCCTCCTGGTTCTGCCCAAACATGATCTAATGGTGCCCATGAGATGTAGGTGAGATAGATAATAAGAAGAAATGGTAAAACTGTCCAAGCCACTTCCAGTCGTAAGTCATCATTATGTTTTGGAAAATATCCAACTTTAATTTTATCAACATTTGGTAAGTCTTCACCCTCTGTTTGTCTATAAGCCAAAGAGTGGTGATAAAGCCATCCAAAAGTAAAAACTCCAACTAATAGTGACCAAAGAATATACTCGTCCCAGAGTGCGTTGAAGAGATGGGATGTCACAGCCATGCTTATCTCGTTTCAACGGGAATGAAACCCCCTCATAAGTGTCGCGGGTACCAACCCTTACAAGTTCAGTTTGTATTCATCATTAAGTTCTATTAAATCTTAAGTTTTTTTCCATAATTCTTTTCAGTACTTTCCTTATAGAGTTGTATTAGAATGTCTCTGCAGGAATCGTCTGACAATCGCAGAGAGCGATTTATTATTGCTGCTAAATCTATTCAAGAATCAATCATTAGAAATCGCAACTTTGAGCAAGGTGGTTCTAATTGTCCTATTTTAGTAGAAGGTTTGAAAGATGTACGAAGTCTTCGTGAACTTGGTTTTTCTGGAACAATTGAAACAATTAATAGAGGATGGGATAGATCCAGAATGATTGCATATTTGTATGAAGAATACGGTTCTAACTTAGCCATAGATGGTTTACCCAACATAATCTTGCTGATGGACTGGGATAGGACTGGAAATAGACTTCAGAATTCTTTCAAAAAAAGATTAGAATCAATGGATGTTAAGATAGATGATAGATTACGTTCGGTTTTATCTCGACAACTCAAATCTGAATGCCGTACAGTAGAGTCACTTAGCCCTCATTCAGATTTATTTCATCAGATTATTTCTGAATTATGATTTATTCATTAGGCAGCGATGCGGTTTTTTCTTTAACTGTATTAAGTACAAGATGTGTAGTTGAACTTTCCACACCGTCTATAGACAATACATTCTTTGACAAATCGTCCAAGTCTTTCCTATTCTTAGCTCTAGCTATAACCATAGAATCAAAGTTTCCTGTTACATCATATACTCCATGAACCCGTGCGTCTTTTGCTATCTTTTCTTGGATCTCAATTAATCTCCCTTTTTGGATTCTCATCCCGATTACAACATTTAATTCCCATCCTATCTCGTCAGGATCAAGAATAACAGAGTATCCTTTAATCACACCATTTTTTTCCATTTTTTTAACTCTATTTGAGACAGTTCCAAGCGATACATCAACAAGTTCTGCAATCTTTCTTAGAGAAGTACGTGCATCTTTTTCGAGAACTCTAATTATTTTTTGGTCAATTTCATCTAACAAATAATTCACCCTAAACAACCCTCTTGCTATACGGCTATTGAACATATGCTATCTAATATTGATTCTTTTTATTCATTTGTATAGATTTTCATTCATTCTTCTTCATCTAGGATAAGAGGCAATTCTCTTTTAGCTCTTAAGATTCTTTTTTCTTGTTCAGAAATCATTGGTGAAACTCTGCCTCCAATCCATACAGGTAAGCAAGTATTTTGATTCTCTTCAATTAATATGTGCCCCCCTCTTATTTTATTCAATTCTAAACTTATCTCATAGGCAGGTGGTTCTTTTCCGGTTAGTAAATCATTAATCACTTGACTGCTAACTTCTGATTTTCCAGATTTAATATCATGAACAACTTTTGGAACAGCTTTACCTATGATTCTTTCAATTTTGCCATCACCCAGTTTTAGCGCTAACATTCCTAGATGTATGGTTCTTAGCGGCCTCCATCGATTTCCTGGGATGAAGGTTCTTCCACTTCTTTTCGTTCTACTGGATTCCCAAACCTTTCTGGCTTCAGCAGTAGACCACAGTATATTCTTCCCTCTTTTCCATAAATTTTCTTGTTCCCAGCCTAAATTTTCTTTAATCATTGCAGATATATCTGCGTCTATTGGTTGTGGGAAATTTTTCTCATCTGGTTTAATCTGTTCCGGTTCGAGAAAACGATCAATATTCACTTTGTCTTCTTTATGGCTCGATGATTTTGTTAATATTGCTATAAAGAATCCTCCTGCATCCACATCATCATTCCATATTCGTAAACAATTTGAAAGTTGCTTTTTGATTTCGTTTTCAAGGGGGGAAGTCATTGAATCTTCGATTCCTGAATTATCATGAATATTCCCTTTATCATCCAAATTTGGCCATTCTGTCACCCCCATTCTTCCAGGGATATCTCCTATCAATTCAGAAGTTGGTTCTATTGAGATGTATTCAAAATTTCTTAAAATCTCAGCGATCACAGCCTCATTTTCTACAGGATCTAGAGAACATGTTGAATACACAATTCTCCCTCCTGGTTTGGTTAGGGCTATTGCTCTAGTTAGTAATTCAATCTGAAGTTTATGCAGAGTTCTTCCTCCGGAAGGTAGCCATTTTTCCCAAACATCCGGATTCTTTCTTGTAGTAGCAGAACCTGTACAAGGCACATCAACCAGAATCCTATCAAAGCCGCATTCTGGAACCTTTGGCATAGATCTCCCATCATGATGTACAATGATAGGTGTAATAGAGCCGTGCCGTTTAGTATTAGCAACTAATGTATTAATTCTATTATTCACAACCTCATTCGCCATTACAAACCCCTTTCCATCCAAATGTTCAGCAATTTGTGTTGTTTTAGACCCTGGACTAGCGCACATATCTAGAACATAATCTCCAGGTTGTGCATCTAAAGCAATAGCTGGAATCATAGATACCAATTCTTGTCGCGTTAATCTCCCTGTTTCGTGAAGTGCAGACAAAATTATTTTCACATCTCCTTCTGCTTTTCCTCTTTCAAAAGGAAGAGACCAAGCACTACCTACGCCAGTAAACCATTCTACTTTCTCAGCCCCATTCTTTTCTAACCAACTTTCTACCCATTCATTATCATTTCTTAGAGGATTAACTCTTACTGTTTCAGATAATCTTTCTATAGAATGTTCCAGCCATTTACTAGAATCCTCTCTCCAATTACTAACCGCATTGAGCAGAACACTCTCGGCAGCCATGGTTTCCCAAGAGCGCTCATCGAAACCCATATGTCAACGGTTGACCTATTGCCCATGAACCAAACGGAAGAGCATTATTGATAAGTTCGTTTTCGGAATTATTTTTTCTCTAGGAAAAACCCTCTTTTAGACATTTAATTTTCATAAATAGTTATACCTTCAAACAAACCCTCAAGGGTTGCGGTAGTTTCCGCATTTGGGATGCACATGAAGAGACTAAGACGACGTATAGCGAAAGAAACTGGAGATCCGATTAGAACAGACAAGGGGGGTGCTTCAAGAAAACTTGCGGATTTACTCGAACGAGCTAGAATGAATGGTTCCGACCAAGGACCACTAGTACCTGTTGAGGCTTTGATAAATGTTGAGAGGGATGAGTGGTTATGGCAAGTTGTTGACAAAAGAGTACTTGATGCATTAAGTCACAGACTTATTTTCCAGTCAGATAATGGATTACGTCGAGAAATTCTGATGACTATGGGTTTGGAAACAGCAATGGATGCAGCATCCTGCATTGTTGAGCTTGACGGTGGTTGTGTTTTAATCGAAACATTAGACCCATAATTAAGTAAATTTTCTGAGAATTTCTTAGATTTCTCTCAATTCTATGATTCGCGGCGTTGAAATACTCTAGGTAGGTCGGCGAGTCAATGGCTAAGGACAAGAAAGGCAGTGGAATTCAGCAAGCGGCTGGTTTAATTCGTTACTTCGATGAAGAGTCTGAAGACGCTATCCAAATCTCAAGAGGGACGATATACTTAGTTTGTATTGTATTCTCAGTAACAATTTATCTCGCTAATCATGGGGTTCTTCATTGGTTAGCAGATACATTCGGATTCTGATTTTATTCAGATTCAGTTAGATCTACAAATTCAATATCATTCTTTAGTAGATCCGATGCATTAATTTGCTCCTTATTTTCATTTGTCTCAAGATTCTCTACCCTAGATGCCATGGCTTCTAATTCAGATGATCTTACTTCAGTATCAGGATTTGCTTCAATTAAGGCAGTCACTGCTCTCCCCAATGCTCTTTCTACTGCTGGTGCATTTTTATCTTGTAGTGCTGCCCGAGCATCTTCAATTGCAAATTTTGCCGATTCGAGTATCTTTTCAATTCCTTTTTCCGTTCCAATAAGTGACTTGAGTGATTGTTCAACGGTTTTTATTTCATCTTCCATCTCATTTCGAGCGTATCTCTCTAAATCTTCCCAACATTCTCCATGTTCGATTATTGATGCACCTGTTCTTTTTTCAAATTTCTTTATTCTACTGGCTTCCCACGGGTTTCTGCCTAATGATGCTATAATATCATGTACGCACCTTGCTCTTAGTGAAAGTGGGCCAATCAATTCGATCTCATTGAAGAAACATTTAGAAAATAGGCCAAAACCCCAATAAGAGTCGCTAGTAATCTTAATTTTTAATTCTCCAGATGAGGATTCCAAAATCCATTTCTGTTCATCGTAATCAGGTCTTTTGATAAATTTCGGTGGATCATGAGGACCTAAAGAACGTAGAGAAACATTAGCAACATCTCCAAGAAAAATATTATTTTTCTTATTTTTTAAATTAATAGTTCGGAGAAATCCTTCATCATCCATCATCATCTTTGGTTCTCCTGAGATAACTTGGGCGAAGAGTAAACTGCTATTTGGGTCACAACCTCGGGGTTTTCTAGAACCAGAGGCTACTTCCATGCTAATCCGTAGTACAACTTAAACATCAAGTCGACTCATAAATGTGCGAATTTTTGTGAAGAAGCCATGACAACTGCTAAGACCCGTCGATTAAATTTCTTTTCATGCCAAGGAGGAAATACGGCCGTCTAGTTAAGACAGTTGAAAAGCCTCCAAACGATAATTGCTCCAGATGTCGTGCAGGAAAACACTGTCCTATACCTGGGCATCATGGTAATGATACGTCTGCAAAAAGAGAATGGCAGGGTCCAGAAAATGTTGTTAAGAGAGAGAACAAAAAGAACCCTGCTCGTAAATAATCATCTAACTTTTGGTGACTCTTCTATCACACTTTCAGTAGTTTGTATATCCTCATCTTCTTTATTTATAGTTGGAGATGCTTGTGCTCGATGATATATTTCTCTAAGTGTTTGATCCCCAATTTCTAGATATACTCTAGTTGTAGATATATTAGCATGACCTAACAGTCTTTGTATCGTTACTAAGTCTGCTCCTCTTTCTAATAATCCTGTAGCAAAAGAGTGTCTTAGTACATGTGGACTGAGTCTGGTTCTTGGTATGTCAGAAGCGTCTGCAATCCTGTCAAGTAATTTCTGAACTGATCGAGGATTCAATCTTCGACTTCTGCTAGAAAAGAACAATGATCTTTCATCTTCTTTCCTAGTACAAGCCCTTAGCCTTGCATTTCTTATTGGTTTCCAGGCTTCAATTGCATCGTAGGTTGCATTAGTAAAGAGGACAGTTCGATCTTTCTCTCCTTTACCTCCTATTACTAAAGCAGACAAATCATCTAAATCTACATCATCTAAATCTAAGTTACAAATTTCTGAACATCTTAATCCTGTATCTAACATCATTGTGATTATTGGGAAAGCGATTGGGTCCTCTGATCTTGTGGCCGCAAGTCTTACTTTCTGCAAATCGCCTTTACCCAAAGTCCTGGGTAAAGATCTTGATCTGGAGGGTCTCTGGATCCATTCTGGAATAGTATATCCAAGCCATTTCAGGAGATGTGTTACCGCTGCAATTCTCGCATTAATAGTAGCTGGACGTAAATCACCTATTCCATTTAGCCAAGCGTCTATCCTCCCATTATTTGGTTCACATCTTGAAAATATGTCAGTTACTCGAACTTGTTTAATATCTTCCCATTTTTTAATTTCTTCATTTGGGAGCGAAGTAATAGTAAACGTCTTCGCTGCTACTATATATGCTCTAATTGTATGTTCACTTTTCTTTTCCGTTCTTAGTTGTTGTAGCCAGCAATCAAACCACGGTAACAATGCTAATCTCTGCAGTCGCTGCGGCAGATTCTTTGTGTATATTAGCAACTCACTACTATTCAGATCTGAATCAATCGAGAGGTGCTTTCTACTCTCTAAATTCTCAACTTCTTCATTCTGTTTAGTCAATTCCCTCGCCTCATCGTCGCGAACGACGTGCATCCCATGTCCCGTAAGGACAAGCCCAAGGTTCTCTGCTTGGACTTGAATGCTTCTCTTATTGTGATATACAAGATGCCCTTTTTTTCATTATTCGAAAAATGCCGATATTGGAAATCATGACTCGGATAGGCTGTTATTTTTGAAAGAATAGGTTCCCTTATTACCGACAGATAAGTTATTCTTATTTTGTTCAGATACCTTTAGTAGATCATTCAGTCTTTCTGCAATTGCTCCCGCCACATTACTCTCTGAAGCTTTCTCAATACCTTCCAGTCCTGGGCTTGAATTTACTTCCAATACAAGTGCTCCTCTTTCTGATTCTAGTAAATCTACTCCTGCTATTTCAAGACCTAGGATTCTTGCTGCCTTTACCGCTATTTTCTCATATCCTGGGTCTATCTCTACTTTTTCTACACTTCCACCTAGATGAAAATTTGAACGGAACTCATTCCCATTTGCTCTTCGGCGCATACATGCTACTACTTTTCCTCCCACTACTAGTGCTCGTATGTCTTTTCCATGAGATTCTTTGATATATTCTTGAACTAAAGGCTTCATTCCTCTTTCTAGCATTTGATAGACCAACTGCCGAGCATGCTGTTCCGTATGCGCCAAGAAGACTCCTGACCCATGTGTTCCTTCTGTTGATTTAACTACACAGGGAGTTCCCCCAACTCTCGCAATAGCTCTGTTTGTATCTTCCCAAGAGACTACTTGAGCTGTTATAGGTACTGGAATCCCTCCTACAGACATCATTTGTCCAGCGATTAATTTGTCCCTACTCCTTGTTATCCCGTCACTAGAATTCATAACAATTACTCCCATTCCTTCGAATTGACGAACCTTTTCAGTACCTTGTTTAGTAATCGAGTAACCTATCCTAGGAATTATTGCTTCACATTCAATTGGCCATCCTCTATGTTGTAAACCACCTTTCTCATTATCACCAAACATAGGTGCAAGTAATAGAGGGTCTAGAACTCTGACTGCCCATCCGGCTTTCTCAGCTTCTTCTACAATACGCTTTGTCGAGTATAATTGCGGCCCGCGCGATAGAATCACTAGCCGAGGGTCCATAATTCGCCGCGCCCACCAATCCTTCTTGAGTTCTTTGGCTTCGTAAATCGTATTTTCGTCCACTACTGGCCATTATGTAACACAGAAGAAGGAAGGTATTGAAAGACCCGTCTATTCGACTAGGTCTGATAACTATGGCCGACGGCGAGTCTTTTACCTTCGACTCCTTGTCAAAAATGAAGGTTCCAGAGTTAAGAGAAATTTGTAAAAATGAAGAATTATTGATATCAGGAAACAAAGCAGACTTGATAGTCAGGATTTTAGAAGCCATAGGCGAAAATACAGATTCAGTTAGTGAAACCGAGACTCCGGTAGTCAAGAAGAAAAGTAACAAACGCACATCTAGAGAAATTGATGATGCTATAGATCGTTTAATATCTCGTGTAGAAGATAAAGAAACTCCAACTATTGAGGAAGTCACTATCTCTGATGATGAGATTATGGAAGCTGAGATATTAGAAGCTGAGATAATTGAAGATAAATCTCCTTCAGAATCAGAAGAACAAGAGGCCTTAATTTTAGAGGATGATGATGATGATTCTTGGCTTCCTGATAGAGTAGAAGAAGTAGATTCCGTCGAAGAACCAAATGACGATAGTGAACAACCATCGCTAACTATTACTCTTCCTTCACTAGATATTCTAAAGAAATATTGGCAACAAATATCTGCCATATCTGTCGTTGTTCTTTTGGTTAGTGCTGGTGTGATATATTTCTTATCTAAAGATTCTTCATTTCAAGCACGCCCTCTAAATTACGATGATTCCATGACTTTCACTTTGAGTGATGGTGTGATAGATCTAGATGGAGATGATATGGTTTCCTTACTGAGAGATGCACTGCCTGAAACCGCCATTCAAGACGCTTGTAATAGATTAACTGTGAATATTGGAGGAACTGGTTCAATTGCCATAATTCAAGGTGATAGTTCTGAGATTTCTCACCCTATTGATTCAACACAATCAGAATTACAGGGCACCATTTCTATTGAAGATGCTTATGGACGCGAGCACCTTACAGTCCAGCAAAAAATTACCCATGATCTGACTGTTGATTTAGAAGGTAAGACTTGGAAAGATACCAATGTTTGTGGTAATCTGGGATGGTCTTTGTCTGGAAATCAACTTCTGATGACTACAGATATTTACGATGAGTTATCTGAGCATAGTCTCTTAAGATCTCAATCCGCAATATCTTTCACTGATATCGATGGCGATAATACAAATGCAAATATTGTAACCTTTGGCGCTGACGGTTTTGGCAATTTAGATGGTATTGCTACAATTCTTACATTTCCATTAACTCCAATTGAGTTACATGAATTCTTTGGAGATCTCAAGTTAGAGTCAGGAATGAAATCTGAAGATATTTCAGATTGGAACAAAGATTGGAAGTGGACTGTCGGTGCTGAACAGAATCATGCTGATCATGGACTTGTTTATCCAGTTGACATTAGTCATACAGAAGTTGAAAGATGTCTCGGTCGTATGAATGTTGAAATTTTAGTTAAAAATGGTATTCCCTGGCCAGTTGAGCAACAGGTTGATATTTTGATAGACAAAGGTCAGAGTACATCAGATTGTAGTTTTATTGAGAGTACAGCGACTGACGCTGCTTTGCCAGATGGAACTTTGACAATTAATATGAAAATGAGTCGTATCTCATCTGACTCAGGTTCTAAATCTATAACTTGGGGTTCTAGTTATGTTAGTAGACCAGGTCCTGGTGAAGATAAGTTGACTGAATCAGCAAAGAAAGATTGGTCAACTGCCATGTGGGATGAATCAGAAATTAGAAGTTTTAATTTAGAAGACGCAGTCAATTGTTTACGTGCCAATTATACTAATCGTGACATAACAGTTGCCATTGACTCTGATGGCTATATCTGGCAGGGAATTTATTCACTTGAGGAATCTGAAGAATGGAATTTGTCTTGGGTACGTTCTGATGAAACTTCAGGATGGGCAATCGTCTCATATTCAAACGATCAATGTTCTTTTAGAGAGGAAGGGAGAGATGATGGAGAGGTTACTTGGAATCAAGAAGCTATACCATCCACACACACATTAAAAAATTTAGAACATAGGATTCTTGACCCTGATCGATATTCAGATCTCTCATCATCCTTAGGTTCGACCACTTCTTGGTCTGAATCCACCAATTATGGATACCGACTTTCTGTATCTGAGGAAAACGATCTTTTCTCATTCCTCCCAGGAGATTTAACTGAAGGTCAGGTTTTGGTTGTTGGAAGTAGAGAATGGACTGAATCCAATCGCAATCATGAAATTAATTTTGCAATGGATGCTCAGACTGGCAGAATGCTTGCATGGGCTGAAGTTATTGGCTAATCTCAGCCTCTCTATAATTCACTTGATTGCATATCAATAATAGCGGCACATTGAACTTCTCTTCAAGCGCCGAAGGCGCTTGTATGTCAATCAAAGACGAGGAAAATCAACTTCCAGAAGTTGAAAATGTTCCACTGATAATTGATGTAGATTTTGTTGAAGAAGAAGACATCAATCAATCTTTTAATGATCTAAATGAAGTTACTTCTCAGAAAACAAGTCGTCCATTAGATTTACCTTTTCCATCTCCAACTCGAGATGGTCTTGCTAGAGTAATTACTGTAATTAATCAGAAAGGAGGAGTCGGAAAAACAACTACAGTAATCAATATTGCATCCCAACTTGCTCTAAGAGGGCACAGGATTTTGGTAGTAGATGCTGATTCTCAAGGGAACTGTGCAACTGGTTTAGGTGTAGACAAGAGCAAAGTAAAACATACAACTAGAGATTTGATATTGTCTCCAGAGACTGCCGTCACATCTCGTCACGCTACAGCAGTAGATGGATTACATATGATTGTAGGAGATCGAAGTTTGGTTGGTTTGGAACAAGAAATGTTACGTCAACTGGGTAGAGAAAGAAGATTGGCAGAAGCTTTAGAGCCTTTATTGCCACATTATGATATTGTAATAATAGATACTCCTCCTTCTTTGGGTTTGGTAACAATCAATGCTTTGGTTGCTAGCGATGGAGTACTGATACCGGTTCAAACAGAATATTTTGCCCTTGAAGGATTGGCAATGTTGGCAGGAACTCTTAGAGAGGTTCGAAACCTTCTCAATCCTAAATTAGGTGTTGATGGTGTTTTATTGACTATGCATGCTAGTACCCTTCTCAATCAACAAGTTGCTTCAGAGATCTTAGAGCATTTACCTGAATTTGTTATTCATCCTGCTATTCGTAGAAATATAAAATTGGCAGAAGCCCCTAGTCATGGTGTCCCAATTCATTTACATGATCCAAATAGTAATGGTGGCCAAGACTATCAAGGTGTATCTGATACTTTAGAAAAACGCTGGGGTCTTATTTAGATGTCTTCCAAGGGTCTTGGTAGAGGACTGGAATCTGTCTCTGAGTTAGCTAAAGAAGGTCCAAATCTTTCTTCCTATGTTTCACTAGAATCCCATATTCCTGTAGATTCTCCGAGAGTTGCAGTTCTTTGGATGATATTTGGGAGTATTTGTTTTGGAACTATGAATGCACTTGTTAAATGGACTTCACTTAATGCTGATGTTTGGATGATTATTTTTGTCCGTTCTCTAGTTATTGCTGTTGCAGTAGCAATATTCGCAAGATTTCAAGGCATTAGTTTGAAAATGAATGATCCAAAAAAGATGTTCTTACGTTGTTTTGTTGGATTAATTGCTATGATTCTATATTTTTCCGCTCTTTCTTTGATTCCCATAGGTCAAGCGGTAACATTACAGTACACTGCTCCTCTTTTTGTTGCTCTTTTATCTGGAAGTATTATTCGGGAGAAGGTTTCGTCCCCGGTTTTAATTTTACTATTAACCGCATTTATTGGAATTATACTAATTGTTTCTCCTGATTTAGATAGCATAGATCCCAATGCATTATTGGCTCTAGGATCCGGACTTTTCGCTGGACTAGCCTATATCTTTGTTCGTGATTTAAGAAAAACCGATTCTCCTTCTACCGTGGTATTTTGGTTTGCAGCATTCTCAGTATTAGGTTCAGTAATTCAAGCAGCACCTGATTTGTCGAGTCTTACTTGGGAAGTGGTTGCAGCATTAATTGGGGTTGGAATAGGTGCTGGTGGTGGGCAAGTTGGGATAACAATGGCTTATCATAAGGCGAATGCAGCTTGGGTTAGTGCCTTCTCTTATCTAACTGTAATAATTGCAACAATATATGGGATTATATTATTCGATGAAGTTTTGACTGCAAAGATTATCATTGGAGGAATTTTAATCATAGGATCTGGTATATCGCTAATTTTCTTCACACCTTCAACTAATGACTAGTCGTCTAATCAAACCATTCCGAAATTTCATCCAGTTCTTTCCTAGTTAAGTTAGGAATTTTTGCATCATTAGCCGGATATCCCACAGGCATCAAGAGCATAGCATGTTCATGTTCTGGCCGGTTTAAGATATCTCTAAGAAATTTCATAGGCGAGGGAGTATGAGTTAACGTTGTTAGCCCCATATTTTGTATTGCTGCAATCAATAGACCCACTGCAATACCACATGATTCTTGTGAATAATAAGTCGGTCCTAATTCCCCATTCTTACGTAGTCTTTTTGTTTGTCTAAAAACAACAATTATCCATGGCGCGTCTGTTATGTGTTCTTTGACATAGTCGGTGCCCAGAGGCCGTAATAATTCAGCCCATGATTCCGGCATCCTTTCAGAATATGTCTTTTTCTCTTCTTCTTCAGCTGCTTGCCGAATCTTCTCTTTCAGATCTTTATTTGATATTACAACAAAAGTCCATGGTTGTAAATGAGCTCCAGATGGTGCGGTACTAGCAGTTTTAATCGCATATTCTATTAACTCGCGAGGAACTTTCCTATCTGAAAAGTGTCTCGTAGTACGTCTTTTATTCATTAACTCAAAGAATCTGGAAGCTCTTTTTTCCATATCTTCTTTTGATAATTCGACAAAATCTAGATCAATAAATTCAGGGTCTTCTTCCGCCTCTGTCACGGTTACCCTCAGTCGCGTCGTATCATCAATCCTGCTATGCCTATTGCTGCCAATGTTAGCGGTGCAACAAATCCTGGAATCCTGTCTTCACCGGGCCAGCATGAACTATCGTTTCCTCCCCAGTTACTTCCATCGTACCAGCAATCAGACCAAACTTTCCATCCGAAACCACTCTCAGGAATGCTGGTTGTATTTCCATCTTCCCAGTTTATTTCGACTCTCCAGTTTACGTAAGTAGCAGTGTCCTCGGGAACAATCGAATCCTTCCAATTCATTTCTTCTTCATCCCATGTCATTGCATGAGTTTCTGGAGGATAACAGATTCCTGAATTTATGCAAACCTGAGTTACCCAATTAACTTCAGTTCCATTCATGTTTGCTCCATCGTTGAGAAGTATGGTTAGAACAAAAGGTTCTCCTGCATAGGCTTCATTTGAGTAACCTATCTCTTGGATATCAGTCCCTTGAATTGAGGTCTCCTCATTCACTCCTCCTTCCCCTGCACCACTCACTGATAGCGCAAGCATCGAAACGAGAAGTATTGCGACGACTCTTGACATGAACTGGCGTCACGCTCATTGCAAATGAATACTATTGATTCATGTTTCTAATTCCCAAAGTTCATCTCCAACCCAATGAATGGTTTTAATCGCCTTTCCTTTTGTCATCTCAGTCATTTCGATTCCATCCACAAGTGCGATTCCTATTGCTAGTGGTTTTCCATGTTGTTGATCCTTAATCCACATTAAATCTCCACTATTTATTTCAGAATCTGCCTTATGAACACCCGCCCCCATACAATCTGCTCCATTCATTAAGAAAGGAATAGCACCATGATCAACAGCCGCCCAATTTTTCCCACTCTCCCATGCAAGTATACCTCTGATAGTTGGATACCATAGTTTTCCTGTGTCAGTTTGTATTTGCATGGCAAGAGGTATTTTGTCTACAAGAATTAGATCCCTTTCTTGAAAATGTCCTCTTTCTAAGAAAGAACTAGACAGATTCAATTCGACATCAATTCTTTCTGAGATTTCTTGAATTTCTTTACGTATTTGTTTCCATCTCACTGGTGTCCGCCGACGAAGCCTCTTCTCACTCACAAGTAGTTCTGGAAGGATACTGTCTATCAATTGTACTTATGTTAAATCATTAGAAATCAACTATTATACTCGTCTTTATTAGAGAAATATAGTAATTTTCTTGTCATTGTTTATTCCAATCTATTGAAATAAGGGTGGCAAGTCGGCGGCTTGCATGGCAAAGTGGCATGGTATCTCCCGACGCAAGGCGACCGGCGGACGCTTGAAGCGACCAAACCGTTATCGAGGCAAGCGTAGAACAGAGATTTCCAGTGAAGCTCAGTATGCTTTCGTAGGTGATGTTGATGCATCTAAAAAGTACAGAAAGAATGCAGGTTCTCAGACCGTTAGAGTCACCTCTGCTCATACAGTAAATGTCCATTCTAAAGATGGTAAAACTACTCGTTCAACAATTTCAAATGTTTTAGAAAACAATGCAAATCTTAACTTTGTTAGACGTAACATAGTTACTAAGGGTGCAATCATTCAAACTGAACTTGGTAAAGTCAGAGTAACTAGTAGGCCTGGTATGGACGGAGTAGTTTCTGGCGTTCTTATCGAAGAATGATTCAGTCGAAGCCCTCAAGTTAGTCAAATAACGCGGAGTGAGCGATAGCATGACGGCGGACCAGTCAAAGATGATGCTCTGGACTCGATATTTCGATTCTAAATTATCTCGATCAGAGGGAAGAAGAGTACCCAAAGAAGCTTCTATCCCTAATCCAACTTTAGATGCTATAGTTTGGGCTGCACGTGATACTGGGCTTTCGAAAATGAAGCGTGATACTGATGCTAGTCATCCGTCTCGCCCACATTCTAGAGAAGGGCGGTTAATTCTTTCAACTCAGGAAGCTATTTCTGTAACTAAGTCCAACTCAAAAGAGGGAGTTATGAAGACTATTGGCCTTCGTCTCCGACATCAATTTATAGAATCTAAAAATGATGACTCTTCAACTAAAAAATCTCAGAAGAGAGGTGACCGACAAGTCCGAGCACAGCGTAAATCATTCAAAGGAAATGCTGGCGGTCAGAGAAAAAAGAGATTTGGGCGCAAATAACTAAAGTTCCGACGTCCATCCAAATTTATCTTGTACTCTTCCATTCATAATATCTGTTAGAGCAACATATAGTTCTTGAGTTATTTCTCCAATCCCTCCATCTGAATAATTTGCAATATTGCCTCCATGTTCTATGGAACCAATTGGAGAGATTACAGCTGCAGTTCCTGCACAAAAAGCCTCATCAGCCGTCATTGCGAATTCAATATCAACTTTCGTTTCTTGCACTTCATAACCGAGTGATCTTGCTAATTCGATAGTTGACATTCTAGTAATTCCTGGTAAAATAGTTCCAGTAAGTTCTGGTGTATATATTATTTTATTTTTAATACAAAAGAAATTGGCTGCACCAACTTCCTCAATGTATCTATGATTCACTGCGTCAAGATAAATAATCTCTGCATAACCTTCTGATTTTGCCTTTTTTGATGGCATCATACCTGGTGCATAATTTCCAATTGCCTTTACACCTCCAGAACCTCCAGGAGCCGCTCTATGATATTCATCAGAAACTTTCAGAGAAATAGGGTTCATTCCTCCTTTGAAGTATGGACCGACTGGTACTGCATAAATTAGGAATGTATACTCAGGTGCCGGCGCCACTCCTAATATTGCTCCACTTCCGAAAATCAGTGGCCTGATGTATAATTCACCTCTTCCTGTAGGTGGTAACCAACGAACATTCTCTTCTACAACTTTTTTTACAGCATCTAGAAACATTTCCTCAGAGACAGGTGGCATACCCAGTCTTCTACACCCATCTGCTGATCTTCTTGCATTAAATTCTGGTCTGAACAATAGTACTCTTCCATCTTCTGAGCGTCGAGCCTTCATCCCTTCAAACAATCCTTGGCCGTAATTTATGACTCCTGCAGCCGGTGAAATCTTCAGGTCTTGATAGTCTTGCATGACTCCCGTTTCCCATTCTTCTCCTTGTTTACAAGTAGATATATACATTCTATCTGTTTCTGTAAAACTGAACGTCAAACTGTCCCAATCAATGCTTGGTTTTGACTCATCTAACATATTCAAGCCCTCAATCAAATGCTTAGGGAGGGGGGACGGCTTTCAACGGTTTTGTTCAGTCAAACACAAAATGGCATTAGGAGAACTTCACAAGTGCGGGTACGATAGGCCTCAATGATAGGCAGGGTGTTTACATTGGAATGGACAGAAGAAGCCTGTATTATCTCTGGAGAAAATCGCGCTTGGTCTGGTGATGTTGGCAAAACTGCTATCGAACTCTGGTGTCGTTCTAAATTGGGGCATTCTGTATTATTATTGGTAAATGGGCTTAGTCCTTATATTGAAATTTCAGATCCTAGAACTAACTCAGATTCTATTTATCCTAGTTTATCTTTAGATTCGGTTTCTAATGATTCAAGAGTTATTGGAGAACCTATTGCATTAGGAAATAAATTGTATGAAGGTAAAGAAAGACCTCATTGGCGAATTAATGTAGTTGATACTCTGAAAGTTCGAGATCTCAGGAAATCATTATCTTCATCTGGATGGGATGTTACAAGTTCAGACATTTTACTAGTTCATAGACTTCTGATGGATTGTGATTTGGGTCCTCATATTTCTTTCTCGGGAGAAATTCTTTGGGCTGGTCCACGTGCCCCAGAAGAGATTGATAAGAACATCAATTCAGACACCGCTGCCGAGAAAATAAGGGGACTTGGTGGTTCTGGCCTTTATCCTGTTGATTTGATAATGCATTGTGATGTATCTGCATTATTACGCATTGAACCATTCCCCACTCCTTTTGTTACATTTTCTTATGATTTAGAAACAAGTGTAAAACACAATACAATTTTGTGTGCCGCGGCCGTTATTGATAGAAACGGAGAAAGGCAGATCAGTGAGTTTAGAGGAACTGAGAAACAAATAATGGAGGGTCTAACAAGACTTGTCAGAGACGAAGATCCTGATTTTATTACTGGTTATAATATTGATAATTTTGATCTTCCAAGAATGCTGGAAAGATCGGAAGAAAATAGTAGTTCATTCTCTGAACAAGCAGCTTTTTTTGGTTGGGGTCGGGTGCCGGTAACAAATGAGCAAATCGGTTCTAGAAAGCCAGGTAAAATATTCCCCGAACGTCGACAAAATAGAGTATGGAGTATAAGGGGAAGAATAGCACTTGATGCTTGGTGGCAAGCAAGACAAACACTCAGCCCACAAAGAGAATCACTAAGGTATGTTTCTAATTTATTATGGCCCAATCAAGATGAGAAGCAGAAGTTGGATGTTGATGCTAGTCAGATGGATGTAGAATGGGCTAATCGACCAAATGAGGTAATGGAATATTGTGTTAGAGATACAATATTACCTCTAGATATTCTTGACAAACTAAAATCAATACCTCGTAAAGAAGCACTTGCTTCAGTATCTTCTACAACAGTTGAGACCGCATCTGCTGGAACAACTAGTCAATGGATTGACTCTCTAGTAATTAGACTGGCGGATAAAAATAATGTGGCAATACCTACTACAAATCGAACCTCTGGCCGTAGAGAACAGATTGCAGGAGGGTATGTTCACGAGGTAGAACCAGGAGTCAAGAACTGGGTTGCAGTTCTTGATTTCAAATCTATGTATCCTTCAATTATGATATCAAATAATATATGTTCTACGACATTAATACGCGACTCAACTGAAGATTCTTCTCATATAGTATCTCCAGTTACTGCAACTCGTTATCTGTCAAAAGAAGAAAGAGTAGGTCTTGTGCCTTTACTACTTCAAGGTTTAATGGATAGTCGTGATAAATATAAGAAAGCATACGCCCAAGCACTTGAATCAGGAGATGAAGATGAAGCATTTCTCAATGATCAATTACAATATGCGGTCAAAATCCTCATGAATTCATTTTATGGAGTATTTGCCTCAAGTTTTTACCGTTTCACTCATGAGAAATTGGGTGCCAGTATCACCGAATGGGCTAGATATAATATTACTGAAATTATTTCCAATCTGGAGAAAGACGGTTATGATGTAGTATATTCAGATACTGATTCAATTTTTGTTTGTACACGTGCTGAAGAAAATACTCCTGCAAAGAAACCAGAGGGGGGTACTGAATTATTAGCATGGGAATCTGCTAAGGATGAGACAATCAAACTTGGCGAACAGTTAGCAGAACAGTTCACTAAAGAAGGCGCAGAGTTAGAATTTGAAACAGCTCTCTCAGCATTCTTTTCTCATGGTGCTAAGAAACGTTACGTAGGTAGAGTGATTTGGCCTCGTGAAGAATTACTGATAAGAGGATATGAAGTTAGACGTACAGATTCTTTTAACATACTAAGTAAAACTATGACTGAAATGTTTGAGTTAATATTAGCTGGAGATGAAGATGGTGCAATTGATTTGGCCAAATCAGTTATTACCGACGTTCATCAAGGCAAAGTCGAGGCTTCAGATTTAATCGTAAGCCGTTCTTGTAAGGGTAGCTGGGATAAGAAATCTGGAGCATGGGTATTTGACAAGATTTATGCGAATCCCGATAGTCTTCCATATGTGCGTGCTGCAAAAGAAAGAATAAGTCGAGGATTACAGTTTACTCCTGGTATGAAAGTAGGTTATATTATTACAAATTCTAAATCCAGTCCTATGGAAGTCAAGGCTTGGTTAGTTGATGAAATAGGCGGAGATCCTCCTAAGCCAGACCCTCAGTATTATGTTAATAGACTTGCCAAATCGCTTGGTAGAATCACTTCTGCGTTGAAATTTGATGAATCTGCGCTCAAAGATTATGCTAAGAATCCTTCAATTCAGAAGTCATTATTTGACTTTTAGTTCTGTTACAGGGAACCGTAGGTTTGATGATATAAGGATATTACGAAAGGTATGATGGCGCGCGTCCGTGGACTTGCATTTATGTTAGTTTTATTGATGATTAGTGCACCCCTTGCAGGTTGTTTAGATCGATTTTCTGGCAATAATGCTCCTTCTTCTACATTCACATTTACACCCAACTCAAATATTCGTTCGGGCGATGAGATAACATTCAATGCTGCAGGTTCCAGTGATCCTGATGGTGATTCACTAACATTTTCGTGGAATTTTGGTGATGGTAATACTGGCTCAGGACTTACAACTACGCATTCTTATGTTCAGGATGGCGACTATTCGATTAAATTGACTGTAAGTGATGGTTCTTTAGAAACTACAACTACAAAGTCTGTGAGTATAATTGATCCTTCTGCTAGAGAACCTCAGGCCGATATTAGTTCAGATAAAGATGATGACTGTGATGGAGAATCAGCTCCAGCTGGCATCTTCGTTCTGATTTGGGTTTGTGAAGAAGACAAAGAAATAAGCGATAAAACAGTTGAATTTACAACAAAAATAACTCTCGATGGTTCTGATTCGTGGGCAGGTTGTGATCCAGATGATTCTGACTGCTACGCTGAAGAATATATTGTAGAATGGAATTGGGATTTAGATACAAATTATGATTCAGACAATGATGGCAACTTAGAAAACGATATCGATGCAACAGGGGAGATAATTGAATGGGAGAATTTACCTTCAACAGGTGAAGCAATTAGTGGAGGCGCATGGGAGGTTCGTTTAACAGTCATTGACAATAATGGTCTAACTTCTTCAGAGAAAACCAAAGTATATGTCAACTATCGAGGAGTTTGGTCTGATTTCGAGATCGACCGTCGTATAGGAAACGATCCAATCATTATGTCTTGGGAATATCCTGTGTCATATGATACTGAAACTGAAGATAAGATACGTTATCTTAGAGTCAAGCTCATTTATCCTAAAGAGGATGATGGAGCAGGAGGTATAACTGTAGATCCAGAAAATATTCTAGATATTTATGTATACAATTCTACCGATGACGAAGTTGCAAACACTTCTGCCATAGGTCCTGACAATAGAGACGCTGGTGATTGTGATTCAGATGATCATTGTGTTTGGATGGTAATTAGTGGCTCAACTATACGTGGTAAATTGCCTGGCGAATGGACTGCAGACATACAAAATGAGAAAACTCACAACACAGAGGTAAAACATTTCATTATTGAACTGCAATATCGATGAACTGCGGCGTTGTTTCAATCCTTTATTTACGATATTAATATATTCTCTAAGATGAATGGATTCAAATATACCTCTACGGTCGGCGGGCTACCTTAGGGGTGTATCATATGGGAGCACAATGGGAAGATAAAAGCAAACCGCACTTGAATATAGTATTCGTTGGTCACGTTGACCATGGAAAATCGACAACAGTTGGAAGACTACTTCTAGACAGCGGTCATATTGAACAGCACGTAATTGACAAGAATGAGAAACTTGCATCAGAGCAAGGTAAGGCAGGTTTCGGTCTGGCTTATGTTATGGATGGATTGAAGGAAGAGCGAGAGCGTGGAATTACTATTGACGTTGCTCACAAAGAATTCTATACTCCAAACTATTACTTCACAATAATCGACGCACCTGGTCACCGTGATTTCGTAAAGAATATGATCACAGGAACTAGCCAAGCAGATGCAGCAGTACTTTGTGTTGCAGCTAACGATGGAGTAAACGCACAAACTAAGGAACACGCTTTCTTAGCACGTGTACTAGGAGTAAAACAACTAATTGTTAACATCAACAAGATGGACATTAGTGGTGTAGACTACTCTGAGGACAAATACAACTCTGTTAAGACTGAAGTTACCAATCTATTGAAGATGGCTGGTTTCAATACAGACGAGGTTCCAATGATTGCAGGTTCTTCTTTCTTCGGAGAGAACATCTACAACAAGAGTGAGAACATGTCATGGTACAAGGGTCCTACTCTGTTTGAAGCGATTGATGCAATTTCAATGCCACCAAAACCAACTGACCGTCCTCTAAGACTTCCTATCCAGGATGTTTACAAGATTAGCGGTATTGGAACTGTTCCAGTAGGAAAGATTGAGACAGGTGTTCTAAACTCAGGTAAGACTGTAGTTTTCAACCCAAGTCAGCAATCTGCTGAAGTTAAATCAATTGAGATGCACCACACAGTTCACGAAAAGGCAGAGCCAGGTGACAACGTTGGATTCAACGTTCGTGGTCTAGCTGCAACTGACATTCGTCGTGGAGACGTTGCTGGATATCCAGATAACGCACCTAACTTCGTACGTCACGATGAGACATTCGTTGGTCAAATCCAACTTATGGAGATTCCAAAGGCTATTGGCGTAGGGTACACACCAGTATTCCATTGCCACACAAGCCAAGTAGCAGTTCGATTTGTTGAACTTCTAGAGAATTCTAAGACTAAGGAAGCAAACCCTCCGTTCCTAAAGACTGGAGACGCTGCTCTAATTCGTTTCGGACCAACCAAGCCAATGGCTATCGAGTCTATGGATCAATTCCCAGAGCTTGCAAGATTCGCTATACGTGACATGGGTAAGACCGTCGCTGCTGGCGTTTGTATGAAGATCGAAAAGAAATAAGTACATTTAGATTATAGAAAAGATTGGTGAGTGAATTAAATGCCAGTCGTTACTACCATTAAGTTGACTGGTGACAATCACAAAGATGTAGACATGGTATGTGCCACTATTAAGGCAATTTCAGATAAATCTGGTGTTGCTCTTCGTGGACCAATACCTCTACCTACTAAGAAATTGGTTGTACCATGCAGAAAATCTCCTGATGGAGAAGGTGCAGAGACTTGGGATCACTGGGAAATGCGTTTCCACAAGCGTCTTCTTGAACTTGTAACTAACAGTTCAAAGGATGAGAAGGCATTGAAGGCAATTATGATGATTGAATATCCAGATTCAGTCACAATCGAGCTTTCACTTCGAAACCTTGGCTGAAATTTGTAAAGTACGAATTTTTGTAATCATGCTATTGTGATATGCATAAATTTTCCTTCATGCCCCCAATCCATTTTACCTGGTTCCTTGAATTGGAAATATTTGGTGGTTAAAGAATCTCCGTATTCAGGGTGCTCTTTTTCAAATAGAATTACTATTTTATTAGAACCCACACGCTCATGAATAAAGCATTGGGCATTATATCCATCTATGTTGATATTCAATGTTTCAAAGACATCTTCATTCAGGGGGGCAGTCGGTATCATTTCTTCAGTTAGCAGTTTTTGTTTATTTTTGGTCATTAATATTCCTCCAAACTTGCCATAACCGGAGTCTGATATAAACCACATCAGAAATAATCTTAAGGGATAAAAATGCCATTACACAAAAACCGTGTTTTATAGTGCGGCTTCATCTTTAGCTAAACTTCCCATTGGATCCCATGCAGGTAATACTACAGGTGTAGTGCTTAGTCCATTTTTCATCTTATCAGTAAGATAATCGGTTGGTGCTGCAATCTCAAACATATGTTCGTCATACCATGAATCATTCATTGTATAGAATCCTTCTTTTCCGCTTTCCTTGGCTCCCCATGAATTCTCAACTCTCCATCTTCTTGGCATACCATCGATTACGTCTACCCCTGT
>Ga0208764_10000487_pt1 | contig 25470 bp, 24 predicted proteins | sample ETNtaG_18_FD_185762 | JGI IMG/M metagenome (GOLD analysis project Ga0208764, IMG submission 185762) | Marine microbial and viral communities from oxygen minimum zone, Eastern Pacific Ocean - ETNP201302SV91 (SPAdes) (version 2) | ecosystem: Environmental > Aquatic > Marine > Oceanic ... | reverse complement strand
AACTAATTTCTTTAGAATTCATTTTTTCAATTGCAGAAAGAGCAGTTGAAGAATCAGAAATCCACGAAGGATTTTTGCTGCAAACATTTTGAATTTTTTTTTTATATAAATTATTAGAATTTCTACGCAAATCCCCATCGGTAATAATGTTAATTTTTCCACTTTTTTCTCGACAACAAACTATACCCAATTTCTTTTTCGACATTTCTTTTATTGCCACTCGCATAGTTTGTTTTGAGGATACCAAAGGAATTTCTTTACCTTTTGCCATAATTTCATTTACCAAGATTAATGAACTGGCCAATGTTCCAGATGGGTGGGTCGTGATAAATTTTTTGTTTGTCCATTTTTTTCTTTTCATGCAAGCAATTGCTAAAGCGTCTCCCCAAGAAAGAAAATTTAAACTAGAAGAGGTTGGAGCCAAACTGTGACCAGCTTCCGCAACTTTAGGAAGTAAAATTTTAATTGTGGAATTACGTAAGAGCATGGACGAAGATTTACAGCTAACACCAATAATATTTATATTATGTCTATTAGCATATCTTAGTATACTATTTAATTCAGAAGACTCTCCAGAAACACTAAACATTAATAAAATATCCTGATTTTTTTGTACGGCTCCCAAACCTCCATGCTGAAGATCAGTTGCGTTAAAAGCAACACTAGGAGTTCCAAGACTTGATAGCGTGGAACTCACCTTAATGCCTACAATGTAACTCTTTCCAACTCCGACTACCAAAACTTTACCTCGAGTTTTGTAAATTAAATTGACTGCTTTTGAAAACTGTGAGGAGCGTGCAAAACTAGAAGATAACTTTTTTAATGCAGAAATTTCTGTTTGAACCGTTTTTTTTGCAATTTGTAAATCTTTATTCATTTAATGTTGAAAAATATCTTCTGTAAATCCACTTTGATCTAATTTTATTCTTGTTTTTAAAAATAGAATAGAATTATTATATAATTCTATTCTATTTTCCCTTACGAGCATTTTATATAAAGCATCTTTTATTTTATGCAAATATATAACATCGTTGCTGCAATATTGTAGTTGGGCATCTGTTAGTTCAGATAAATTTTTATTCCAATCGCTGCTTCCAAGTCTTTTATCCATTTTTTTATTACAAAATTCCATAACAAGATCTTTTAAACCATGAGACTGAGAGTAAGTTCTGCATAACTTACTAGCTATTTTTGTGTCAAAAATATTTTTTACATTACATTTAAGAAAATACTCTAAACCAGAAACATCATACCTTAAATAATGGCCAATTTTTGTAATTTTGTCATTTTCTAAAATTTTTACAATATTTGGAGCTTTATAATTTTTTCTATCTGGCTGTATAATATAAGCATCATTATTTCCTGTACTAAATTGAATTAAACTAAGCTTATCTCTATGAGGAATTTGTAATCCAGATCCTTCAGTATCTATTGAAAGACTTGAATGTTTTTCTAATTCTTTTAAAGCGCTAACATCTATATCATCTTGATATTTAAAAATTTTTGTCATACCTAAGCTCATATATAGTGTTAATGTTGTCAAAATGCAAAATAATCAAAAAATAATAGCTATTTTTGGGGCTGGAGGATTTCTTGGTAAACATTTAATACGCGAACTAACAAAGTTGGACTACCGGATTAAGATAGCTAGCAGAAATCCTTACTTAAAAGGTTATTTAAAACCTCTAGGTAATCCAGGGCAAATTGAATTATTCAAAACTAATATTTTTGATTCAGAGGATGTTAAACAAGTTTTAAAAAATTGTGATTATGTAATTAATCTTGTGGGAATTCTTCACGAGACAAAAAAACAAAAATTTAAAAAAATTCACTCAAATTTTCCATATTTATTAAGTAGTTTATGTAATGAATTTAAAATTAAAAATTTTATTCATATCAGCGCTCTTGGAGTTAAAGAAAAACATGTTTCAAAATACATGCAATCAAAACTTGAAGGTGAAAAAAAAATTAAAGAAAATTTTAAATCATCGGTTATTTTAAGACCGTCAGTTGTTTTTGGACCTGAGGATAAATTTTTTAATACATTTGCATCTATTGCACAAATTTCACCTATTCTTCCTTTAGTTGGGGGAGGAAAAACAAAATTTTCACCTATTTATGTAGGCGATGTGGCTAAGGCTATTGTCAAAACGTTAACAATTAATAATCAAAAACCTAAAATTTACGAATTAGGAGGACCTGAAAATTTCTCATTTAAAGAATTAATGCAAATATTATTAAAAGAGATTAAAAAAGATAGATTTTTAATTTCTATTCCTTTTAGCCTGGCAAAATTTCAGTCTTATTTTTTGCAAATGCTACCTAATCCTATTTTAACTCCTGATCAAGTTGAAATGTTAAAATTTAATAATGTTCTTACTGGCGAACATCCTGCTCTTAAAGATTTGGGTATAAGTGGAAAAACTATAGAAAGTGTATTACCCAAATATATTTACAGATTTAGAGCCGGCGGTCAATTTGGATAAAATTAACTTACAAAAGTCAAGTTAGGCAGATTTAATTTTTTTCTCAATAAATTTAGGAATATCTTCTTCGGTAATTTGATCTTCTTCTTTAGCGTTTTTGGGTTGAAAAGCATATAGCACATGAAGTTTACAATAAGGAAATTTTTCCATAGGTTTACGTCCACAAAAATAAAAACTTTCTTCGTGAGGATGACCAATCGGCCATTTGCATGTTTCATCTGTTAACTCTTCGAGTTTAATTGGATTTTCTTGTTCGAAATTTTTATCTAATAATAACGCTTTGAATCTAGCTTTTCTTCCTAGTTTTTGTGGCTTAGCTTCCGAAGGATCATTTTTTTGTTTGCTTGTATTTGTTTCTGTTTTTTTTGATATTGATCTTGCTTCTAATTTTAAACGATGAGCTTTACCAATTACTGCATTACGAGTGGTGTCTCCAAGCAAGTTAGCAATTTGACTACCGGAATGTCCTTTTTTCCAAAGTTCTCTTAGTTTTGCTTCTTTCTCAGGTGTCCAACTCATTTTTTATTAAATTATTAAATCTACTATATCTTGTATTTGCAATAAAAAAAACCACCCCATGTGGATATGTTATTCACATATCTTTTTTTGCTATATAAGCGTCCTCATGGTTGAAATTGAAAAAAAATACAAAATCTATGAAAAAAATTTTGGTTATATTAATTGGTTAGGTTTTTTTACCTTATATAAGAAAGAGATATTCAGATTTTTAAAAGTAGCAATTCAAACAATAATTTCTCCGCTTGTAACAGCGTTGCTTTTTTTAGTGGTACTTTCTTTAGCAATTGGCAATGAAAGAGGCGGAGCTTTAGGGTTTCCATTTATAACATTTCTTGCACCAGGACTTATAGCAATGCAAATAATACAACAGGCTTTTTCTCATACCTCCTCTTCAATTATGATAGGCAAAATACAAGGAAATATTGTAGACGTTTTATATGCTCCACTATCGCCCGCAGAAGTAACTTTGGCTACTATTTTGGCAGGGGTGACTAGGAGTTTTATTATTGCGGCTGTTTCAATATTAGTATTTAATTTAATTATTGACCTAGAATTTCATAGTTTTTTAATGATTTTTATATATACATTTTTAGGATCCTTTATATTGGGCGCGCTAGGCTTTATCATTGGATTGTGGGCTGAAAAATTTGATAATATGGCTTCTGCTACCAATTTTATTATAGTTCCTTTATCATTTTTATCGGGCACCTTTTATTCAATTAAAAAATTACCAGAAATTTTACAAATAATAAGTGAATGGAATCCTTTTTTTTATATGATTGATGGCTTTAGATATGGTTTTTTAGGTGTGTCCGATGGCTCTATAAAATTTGGCTTGTTCTATCTTATTGTATTAAGCTGCTTAATTTGGTTTGCTTCATTTATACTATTTAAAAAAGGTTATAAAATAAAATTCTAGTTTATTTATGAGTTCAGTTCTTGGTACATACGCAAGAAAAGATATATCTTTTAAAGAGGGAAAGGGTAGCTATTTATATACAGAAAAAGGAGAAAAATATCTTGATTTTGTTCAAGGAATTGCAACTAACATTTTGGGGCATTGTCACGAACATTTAGTCAAAACTATTCAAGATCAATCAAAAAAATTGTGGCATGTTTCCAACGCCTTTATTATTCCTGAGCAAGAAAGATTAGCCAAAAGATTAACCGATAATACATTTGCTGACTATGTTTGTTTTCAAAATTCAGGAACTGAAGCTACAGAAGCAAGCATTAAGATCGCTAGAAAATATTTTCACAAAATTGGAAAACCTGAAAAAAATAGAATCATAACTTTCCAAGGAGCCTTTCATGGAAGAACTTTAGCAGCTCTATTTGCTGCCGATAACCCTAAACATACTGAAGGATTTGGACCAAAAGTGGAAGGTTTTGATCAAGTTCCCTTTGCTGATCAAGAAATTATAAAAAAAACTATTAATAAAAATACAGCAGCAATAATGGTGGAGACAATTATGGGAGAAGGAGGGATTAAGGTTGTGCCAGATTTATGCATTAAAGGCTTAAGGGAGATATGTGATGAAAATAATATACTTTTAATCTTAGATGAGGTCCAGTGCGCCTACAGAACTGGTGACTTTTTCGCATTTGAAAAATCGGGAATAAAACCAGATATTGTTCCAATTGCCAAAGGGATTGGTGGAGGGTTTCCTCTTGGAGCATGCTTGGTTAATAAAAAAGTTTCAGTAGGGATGACCCCCGGTTCACATGGAAGTACTTTTGGTGGAAATCCATTAGCAATGTCCATAGGAAATGCTGTTCTTGATATTATTTTAAAAAAAAATTTTTTAAAAGATGTTAAAAAAAAAGGTGAATATTTTGATCATGGTTTATGCAGAATTAAAGATAATTATCCTAAAGTTATTGCGGAAGTAAGAGGAATTGGTCTTATAAAGGGATTAAAGTTACTTGTAGATAATAGCGAATTTATAAAAAAACTCATGAAACACAAAATGCTTACAGTAAAAGCTGAAGAAAATGTAATAAGGCTTTTTCCACCACTTACAGTAGATAATAAAGAACTAGACGAAGCTCTTGATAAAATAGCAAAGGTTTGTGAAGAAATGAGCTAAATATGAAAAATTTTATAAATATTGCAGATATAGATAAAAAAGATTTAAGAAAAATTATTAATAATTCCAAATCCCAAAAAAATTCATTAGATTCAAATTCCCTTTTAAAAAATAAAACTTTGATTATGATTTTTGAAAAACCTTCAACAAGAACAAGGATTTCTTTTGAACTTGCCATGAAACAATTAGGGGGCAATGTTTTAATTTTAAACCCAAAAGAAAGTCATTATGGAGGTGGAGATGAAAGTATCCATGACACAGCAAAAGTCCTGTCCCAATATGGAGATATTGTAATGATGAGAACAGATAAACATAAACATTTTTTAAACTTTTCTAAACATTTGGACATTCCAATAATTAATGGATTAACAAACTTGAGCCATCCCTGCCAAATTATGTCTGATATTATGACTTTTGAAGAATTAAAAGGGCCAGTCACAAATAAAAAAATTGCTTGGTTAGGTGACGGAAATAATGTTGTTCACTCTTTAATTGAAGCGTCAGTAAAATTTAATTTTGAATTGTCTATTGCTTCTCCAGAAAAGTTAAAACCTAATAAGGAAATTATTCAGTGGGCTAAAAAGAAAAAAGCAAAAATCTTAATTACAAAAAATCCTGAGGATGCTGCTAATTCTGCTGATTGCATCATGACTGATAAGTGGATTTCTATGGCAGATGAAGTAAATAAAAAAAAAAAGAAAAAATTATTAAAACATTATCAGGTAAATAAAAAAATTATGAAATTAGCTAAACCGGATGCAATTTTTTTACATTGTTTGCCAGCAAATAGAGGAGAAGAGGTTACCGATGAAGTTATGGATGGAAAACAATCTGTTGTTTGGCTAGAAGCACATAATAGAATTCATGTACAAAAAAGCATTATTCAGTGGTGTCTTAAATAAATATCTAGTTTAACGGCAAAGGGTTATTTGTGTTTTCATTCATGTACAGGATTATAGCAGCTCTATCTTTCTCATTTTTTAATCCAGCAAATGCCATTTTAGTCCCTTTTATCCATTCTTTTGGTTTTATCAAAAAACCATTCATTTCTTCAAATGACCATGATTTTCCATAGGCCGTCATTGCTTTTGAATATTTGTAATCTGGAAGAGAACCAACTTTTCTTCCAAGCACACCCCATAAAGATGGTCCAATTTTATTCCCTCCACCTTCAGCAATACTATGGCAAGCTGCGCATTTTGAAAAAACTTTTGCTCCCTCAGTACTATTTGTTGAAGCAAAGAGGGACATAATATTCCCAGATTCTGAACTTGACGAGCTTGTTTCTGTAGATGTAGACTCTGTAGTGACCGTTGTTACTTGATAAGCAGATTTTTCTGGTTTTTCTACATAATATATTAGATCTGTAATTTTATTGATTCCTAAAACTAGGATTACGGCAAATACAATGGAAACAATAATTTTATTCATTTTAATAAATCTTATAAATTTAGTACAACTCTACTCTAAGTTATATCATGACTTATAGTAATAAAATGGACTTTTAGACGCATAATTTTCTTATTCTATTTATATGAAAAACACTGCAATAATAATACCAACCCGACTGGGAGCAAAAAGATTCCCTAATAAACCTTTGGCCAAAATTAACAATGTACCGATGATCATTCATGTACTTAATAGAGCCAGAGAGTCAAAAGTTGGAGATGTTTTTGTTGCAACTCCCGACAAAGAAATTTTCCAAGTTGTTGAGCAAAATGGTGGACAGGCAATTATGACTAAATCTATTCATCCTTCGGGTAGTGATCGTATTTATGAAGCATATGCCAAAAAATTAAAAGGCAATGCTGATTTAATTATTAATCTTCAAGGCGATATGCCTAATATCAAACCCCATTCGATCGTAAAATTAGAAAAATTTATGAGAAATAATGATTGCGACATAGGAACACTGGCCTCCGATATTTTAGATAATAATGAAGTGGAGGATCCAAATATTGTAAAAGTTCACACAGACAAAATATTAAAAGATGGTGATTTTTCTATAGCTAAGGATTTTTTTAGAACAAAAAAAGATTTAAAAGATGAAAAAATCTATCATCACATAGGAATTTATGCCTTTACAAGCACCGCTTTAACAAAGTATGTAAAGTTTGCTAGATCTAAATTAGAAATAAAAAGAAATCTTGAGCAAATGCGAGCTATAGAAAATAATTTAATTATTAAGGTCAGCTTAAGTGATTCTAAACCTTTAGGAATTGATACTGAATCTGATTTAATAAAAGTTACTAGAGAAATGAATTAAATATGAAAGAAAAAATAAAAGTAGCGTTTCAAGGAGAAAAAGGAGCCTACTCTCACTTGGCTTGCCTAGAAATTTTTCCAGAGATCGATCCATTAGCTTGTCCTACTTTTGAGGAAGCTTTTCAATTAGCAAGAGATAATTCGGAATATAAAATTGTTATACCTATAGAAAATTCTTTAGCAGGAAGAGTTGCGGATATACATTATTTAATTCCAAAGTATAAACTTCAAATACATGCAGAACATTTTCAAAATGTAAAACATAATTTACTAGTAGTCAAAGGTTCAAAAATTAAAGATATAAAAAGTGTTAGAAGTCATTCCCAAGCAATAGGACAATGCAGAAAGATAATTTTAGAAAATAAATTAAAAGAAATAATCTCTGCAGACACAGCGGGTTCAGCTAAATTTATTGCAAAAAAAAAAGATAAAAGCGAGTCAGCCATCGCATCCGATCTTGCTGCAAAAATTTATGATCTAGAAATACTAAAGTCAAATATAGAGGACGAACCAGGAAATGTAACAAGATTTTTTGTTATGGGGAAAGAATCGTGTCACCCAGAGTTTAAAAATAAAAAATATATAACAAGTTGTATTTTTAAACTTAAAAGTGTTCCTGCGGCCCTATATAAAGCATTAGGTGGTTTTGCTACTAATGGAGTGAACCTATGTAAATTAGAAAGTTTTTCAGTAAAAAATACATTCGATCAAGTGAATTTTTATATAGATATTGAAGGTCATATAGAAGACCAACCATTGCAAAAAGCCCTTGAGGAGTTAGGATTTCATACACAGAAATTGGATGTTTTGGGGGTTTATGAAGCGCACCAGTTTAGATTTAAAAACAAATAAACAACCTATAGGCATGTTGTAGTTCTTATTTTGATACTGATATAATAATAAATGGGGTTGTCGGGTGGATTGTGTAGAACAAACAGTTCAGGCTAGAAATAGAGCAGACTTAACTACAGATTTCAGGTCGTTCAGCCCCTAACTAATTATGGAAAAATTTGCACATAAAGTTTTGGCATTAAAATATAGACCAAAAAATTTTAAAGAATTAATTGGACAAGATATTATGGTTGAAACAATAACCAATTCTATCAAACTAAATAAAATTCCAAACGCTTATTTACTCACTGGTATACGTGGTGTTGGAAAAACAACAACGGCCAGATTAATTGCAAAGGCACTAAATTGTAATAAAAATTTTCTTAAAGAAGAGAATTGTGATTGCAGCAATTGTGAAGAGATTGCTATTTCAAAACATCTGGATGTATTAGAAATGGATGCTGCTTCTAGAACAGGTATAGATGATGTTAGAGAATTAATAGAATCTTCAAAATACAATCCAACAAGCGCAAAGTATAAAATAATAATTTTAGATGAGGTCCATATGCTGTCAAAGCAAGCATTTAACGGTTTGTTAAAAACATTAGAGGAACCTCCTCCACATCTAAAATTTATTTTTGCAACAACGGAATTAAAAAAAGTCCCGGTCACAATTATTTCAAGATGTCAAAGATTCGACCTACATAGAGTACCTGTTAAGGATTTATTAGATAACTTAAAAAAAATTTTAAGCATTGAGAAAGGAAAAATATCAGACAGCGCATTATTATTAATAGCTAAATCGTCCGAAGGGTCTGTTAGAGATTCATTATCCCTTTTAGACAGAGCTTTAATTGCCCAAACTTCATCGGAAAAAGAAATAGACGAAACTTATGTAAGAAAAATGCTTGGGATAGCAGATAAGACAAAAGTTTTAAAATTATTAGAATTTATTTTCGAAGGAGATCAAAAAAAGTCTATAGATCTTTTAAGGGAAATGGTTAATGAAGGTATTGAACCTAAAATTTTTTTAAACGATCTTTTGGAAATAATATATTTTATACAACAAGAAAAAATTTTAAAAAACTTAGAATCTGAATTATCCATATCAGAATCTGAGAAAGAAATCATAAATTCAATTTCTAAAAAAATAGATATGAATACTTTAATAATTTTTTGGCAATTTATTTTGAAAGGAATAGATGAGCTATCGGTTGTTTCTAATCCAACGTTATCTCTTGAGATGATAGTTGTTAGACTTGTTTATTTAAAAGATATGCCAAGTTATGAAAATTTATTAGATTCTATAAAAAAAAATTACTCAAACGAACAAGATAAAAATGGTGGGAAAGAAATTATACTTAGTAATGAAAAAAAACTTTCAAATGATGAAAGTCAGGCAGTCAAAAATCCCAAAGACCAGATTAAAAATATTTCACAAACAAAACCAGCTTTATCACCTTTAAAAAAAGAGAATTTGAGTAAAGACAAAATCAAAGAAAGAATTCTATCATTTGAAGATTTAGTTTATTTAACTTCAAAAAAAAAAGAAATCCAACTTAAATATGATTTAGAAAATAATGTAAATTTGATTAAATTTTCAGAGGGAAAGATTGATATAAGTTTTAATCAAAATCTAGATAAAAACTTTGTTCGCAATTTATCAGGTAAATTAGTTGAATGGACAGGAAGCAGATGGGTAATAACTTTGTCAAAAGAAATGGGAAGCAAAACTTTTTCAGAAAACAAAGCCATAAAAAAAGATGAACTCCTTAATCATGAAAAAAAAGGAGATATTTACAAGAAATTCAAAAATATTTTTTCTGATGGAGAGTTGCTGGAGGTTAAAAAAGATAAATAGAATATGGCAGATTTTACAGATTTAATTTCGCAAGCAAAAAAAATGCAAGAAAAAATGAAAGAAACCCAAGAGGCTTTAAAAAAAATTGAAGTCGAAGGAGTTGCAGGGGGAAATGCAGTAAAGGTAATAATGAATGGTGACGGGGAGTTAAAAAGGGTTATTTTGGATAAGGCTTCACATGGAGAGTCAAAAGAAATTTTGGAAGATTTAATTGTAGCTGCCCACAATGACGCCAAATCTAAATTAAAAAAAAAAACATCTGAAGAAATTTCAAAAGTTACAGGAGGAATTGATTTACCACCCGGATTTAAACTTCCATTTTGATAAATAGAATGACAAGCGCAAACGTAAAAGAAATAGAGGACTTAATTAAAATAATCTCAAAATTGCCAGGATTAGGGCGAAAATCAGCTCAGCGAGTAGTATTAAAGCTTATTAATAATAGAGAAGAGTTAATTAAACCTTTAACAAATACTTTAGCGCAGGTTTACAAAGGCGTTGTCCGTTGTAATATTTGTGGAAATTTAAAATCTTTAAACGATAACTGTATTTGCTCTAATAAGAAACATGACCAAATTTGTGTTGTAGAAAATATAGCAGATATGTGGGTAATTGAAAGCTCGGGCATTTATAAGGGTCACTACCATATTTTGGGGGGAACTCTGCCTTCTTTTGAAAGTAAAAAAAATGGGAATGGTTTATTAATTGAATCATTAGTAAATAGAGTAAAAAAAAATTCGATTAAGGAAGTAATTTTAGCAACAAGTGCTAGCGTCGAAGGAGAAACCACATCTCATTATATATCTGATAGTCTAAAAGATACAAAAGTAAAAATAACAAGATTAGCCAAAGGTGTTCCGGTGGGCGGAGAAATAGAATTTTTGGATGACGGTACTTTGTTTTCTGCTTTTAAAAATAGAGCTCCTGTTTCAAAGGATTAAACTTTTTCATAGAGTGGCAGGGTTAGGAAATCATCAAAATTTTCTTTTGTGATCATATATTTAAAAGTTTTTGCCGCATCTTCAAAAGAAACATGATCTAAACTCTTATCGCCTGTTTTTTCTTTCCAAGATAAAAATCTTTTATTAATTTTTTTAAGCTCATCTTCAATTAATTCGTCAATAAAATTTTCATCAATAATTCTTCCATCATTTAATTTAACTTTGTACTTTAACCAAATCCAAAGTTGGGCCCTACTAACTTCACAGGTTGCGGCATCTGCCATTAAATAATTTACAATACAGCACCCTGTCCCAATTTTCCAAAAAGCCATATATTCAATACCTTCATTAAGATTCTCTCTGACGCCTTGCTCTGTTATTGCATTATCAATTTTTGGTTCGTCCAATAAATCTCTTCTATTTATTTTTTCATTATTGAATTTATTTAGTTGGTTTGGCCCTTTAAAATTTTTTTCAAAAATATTTTTTACTGGCTGAACTAAACTTGGGTGAGCTACCCACGCACCGTCATTTCCTTGATTTAATTCTCTTTCCTTATCTTTTTTAACGCCAGCTAAAGCTTTATCATTTATTTCCTTTGGATTTGCTTTAGCAATAACTTGAGCTGACATTCCTCCCATTCCAAAAGCTCCTCTTTTATGACAAGTATCAACTAGTAATTTATTATAATTAGACATAAATGGAACAAACATATTAACCTTTGATCTATCTGGCAGGACTACCATTTTGGTATTTCTATAGACTTTTTGATATGAAAAAAGATAGTCCCATCTACCTGCATTTAAACCAACTATATGATCCTTTAATTCCCATAAAAATTCGTGCATTTGAAATACCGCATTAATAGTTTCAATTAAAACAGTGACTTTTATTGTGCCAGTTTCTAGGCCTAGTTTTTTTTCACAAAATGAAATCACATCATTAAGTAATCGACATTCAAGATAATGTTCTAACTTTGGTAAGTAAAAATAAGGCCCGCTTCCATTTTCGATGAGTTTTTTTGCATTATGAAATAAAGTAAGCCCTAAATCAAAAAAAGTACCAGATATTCTTTCATTATTTATTGTTAAATTTTTTTCATCAAGATGGAGGCCTCTAGGTCTAACTATAAGAACTGCAGTTTTTTCATTCAATTTATATTTTTTTCCACTTTTTTGATCGAAAAAATCAATTTTTTTGTTTACTGCATCTTTTACATTAAGCTGGCCTTGCATCAAATTATCAAAGGTAGGTGTTAATGAATCTTCAAAATCTGTCATATAACAGTCTGCTCCTGAGTTGAGAGCTGATATAAGCATTTTTTTTGGCACGGGGGGGCCCGTAATTTCAACTTGTCTTTTTAAAAGATCTTTAGGTATATTTTTAATTTTCCAATTTGATTCCCTGATTTTTTTAGTTTCATCTAAAAAATCTAGCTTTACTCCATTATCAATGTTTTCTTGTATTTTTTTTCTTTTGTTTAATAAATCTAATCTTTTGCTATTAAATTGTTGATGAATTTCTTGGAGAAATTCCAAAGCGTCATTTGATATAATTTCACTATATCTAGACAAAATTTTGCCATTAATTTTTATACTTCTACTCATCAAAACAATATTTTTATGTATATATATATTTTTAATCAAGTATTATCTAAATTAGTTAAATGAAAAATTATTTAGAATTTGAGCGGGATATAAAAGATTTAGAAGAAGAATTAGAAAAATTAAAAGATCCTTTTAATAAAGAGGGACTATCTCAAGTTGAAACTGAAAAAATATCTAAAATTCAGTTTGAGATTGATGAAAAATTAAAAGTTTCCTATGCAAATCTCAATGAGTGGCAAAAAACTCAAGTTGCACGACATGAAGACAGACCTAAATCAAAGTTCTTCATAGATAATTTATTTACTAATTTTATTAATTTATCTGGTGATAGACGTTTTTCAGAAGACGAAGCTGTCCTTGCTGGCTTTGCAAAATTTGAAGGAAATTCTGTTTTGGTCATAGGCCAAGAAAAAGGAAAAGATCTTGAAACTAGATTAAAAAGAAATTTTGGAATGATGAGACCTGAGGGTTACAGAAAATGTATAAGGTTGATGAATTTAGCAAATAAATTTAAAATTCCAATAATATCTTTTATTGATACACCCGGGGCATACCCTGGAATTGGAGCGGAACAAAGAGGGCAAGCAGAGGCAATAGCTAGTTCAATAGAATGCTGTATGTTATTAAAAGTTCCAATAATTTCTATAATTATTGGAGAAGGAGGTTCGGGTGGAGCGATAGCTCTTGCTTCAGCAAACAAAGTTTTAATTTTAGAAAATGCAATTTATTCAGTTATATCTCCTGAAGGTTGTGCCTCAATACTATGGAGAGATCCAAGCAAGTCTTTAGAAGCGGCTAAAGCAATGAAATTAACGGCAAATGAACTTTATAAAATGGAAATTGTAGATGAAATAATAAAGGAGCCTATCGGTGGCGCTCACAGAAACAAAGAAGAGATTCTTTCATCAACGAGAGAATCAATATTAAAATATTTGGAAGAGTTTAAAAAATACACAGGAGATGAAATTTTTAAAAAAAGAAGAGAAAAATTTTTAAATATTGGAAAACAAAAATCTTTTGCAGCATTTTCTAGGAAAACAGAATGGATACCAAAAAGTGGTTTTATTAAAAATTTCATGAAACTTTTTTTAAGATTTAAAAAAGAATTCATAATTACAATTATAGTAATTTTTTTAGCTCTTTTGTATTTCTTTTAATATTTTACAAAGCTCCACAGCAATTTTTATATTTTTTACCTGTAGCTGGGCATTTTTCATTTCTGGAGAATTTTTCGTTTTTTTTGATACGTAATAAACAATTTGGATCATCAGATAATTCTTTTTGGCTATCTTTTTTTTTAATAGCCACCTCTTCTTTTTCAACAAATTCAAGATTATTAAGAAAAGTTATAAAATCTAATTTAATTCTATTTAATAATCCTTCAAATAATTGAAAAGCCTCTCTTTTAAATTCTTCTAAAGGATCTTTTTGGGCATAACCTCTTAATCCTACCACCTGTCTTAAATGTTCAAGGTATTGAAGATGAGATCTCCATAAAAAATCTACAGTTTGCAAAAAAACTCTTTTTTCAAGTTCCATATTCATCGTTTCATTAACTTCTTTAATTCTTTTATTTCTAAACTCTTCAAATCGATTTTTTATTGCATTTTCAAAATCTTCATCTTTTAGCTTTATTATATCTTCAAGCTCTTCATCTTTTATTGATTTTCCTATTCCTGGTTTAATTTTTGCTTTTAAAGCAATAATTTGATTTTCTCTTTCGTAAATTTGTTTCTCTTCTAAAAATTTTTTTATTAAATCGTCTCCAAAAGAATTTACTATGTTATCAACATTTTTTGATTTTAGAATTTCTTTTCTTTGTTCAAAGATAACTTTTCTTTGATCATTCATAACATCATCAAACTTCAAAAGTGTTTTACGTATATCAAAATTTCTTCCTTCAACCCGTTTTTGTGCGCTTTCTAAAGCTTTATTAATCCAAGGATGATCAATAGATTCGTCTTCTTTTAATCCAAATTTTTTCATTATTGAATCTATAGATTCTGATCCAAATATTCTCATTAGATCATCTTCTAAACTAATATAAAATATAGAGTTTCCCTGATCTCCTTGTCTTCCCGATCTACCTCTTAGCTGATTATCAATTCTTCTACTTTCATGTCTTTCTGTTCCAATTACGAAAAGACCACCTAGTTCTTTAACTTTATTTTTTTCTTTTTTATTTTCCTTGTTTATAGTTTTTCCACCTAACTTTACATCCGTACCTCTTCCAGCCATGTTTGTGGCGCATGTCACAGCATTTAATTTTCCTGCATCGGCAATTATATTTGCTTCTTTTTCATGATTTTTTGCATTTAAAACAGAGTGTTTAATACCTTTGTTTTCCAAAAGTTTAGAATAAATTTCAGATTTATTTATGCTAGTTGTTCCAATTAAAACTGGTTGGCCTTTTTTATTACACTCAATTACTTGATTGATTATTGCTTTATTTTTTTCCTTTTCTGTTCTAAAAATTTGATCATTCCAATCTTTTCTAATCATTTTTTGGTTTGTCGGAACTGAAACAACGGGAAGTTTATAAATATCTGAAAATTCTTCTGCTTCAGTTAAGGCTGTGCCTGTCATTCCGCTTAAAATCGAATATAATCTAAAGTAATTTTGGTAAGTTATAGAAGCTAATGTTTGATTTTCAGCTTGGATTTCAACTTTTTCTTTTGCTTCTATAGCTTGATGTAATCCATCTGAAAATCTTCTACCCTCAAGTGCTCGTCCAGTAAATTCATCAATTAATTGCACTTTATCATCTTTAACAATGTAGTCGGTATCTTTTGAAAATAGTAAATTTGCTTTTAATGCTTGATTGATATGATGTACTAGATTGATATTTTGCGGATCATAAAAATTATTGTTTTTAAGGATTCCGTATGTTTGAGATAATTTTTCAATTTTATCTATTCCTTTTTCAGAAAGCATAACGTTTTTATTTTTTTCATCCAGTTCATAATCTTCTTTATCAAGTTCTTTTACAAATTTGTTAGATACAAAATACTGATCTGATTTATCTTCTGTAGAACCTGAAATTACTAATGGAGTTCTTGCTTCATCTATTAATATTGAATCAACTTCGTCAACTATGCAGAAAAAATGTTCTCTTTGAACCATTTCTTCAACATTGTATTTCATATTATCTCTTAAGTAGTCAAAGCCGAATTCATTATTGGTTCCATACGTTATATCGCAATCGTAATTTTTTTTTCTTTCCTTATCATCCATTTCATTTGTTATGCAACCAACAGATAAACCTAAAAATTTATAAATTTGACCCATCCATTCAGAGTCTCTTTTTGCTAAGTAGTCATTTACAGTTACTATATGCACGCCCTTATCTACTAATGAGTTTAAATAGGCTGGCAATGTTGCTGCTAAAGTCTTTCCTTCACCGGTTTTCATTTCAGCAATCTTTCCTTGGTGAAGTATGATTCCACCCATGAGCTGGACATCAAAGTGGCGCTCTGACAACGTTCTTTTTGAAGCTTCTCTTACATATGCAAAAGCTTCGGGAATTAGATCATCTAGCTTGGCTCCTTTTTGAATTCTGGATTTAAATTCCTCAGTTTTTACTGGAAAACTTTCATCAGGAATGTCCTTGATTTCTAATTCCCAACTGTTAATTTTTTGAACAATCGATTTTAACCGGTCAATTTCTCTTTGACTTGAATTTTTTATAAATTTGCCGATAATGCCAGTTATATTTAACATAAATAATTATAATATTTTAAATAAGAGTTATATAAGCAATAATAGCAAATTTTAAATAGTAATGACTTTAAACATAAAAAATTTACTTAATCCCAAAGTTAAAATGTCAAAAATGGGGGAATTTCAGGAATTAAGACCTATAGAAGGTCTTCAAATTTCAGCTGTCTCAGCGGACCTTTATGGAGACGGGAGAGACGATCTTACGTTATTTTTTTTTGAAGAAGGAGCCAATTTTGGTGCGATTTATACAAATTCTAAAGTCACCTCAGCAAGCATAAATTGGAATTTAAAAATAAAAAGACATTTTGTGAAGGCACTTATGATTAATACAAAAAACGCTAATACTTTTACAGGAGTAAAAGGTGCTCAGGGATTAAAAGAAATAGCCCAAGCATTATCGAAATCTCTTACTTTGAAATCTTCACAATCCCCCAAAGGGGTTAAAGAAGTAGTAAAAATAACAGATTTGCTTTTTGCTTCAACAGGCGTCATCGGCGAGGATTTTCCATATTTAAAAATAAAAAATAGAATTCCAGAGTTAGTAAAAAAACTAAGAACTGAACAAAATAAATTTGTATGGTTTAAGGCAGCTAGCTCAATAATGACAACTGATACTAGACCAAAAGTAGCATATGAAGAATGTAAAATAGGAAGCAAACAAGTAAAAATTTCTGGCATTGCAAAAGGTTCGGGCATGATCGCTCCTAATATGGCAACGATGCTATCATTTATATTTACAGATGCAAATATACCTTCAGTTTTTTTAAAGAGTATTTTAAAAAAAGTTACTGCAACAACATTTAATGCAATCACTGTTGATAGCGATACCTCCACAAATGATATGGTAGCTATTTTTGCTACAGGAAAAGCAAAAAATTCAAAAATTTATAATGTATTAGATCCAAAATTATTAGATTTTGAAAAAGCTTTACATAGGCTGGCATTGAATTTAGCAAAACAAATTGTTGTTGACGGAGAAGGTGCAAAAAAATTTATTACAGTAAATGTAATTGGAGCAAGATCATCATCAATGGCAAAGAACATTGCGTTTTCTATAGCTAACTCCCCTTTATTTAAAACTGCAATAGCAGGAGAGGATCCAAACTGGGGTAGGATTATAATGGCCATTGGTAAATCGGGAGAAAATATACAGCCTACTAAAATACAAATAAAATTTGGAAAGTACTTAGTTGCTGAGCATGGTAAAGTTGCTAAAGATTATAACGAAAATGATTTAAAAGAATATATGAAATTTGAATCAATTGATATTGAAGTTAATTTAAATATTTTAAGCGCTTCTTACACTGTATATACGTGTGATCTTACACATGATTACATAGATATAAATGCAGACTATAGAAATTAATATTTGGTTTTTTTTAAAAAATTAAATAATATATAACTTAATGATTAAGTATAATTTAATATGTAATTGCGGAAAAACTTTTGAAAGTTGGTTTTCGAGCTCAAAAGAGTTTGACGTATTATGTAAAAAAAAACTTCTAAAGTGTATTTATTGTGAATCTTCTCATATAAAGAAAACTGTAATGGCACCAAGCTTAACTAGAAAATCAAATAAAATTTTAAAAAAAACGAAATTAGAAAAAAATATAAAAAAACAGCTTGTAGATTTTAGAAAATATGTAGAAAAGAATTGCCGAGATGTAGGAGAAAAATTTCCACAGGAAGCAAGAAATATATATTATGATAAAAAAAAATCACAAGGTATATATGGCAAAGCTACACCAGAAGAAACTTCTGATTTGATCGATGAAGGTATTGAGGTCGCTACTATACCTTGGGTGGATAATTCAGAAAACTAATTCCTTAAAAAAGTAGAAATATAATTTATAGATGGATCGTCACTTTTAACCCATTTTTTAGAAAGCATATTAAATTTCATTCCAACCGTTTCATCAAAGAAAAAATTATTTTTTTTAGCAATGCTTTCCAGTTCTTGTGGGGTTAAAAATTTGTCCCAATCATGAGTTCCTATAGGAAGCCATCTCAAAATATATTCAGCACCTAAAATCGCAAAGACATATGATTTTAAATTCTTGTTTATGGTTGCCACAAACATAATTCCATTTTTGTTAATTAGATTTGAACAATTTTTAATAAATAGATTTACATCATTAACGTGTTCAACTATTTCCATATTTAGAATTACATCAAATTCATTTTTTAACTTTAAATCTTCAGGTGCACACTGAATATATTTAATGTCTAAATTCATTTCTTTAGCATGTAATTTTGCAACAGCAATATTGTTTGCAGATGCATCAATCCCTGTTATATTTGCTCCAAGTCTATTTAAAGGTTCACACAAAAGACCACCTCCACACCCAATATCTAAAATTTTTAAATCTTTTAGGGGCTTTTCACTATTTTCATTTTTTTTAAAATGAGAAATTAATTTATCTCTAATAAACTTAATTCTAGCCGGGTTAAAAAGGTGCAAAGGCTTAAATTTTCCTTTTGGATTCCACCAATCTTTGGCTAAATTTGAAAATTTTTCTATTTCTTTTTTATCTACTGTAGTCAAAATAGTAATATTTTAGTTATACTTGTGCATCTTTATAATTAAGAGTATTTATTATTAAAAAATAAATAAAGTAAATAAGATATTTTATCATGAAACGATTAGCCCTCAAATTTGGAGGAACATCTGTTGGAACTATTGAAAAAATTAAAGAAGTTGCCAACATCATAAAAAAACGGCATAGCGAAGGCAATGAAATAATTGTTGTCGTTTCGGCAATGTCAGGAGTAACTAATGATCTTCATAAAAAATCAAATTTGATTAGCAAAGATTTTGATAGTAAAGAATTAGATGTGCTGCTTTCTTCCGGCGAACAAATTTCGTGTTCGCTTTTATCTGGAGCGCTTAAAGAATTGGGAATAAAAGCGAGATCATGGATGGGATGGCAAATTCCAATTATTACAAATAACAATTATAACGCTTCACAAATAATAAAAATTAAAACTGATGAAATTTTAAATTTTATTTCAAAAAAAGGAGTAGCAGTAATTCCGGGTTTTCAAGGAATTTCTCCAGAGATGAGAATTACTACTTTGGGCCGCGGCGGATCAGATCTGACTGCAGTAGCTATAGCAAAGTTTTTTAATACGGACTGTTGCGAAATTTATACCGATGTGGATGGAGTTCTTACAACAGATCCTTCAATAAATAAAAAAGCAAAAAAAATTGATAAAATTTCATATGAAGAAATGCTAGAAATGTCTTCAATGGGGGCAAAAGTAATGCAGCCAAACGCGGTTCAAGCTTCCATGATTAATGATATTCCTGTTCATGTTAGATCAACTTTTTCTGAAAAATCGGGAACAAAAATAGTTTCTGAAAATGAATCTGATTATAAAAAAGTAATTACAGGTATAGCTTATTCAAAAAGCAATGCCAAAGTTTCCATTGTTGGGGTAATAGATAAACCCGGTGTCGCAGCAGACGTTTTTGAACCCATGGGGAAAAATAATATTAATATAGATATGGTGATACAAAATACTTCACTGGATGGCAAAACAGCTAATATAACATTTACTATTAAACAAGAAGATCTAAAGAAAACATTGAGTATAATTGAAAAAGATAAAGAAAAATTAAATTATAATAAAATCACACATGATGATAAACTTGCAAAAGTTTCTATTATTGGAGCCGGAATGATATCCAGTCCAGGAGTAACTCACAGAATGTTCAGAGCTCTGGCAGATGAAAAAATAAATATTTTGGCAATTTCAACTTCAGAGATAAAAATTTCTGTTCTCATAAGAGAGGATTTCACTCAAAAAGCAGTAAAAAGATTACATAAAGAATTCGGGTTAGATTAATATTTAAATGAGCATAAGACCTTTTCGCGACATTAAAAGAAAAAAAACAAAAAAAATTAAAGTTGGAAAAATTTATGTAGGAGGTGATGCTCCCATATCAGTGCAATCAATGACAAATACTTTAACAACTAATATTAACGAAACTATAAAACAGATCAATCAATTAACAGATGCTGGGGCAGATATTGTAAGAGTATCGTGTCCTGATCAAGATTCGTCTTTATCTTTAAAAAAAATTATTCCTGAGGTTAATGTACCGATAGTTGCAGATATTCACTTTCATTACAAAAGAGCTATAGAAGCCGCGCAATCAGGAGCTCATTGTTTAAGAATTAATCCTGGGAACATAGGATCAGTCGACAGAGTTAATGAAGTGTTAAAAGCAGCAAAAGATAATAACTGTTCCATAAGAGTTGGTGTAAATGCAGGATCTTTAGAAAAAGATTTATTAGAAAAATATAAAGAACCCTGTCCAGAGGCACTATGCGAAAGTGCACTTAGAAATATAAAAATTTTAGAAGATAAAGATTTTTTTAATTTTAAAATAAGCGTTAAATCATCAGATGTTTTTTTGTCTGTTAAATCTTATAGACTTTTATCCGAAAAATGCGACTACCCTTTGCACTTGGGAATTACAGAAGCGGGAAGCTTGATTCCTGGAAGCGTTAAATCATCAATAGGTATCGGAATGCTACTAATGGAAGGAATTGGTGATACTATTAGGTGTTCATTGAGCGACGATCCTATCGAAGAGGTGAAAACAGGATATGAAATTTTAAAATCTCTAAATCTAAGACATAGAGGGGTTAATATTATTGCCTGCCCTTCTTGTGCTAGACAAGCTTTTCCAGTTATAGATACTGTAAAAACTTTAGAGAAAAAACTTTCACATATAAAAGAATCTATTACTCTATCAATAATTGGATGTGTGGTTAATGGACCTGGCGAAGCTTCACAAACTCAAGTAGGACTTACTGGAGGAGGCAAAGATAATCACATGTTATATCTTTCAGGAATTCCTCACCACAAAATTGTCAGCAAAAATGTTATAGAAGAAGTAGTTTCTTTGGTTGAAAAAAAATCTCAAGAAATTAAAAATAATTAAATTAATAATGATTCCATTAGAAAAAATAAAAAAAATTATACAAACATACGAAACATTAGAGCAAGAGCTTGCTTCAGAAAAAACGTCAAAAACAGATTTTGTTAGAAAGTCTAAAGAATACTCAAGCTTAGGAGAGGTTATTAATCAAGCTAAAGGCTATTTAAGTTTTGAGAAAGAAAAGTCAGAACTTGATAAAATTATAGAAGACAAAAAGAGCGATAAAGAAATGATTGTACTAGCAAAAAATGAACTTAATGAATTGCTAGAAAAGAAAAAAAATTACGAAAAAATTTTAAGAATATATCTTCTACCAAAGGATGAAGCCGATTCAAAAAATGCCATACTAGAAATTAGAGCGGGAACGGGAGGTGACGAAGCAGGTTTGTTCGTAGCGGATCTTTATAAAATGTACGAAAAAGTTTGTTTAAATAACAAATGGTCATTTGAAATAATCAGCATATCAAAAAATACTGCAGGAGGATTTAAGGAAGTAATTTTATTAATTAAGGGAAACAATATCTATTCTTTTTTAAAATATGAGAGCGGCGTACATAGAGTTCAGAGAGTTCCTAAAACTGAAACACAAGGGCGCGTACATACTTCTGCAGCTACGGTGGCGGTCCTTCCTGAAGCTGAAGAAGTCGATATAAAAATACAAGAAAAAGATTTAAGGATAGATGTTTATAGAAGCACAGGGAGCGGTGGACAGTCGGTAAATACAACAGACTCTGCAGTTAGAATTACTCACATTCCGACCGGTATTGTTGTGACTAATCAAGATGAAAAATCTCAACATAAAAATCGCGCGAAAGGTATGAAAATTTTAAGATCAAGAGTATATGAAGCTGAAAGAGAAAAAAAAGATAAAGAGCGGTCAAAAGAAAGAAAAAATCAAATAGGAACAGGAGATAGATCTGAAAGAATTAGAACTTATAATTTTCCTCAAGGAAGAGTCACAGACCATAGAATAAATATGACATTACATAAATTAGAAGAATTTTTAGTCGGAGATGCATTTGAAGAACTAAATCAAAATTTGAGAATGCAGGACCAAGAGATCAAATTAGCTAATTTAGGAAACAAATGAATTTAGAAAATGTTATAAAAAATGCTTCACAAACTTTGAAGAATCATAATATTTCTTCTTATATGTTGGATGCCGAGGTAATACTTTCAAATATTATGGGTGTTAGTAAAGAGTATTTGATTGCTAAAAATGAAAAAGTGCTATCTGAAAAAATTATTAAAAAATATAAAATTGCTATAAAAAGAAGAATTAAGAATGAACCAACGGCCTATATTCTTGGTAAGAAAGAATTTTGGAGTGAGGATTTTTTAGTAAACAGAGAAACATTAATACCTAGGCCAGAAACAGAAATATTGGTTAATAAAGTAATAAATTTTTTTAAAAATAAAAGAATAAACATTTTAGATATTGGAACAGGAACAGGCTGTATATTGCTTTCAATTCTTAAAGAATTAAAAAAATCAAGAGGGACGGGAATAGACATTTCGTCCAAAGCTATTCAAACAGCAAAAATTAATTCTAGAAATCTTAATTTGGCTAATAGATCTAAATTCAAGGTTTGTGATTTAGACAAATGCAACACTGGAAAGTATGATTTAATTGTTTCTAATCCTCCATATATTTTATCAAAAGATATAAAAAATTTAAGCAAAGATATAACTAATTATGAACCCAAGATAGCTTTAGATGGTGGGATTGACGGTCTTGACCTGATAAAAAAAGTTATTTATAAATCTAACCACCTTTTGAAAAGAAATGGGTTGTTTGGTTTAGAAATTGGTTTTAATCAATATCGCAAAGTTTCAACCATATTGAGAGACTGTAAATTTAGAGAAATTAGCAAAGAGTACGATTATAAGCGAAATGTACGTTGCATAATAAGCACAAAAAAGGACTTTTTTTAAATTAAAAAATAATTATTTTGACAAATTAAATTATTAATGAATAAGATGTTACATATCCTTGATAGAATAGGATGTTTCAATAAAATATAAAAAATATGTTTCAACGTAAGATAAGAAGATTTAGACGCCGTCCAAATGGAAGAAATAATGGCCCGCACAATAATTCACAAAATAGGCATAGACAAGGGTCTAATACATTTTCAAATGGACAGGTCAGAAATAATTTTAGAAATTCATTAAGCTCAGAAAAATTATTTGAAAAATATACAACTCTAGCCAAAGAAGCCATGACATCAGGAGATAAAACTTTATCAGAAAATTATCTTCAACATGCTGATCATTTTATGCGAATTATTGAAGATAAAAATAGAATAAGAAATCAAAATAAAGTTAATGTTGTTGATAAACCTTCTGAGGATCAAAAAAAATTATCTGAAAGCGAAAGCACAAATCAAAACGAAGAAGTTAAAATTAAAGAATAATTTATTTTTTCTTAGCAATTAGTTCGGCTATTAATACATCGGTCTTTATTCTGTGAATTTCAAATTTTTTTCTTTCGTCATCTTTTAATATTTTGCCAGACGGTAATTTTAATGTTTGCGAATTTACTTTTTTACCATTAACGATGACTTCATAATGTAAGTGAGGACCTGTAGACATTCCTGTTGATCCAACATACCCAATAATTTGTCCTTGCTTAACTTTTTTTCCAACTTTTATTCCTTTCGCAAAATTTTTCATGTGAGCATAAATGGTTTCATAAGTAGAATTGTGTTTTATCTTTATACAATTTCCACCACCGCCACACCATTTTGCTCGAGTAATGGTTCCACTTCCTGAAGCCATGATGGGTGTTCCCATTGGAGCGGCAAAGTCTGTTCCAAGATGTTTTTTATTATATCCAAGTATAGGATGTTTTCTCATTCCAAAAGGAGAAGAGAGTCTTGCTCCATTAATTGGAGTTTTCATCAAAGCTTTTTCTACACTTTTTCCATTTACATCAAAATACCCATAACTTTTATCACTTCCAAATTTATAAAGTGAAATTTCTCTACCATTAACAGACATATGAGCATAGATTATAGAGCCACTTTTTATAAACTCACCGTTTTCATCAAAATATTTTTCATAAATAATTTTAAAATAATCATTTTTTCGAATATCCCTTTGAAAATCAATTTCAAATCCAAAAATTCTTGCAAATTCTATAATTGTTTCAGGATTAATATTTGATTCAATAGCTGATGCATAAAGATTTTTTTTAATTATATTATCAGCAAGGGTTTTTTTCTTGTATAACTTAGTAATAATTTTTTCTGATATAATTTTATTTTCTTCATTTCTGGTGATTGCTATTGTTGTGCTTTTTGTAATTGGAACAGAAAACTTTATTATAGAATTATTTTCAGTTTTTGCTTTCTTTTCAATAATCATATTTATTTTATTACCCACCAAAAGCTGATTTGGTTTTCCATATTTTTTATATTGGTTAATAATATTTCCAATTTCAATATTCGGAATTTTATATTTTTTTAGAATTTTTTGGATAGTGTCTCCTTTGTTAATTTCGTATTCAAGGTTTGTAAAAGGGGATTTTATTTGATTTAGCAAAAACTCTTTAAAATTTTTTAAATCTAAATTTTGATCATATCCTGCGGTAATTTCTGATTTTTTAATAATTTTTTCATCACTTTTATAAACAACCGCTAGTAGAAGAAGTAAAATTGCCGAGGAGACAAGCAGTATTAAGTGCTTTGTTTTATCCCAGTTTTTCTTAAGAATTTGGTACATAGTTAATTTTAGAATATTTTTATTTGCATCATTATAACTATTAATTTTTTTGGGTAAATTTATTAAAAATTTGATTTAAAAACCCCTAATTTTAGTATTTTTTTGCTCAATATTCGCCTTGATTTATTCATTAATTAGCTTATAACGAGCGGTCCAACACTCAAAAAGCCAAGTTTTCTTTGCTTAATTGTGGAGTTGTTAATTAAAGTACCGACAGTCGGTTTACTAGATTAATTTCTAGTAGTGGGTATTTTTAGCTCTTTTATATTGTAAAAATTTAAGAAGAGAAGTGTGGACGGTTAGGTTACCAAAATTTGTCGTACACACTTCAACGAAAATATAAATAATTTTTTTTATTTATATGAAGCTAGTGTGCGCCGTTATTAAACTTGAGAGTTTGATCATGGCTCAGAACGTACGCTGGCGGCACGCCTAATACATGCAAGTCGAACGAAGTAGCAATACTTAGTGGC
>Ga0208764_10000482_pt1 | contig 25622 bp, 16 predicted proteins | sample ETNtaG_18_FD_185762 | JGI IMG/M metagenome (GOLD analysis project Ga0208764, IMG submission 185762) | Marine microbial and viral communities from oxygen minimum zone, Eastern Pacific Ocean - ETNP201302SV91 (SPAdes) (version 2) | ecosystem: Environmental > Aquatic > Marine > Oceanic ... | reverse complement strand
AGCGTATACTCCTTCATCTGAGGGATTACGTCGATTATGCAGACAAGGTCGAGGTTCCATTCGCAATATCTCAGATGGGAATAGCCAATGCAGTTGCAATCGCAAGGTCGAATGTCCCGCGGGCAATCGCTGGTATGAAAGAATCAGGCCACCTCATCGAGAGGCAAGCCCACGTCTCTGGTGTATCTCGAAAGCGCAAGGCCTACTTTCTCACATCGGATGGTGTCAATCTCGCTGACGACATTTGGGTGAAGGTCAGCGAACAACCTGTCCGACTTATCCACGCAGATGGCCGAGCAGAGAACCTTGACTTACGAGCCGCATTGGAGAGTACCGAATTACCCCTGAGGCACGTCGATATACTCCGATACCTCGATCATAGCGGCACGGTAGATCTCTCCACGCTATCACCTGACCTTATTGAGCGAGATCTCTCAAAGCATATTGAGAAACAATTGGTCAATTCACTCAATGATTTACCGAGGACACGTCGATTCTTTGGGCGTGACCATGAAATCAGCCAAATGGCCGATATTCTTGAGGCTCAATCGACTACACTCCTAGTCCCAGGAATCGCTGGAATCGGTAAAACTGCTCTTGCCGCCAAGTTGCTAGAGCGATTTACTCACCGCAGGAATATGTTGTATCACAGGTGTCAAGATTGGGAGGGTTCGAGAGCCTTCCTTGAAGCCTGTGCTGAATGGCTCTCGATGATTGGGAATAATGATCTCAGTGATTACGTTTCATCGACACCAGTTCCTCAAGTAACCATGGCCGTCAATCTAATTGTTGAGGGTCTAGAGAATTCTCCGGCACTCATTGTCATCGATGACTTGCACAAGGTTGCCGATGAAAATTTCGTTGCAATTCTTCGAGGCCTCACACTGCGAGTACCCGAATCGAATGAATTGGGCCTCGTTATGTTCTCTCGCTCATTCAGAATGGTTGTACCTGAATCTGATTCAAGTGGAACAACGGTCACTCACTTCATCCCGCTCGAAGGACTTGACCAGGATTCGAGTCGACAAATTCTCACCGCAATGCCCGACATAGATCTGCAACAATTCTTGCACATCTACACATTGTCGCGAGGCCACCCTCTAGTTTTGGAACTCATCAACAGAGGGAGCGTTGGTGAAACCTTCCACGCAACCCTTGAAGCATTCGTCGAGAAGGAGATTTTCAGTAAGTTATCCGGTCCTCAGAAGCGCTTACTTGGTGCAATCGCTGTATTCAGGGAACCGATGCCTCTAGAGTCTCTAATTGGTCTCAATGCTGACATAGATTTGCTTGATGATTTGGTAGAGAAGGGATTGGCTCGTAGAGTCGATACGGATTTCTATGATGTCCACGATTTGGTCAGAGAGTTCCTCGTCCGTTCGATGGATGAATCTCTCAAAGCGGAACTTCACACGAATGCAGTTGAGTGGTATAGAACAAGGACCGAGACCGCTGCGGAAAAAATCGAATTCATCTATCATCTCAACGCATCGGGGGATTTGGAAACACTGGCTGAAGTCCTCCAGAGAAGCGGCCGAGATTTGGTCAAATCGGGTCATATCGAACTGTTGGGAATACTCAGAGGTCTCGAATCAGATGGATTCGACGCAGTGCATTGGGGACTTATTCGTGAATTGCGGGGTGACATCCTCTCCCTCCAAGGGCGCTGGGTCGAGGCTGAGGAGGAATATGCAGCTGCGATTCCGGTTGCTAGAAAGCACAAGCGAGCTACGAGCCTAGCTCGGCTGATGACTGCTCGCGCCGATATCGCAGTCAAGCGTGGTGCAATGGATGATGCACTCGAACTTCATCGACAAGCGTTGGAAATACAGATTGCTGCGAGAGATGCCGTCGGTGCTGCACGCTCTTACATCAACATGGGCTACATCTTCCGTCGTCGCAGAGATACACGACATGCTCTCGAAGTTTACAGCAATGTCGAGGAACTACTCGATGCCGAAGATGATCCAGAATTGATGGATGCTAGAGTTCGCCTAGCAGCAGCATTCCTCGAAATGGGAGAGCTCGACCGTGCCCGTGATCACGCCCTTGCTGCTCACGATGGTACCATCGACAAGGGTATGGATACACTACACGCCCGCAGCAGAGCGGTTTTGGGCCGGTATTATGCTAATGTCAAAGATAATGATCTTGCCCTGCTACACTATTCTGCAGCACTTGAGATTCTCTCTGAAGCGACAGACCCGCATAGCGCGGTCGAGGTGGAAATTCTTCTCGGCCAAGTCCTCAGCGATGCTGGCCGAAAAGCCGAGGCAGCTGAGCACTATCTAGACGGCCTCTCCGTTGCGGAATCCAACGATTTCCGCCTCTTACAAGGAGAACTGCTTGCTCGCCTGGGCGAGGTCGAAACCGACCGTTCGGCGAGAATGAACTATCTCCAACGTTCTCTAACTGTATTCCGAGAGCTCGGAGCAGTTGACCGTATGCGTGATGTTCAGACTGCGGTTCACCGAGCCATCATGGGCCACTGATTAGCAAAGTCAGAGTCCCCAAGTCAAGTCGTATTACTAATGCGCTCAGGCTCGCTTTGACCAAGCCAATTGGAAAATTCGGGACCTTCTTGCCCACAAATTGAGAGCACACCATCGAAGCGCTCACCAATTTGGTGCAAAACTTCTGATTCTGCCAAATGTGGAGCATTGTTTTTCTCGGACAAATGGCAAAGAACAACGCTTTGTAATCTAGGGTGCAGGACTTCGGTTAATATGTCTGCAGTCTGCTCATTTGAAAGGTGACCTCCCCTGCCTGAAATCCGCCTTTTCAACGAGGGAGGATAAGGCCCAGAGATTAGCCGCCCCATGTCATAATTTGCCTCGATCGAAATGTGCTCACAACCGGAAAGATGCTTCATCAACTCAAGCGTCGGCTCACCTAAGTCTGTTACAATTGCAGCCCTTCGACCATCTCCATTACTAGCGATAATTCCAACATTATCCGCATCATCATGAGGTACTGGTACTGGCAATAAACTCAGGTCATCGGCGATGTGCAATCTCTCCAATCCTTCGAAAGTCCGAACTTCTGAAATCGGTTCCAATCCCAATCTCATTGTAGTCTCAAGATTAGCATACAAGCGTGCCCCCCATTTCTTCGAAGCGCGTGCAGCCGATTTCGAGTGATCTGAGTGGTGATGGCTCACAACGATGGCATTTACCGAGCTTCCCTCGACTCCTACCATAGCCAATCTCGCTTCCATCTGCTTTAGAGAGAATCCGCAGTCAACGATCACGCGAGTCTCACCCGTAGAAAGCAGTGTGGCGTTGCCTCGACTACCACTTCCCAGATGCGTTATCTCTAGACCCATCGAACCATTTCAACCGGCGTCGCAGTCGGGTCTTCAATACGACCCCAACAAGCCCTTCATACACCCCGAACAGTCACCCCCTTCTCGCGCGCGACGGCGAAGCCGTCGGCCAAGTGTCTCCCCCAGATGTCCGAACGACGCTCCATCATCGTCATAAGTCAAGCAATCGCGCTCGCGATTGTCCAGACGAGGTCATATCATGCGACGCAAGCAAACCGCTTTCTTCGTGACCCTACTCATACTGAGTAGTCTCGTCTTCGTATCCCAGACTCGGCCACAGGCCCCCGTATCCTCAGTAGACCCTCCAGACCAACCAGGTTCTGGGCCGATGGCGGTGGACCAAGATGAGGATCTCATCCCAGATATCCACGAGGTGATATTCGGAGAGGCACGCCATATTGATACTCCATTTGGAATCATAGTCATCGATGGCCTCGATCCGATGAATGGCTCTGATAATATCACCGACTTCGATCGTGATGGGGCGAGCGCCCTGATGGAATATTGCTGGCCATGGACGCTCGACACATGTTTCACTGAACGTCTCTCGTTGACAGGTAAATCCCCAGATGAAACGGAATCGGGTTTCCGAGAGTATCTAGACCCTCGTGAATCAGATAGCGATGGGGACGGACTACCTGACGGTTTTGAGATTTACATGTGCACCGAGGGCGGTACAGGATACCAAAACCAAGCGACCAGTGAATGGGTATGCCTCTACTTCGACCCGCTTGACAACTCGGATATGGTTGAAGATGCCGATCTCTGTGTGGAACAAGCGAGCCAGTGGGGTTGCGGCGATGGATTCGACGTAAACCGTGACGGCGAGATAGATATCGGTGAAAGATACACAAATACTGAGGAATATTGGTTCGGCGCACCGGATGGTTGGCTGACCGAGAGGGATGGTTTGTGGTGCGCCGGTAAAATGCCGAATTTGCATGCTGACGCTTGTCAAACCGATGTTGAGCGTCCAACTGGAGATGATGGTTGGTTGGGCAGCGACCCTCGAAGAATCGATTCTGACCATTACACTTGGAGCGAATTGATTCCAACCAGCCTCGCCGTACCAGGTGATGGAATTCCTGACGGATGGGAAGCATATCACGGCCTCGATCCTCGAAATGCCAGCGATGCGGTAATCGATAGCGATTCAGATGGTTGGGATATCGATCGCGATGGCTTCATCATTCCAGATTCATCAATTGCCACCGCTCGATGGGGAGAGGCATTCAGTAATTTTGAGGAATACATGCTCCATCTCGATAGCGGCAATTGGGTTCGCCCAGGATTGAGGGCTTCGATGCTTACGGATGAGCCAGTAGAGACGATGTTCTTCGATCAGGGTACGGATCCTATGCTCGTCGATGGTCGAGTTCACACAGTGATTCCCGACCAAGGTCGAGACCGTTTGATTATTGGCTCAGCCTATGGAATAACCACCATCGACCCATTCGAAGGTACCTCGTCAACAACTGAACTTCCCGAGGGAATGGAGATGTTTACGATGATGAGATGGAGTCCAGCATCAGAGGATTACCTCATCATAGGCACCAATCAGGGCCTTCACGCTTTGATTCTCGAAAACGGTCTGCCACAGATCGATACGATGACTGAATCTGATCTTGGGACAGTTCGGGTCATCGAGAGACTTCAGACCGGCAGTGGTGATCTCGACCTGTTCATTCTCGGCCAGGGCACAAATGTCTGGACGATGACACTCTCCGAACCTGCTTCTGGCCGAGGTACTCCTGATTTCACTACTCCAGTCTTCATCCAACCTCTTTCAGATCTCGTTGCCGATGCTGGTGCGTCTCTGACGGAAGTAATTCACGTGCCGATGTCTGGACGGGGTCCAATGCTCATCGTCGGAACTGACAGTGGAATGATTCGCTGGGACACGACCGATGGAACACCATCCATCGGTAGCCCCTTCTGGATTTACGATACTGACTCGGCGGAGGATTACGTGCAATTTGCCGACCTTCTAAATTCCTCTAAATCTGCTGTTGTGAATGTGATGGAGCTCGCTGGCCCAGTCGCCGCCGATGGCTCGCTCGAAGAGGTCACAGGAGTCTGGCTGGGTACTCCTGGCGGCTTGCACCTAATCGATCTCGATCTCTTCGTCGGTCTGCCAGAGCAGTCCTTCAACACCGATCGAATGTTCAACATTGAGCGATGGGAGGAAGGCGCTAACGACATTCACTCGATTATCGCCCTCGAAAAATGTGTCATCCTCGGTTCGAGGGATGGAACTTGGGCTCTCGAAGGTGGCTCGCATGGTATCCTTGGATATTTTGACAATCAGACGAGGATGCCTGGTTTAGTCACATCACTCACGACTTTCATCAATGATGGTAATGAGTATCTCTTCGCAGGAGTATCACCTGGTCAATACATGAACATCATGCCAATCGATCCGCAGTCATCAGATTCCGACCTCGATGGGATGCCTGATGGTTGGGAATTTGTCTACGGCCTCGACCCAACTGACCCTTACGACCGTGAGCGTGATGCAGACGCTGATGGAGTTCACTTTGATGTCGCTGGGGTCGAATTCAGTCGCGATTGGAGCAATCTCGACGAATACCGCTTTGTCAATACTAGCGAAGGTGGTTTCAACGGCACTGATCCCCGTAATATCGATACCGACGGCGACGGTCTGACCGACGGTCAGGAGTATTGGGGATGGTTCGCAGAGTCGACGGAATTCTCTTGTCATTATTTGAATGAGGAATACATTTGTGATGATGATGACGGCGAAGAAGCCCTCGACGTCCACCTCTCTGGTTGGCTTAACTCCGGAGCTGGCGGAGGAACCGATGGTCCAACCGATCCGACGACTGCTGACAGCGACGGTGACGGAATGCCCGATGGTTGGGAGATTGAGCACCGTCGTTGGATTGGTGATGTTTACACCGGAGGTAACCTCTGGACTCTTGACCCTCGTGACCCGAGCGATGCGACCATGGATGCTGATGGAGACGGTCTCGATAACCTCTGTGAATACATGTGGGGCAACTTGCTGGAGACCGTCCTAATCGAAGGCTTACCGACTCATCGAGAGAATGCCAGCGCGGCTCTCAATTGGACCAAGACCGACCCCAATAACCCCGATTCCGATGGCGATTCTCTGCCTGACGGCTGGGAAGCCCGTTACCAGTGCACTTGGGGTCGCAATAACCGCGGAATCAATCCCCTGAATGGCTCAGATGCCCTCAATAACCCAGATGGAGATGGATTCGATGTCAATCACGATGGTGTCCTCGACTTGAATGAGAGTTTGGTCAATTGGCTGGAATACCATCTCAAGGATCAGATTATCCAAACTGATACGACCGACACCGGCCTCACATTCCCTGATAATTTCACCACACTGCTCGCCCACGAGTCATGGATAGGCTTCGCAGGAGCCTCCTTCGGCCTCGAAACCAGCAATTCATATCGCAGTCTGATTAATGGCACCACTAGCGACGACGTCGGTGCCTCCAACCCTCTAGATTCCGACTCTGACCGCGATGGCATCCCAGATGGATGGGAATTCTATCATGCGCGGTGGAGTCTGTATGATGAAGGTTGGACTCTCAACCCCGTTGATGAAGGTGATCAGGTCGGTGATCCCGACGGTGATGGAATGAACAATTGGGAGGAGTACAATGTCATCGACGGCAATATGAGTGAAATCGATGATCTGACGACTGTTCCGCAATTCTATCTCTTACAGGTAGGCGGTGAATTACTCGCGACACCCTGGCTATCTGCTGAATCCACACTCTCGTTCGGAACATTCTTGAGCGCGGAGCAAATTTCTCTCACCGGCTATACCGCTGACCCTAACAATCCGGATACCGATGGTGATGGTCTTCTCGATGGAATCGAATTGATGTTCACTCGCTGGAATGCTAGCGATGAGGTCTGGACTCTCAATCCGTTGGTAGCCGGCGATGGAAATTACGACTCTGATCGCGACGGCATCACAGACCTCGTTGAACTCAATCTCACTAACAAGAATCCTCAGAACGGTGGTCTATCGCCACCCGACGCTCCCCGACTCTGGGAAGAAGCCGAATCACTTGACCCAGACGAAGCAGTCAACAGAGTCTATCGTATTCTCTTCAACAAGGAGGGTAGGGCTGAAATCGCCCTTGAGCAATTCGATGCATGGCAGCTTGGTGAGCCCGCAAAGCCGCTACTCCAAGCCTTGTTGGGAATCACCGATCCGAATGCCGAGGACACTGACCGAGACGGCATGAGTGATGGATACGAGTATTGGTTCACTGAATGGGATCTTGAAGCCAATATCTGGACGATGAACGCACTTACAGATATCGATATCCACGCAGATAGTGATGAGGATTCATTCGACTGCAATGGAGACGGATACATATCGGACTCGGAATCATACGATAACCTCGCCGAATACGATGCTCGCGTCTATGGTAAGCGTTCGGCCATCGACACCATCCCTAACGGAACCGGACTAGTGTCCTACGGTCTCGACACGATTACCGCCTACATGCAGGAGCAAAGCATGTCGGAGCAAGCTGCTGCTGACCAACTTTGGGTGATGTTCTCTACCAAGGACATAGTCTCGAGTGACCGTGCTGGTCTAATCAATTCAATCGACCCCGACAATTTCAATTTCAGTCTTGCAGGTGTCTCCGATCCAACACACGCAGACTCCGACAGCGATGGCATACCCGACGGTTGGGAATTCTGTTACTCAATTTACGGTCAATGGCTACCAGTCAACGAATACCGCTGGTCACTTAACCCGCTGAACCCGCTCGACATCGAGTATGATCCTGATGCTGACGGCTGGTATGATCGAACAATCTTCGACAATCCTGCTACGCAAGGAGTTTGGGAGAATCGCGAATTCACATCTGGACCAGCCAGTGATCAAATTATTCCATCTTACGCTGAACTCTACTTCACTAATTTGATGGAATACAATAACGGAACTCATCCTCTCGACATCGATAGCGACGATGACTCTCAGATCATGGAGGTCACTCGAAGCGGTGGAAACGTCGTCGGATACGAGCAGAACATGAATCTCTCAGACGGCCGTGAGGTGTTCAAGTATGGAACAAATGCGCTTGACAACGACACAGACGGCGACATGATGCCTGACTTCTACGAGTATTACAGAGGTTGGAACGAGACCAATGACAATTGGTCTTCTTACTTACAGATCTCAGTCGTCTGGTATCAGGTGACGCCGAGCGTCCTCAAGCCAGTGACTGTCAATGGTGGCACAATCGGACGCCCATTGCTCGATTGGACATGGTTCACACACGACGCGACCGACGCCAGCGATGCGGGACAGGATGCGGACAATGATGGAGGGTGGGATTGTAATGGGGGCAATTGTGTTTACATTCCATACAACAATTTCCAAGAATACTACGGTGTCGTCAATGCGACTCTTTCCTCACCAACACTTGTTCGCCAAGCCAACCTCTTCGATTGTTCAGGAGGCACTGTTGAGGAATGGTGGCAACTGCGCGAGGCGCTGCTAGGGACATGTGGTGGAGCCGCAGCGCTTGAAACCAATTACTTCCGAATGTACAAAATAAACAACGACGACACGCTCTACGCTTACATCGTCGACGACAACGATATCGATTACCAATTACTCGATGAATCCGATGATGAAATACTCGTCAACGGAGCTTGGGCAGACATCTACGAACGCTTTGCTGGTGACCGATATCACTACCCTAACACCGGTTTGGGAGAATATGTCTGGGGCTGGTGGATGATTGATATCGATGGTGATCAAATCGCTGATGGTACAAATCCAGCGCACTGGGATAGCGATGGCGATTGGCTAAACGATTACTTTGAGATCGAGGACGATATGTTGGACGGCGTACGGGGCAACTCCGGTTCACCGATTCGCTACGATGACCGGACTACAGAGTGATTCAGATAGCGAATCGATAGGCGCGTTTCTATCGGGCGGCTTCGGTTGATTCTTGAGTAAGACACGTGAGGGTTGCTCGTGGACGAGGATGCGAAAATTCCCGGACCGGATCAACCGGTAGAGGAGCGCCTGCTGTTTCTGCAGGAGAATCTCGTCAACTTCGTAAAGCAGTATAGCCTTCCTGTAATCGAGGTAGCACTTGTCGTATCGAAGTACATCCGCATGCTTCTGACCTCATTGGAACAAGCCGCGGCAGAAAGCGGCGAAAAAATCCCTGCGAATATCACCGAGCCTTGGCCAGTCGAGTTCGATGGGGTTGTGCCAAGCATCGAATCATTCCCGCTGGACAAGTTACTCGGTACTCTAGATGAAGATCGAATGGACATTCTAGACACTATGATGCGGGTGATAATTAACGGGTCAGAGATTCCTTTCTCTTCCGCTCTCACCTTACTGCGTGACTGGGAGATGCGTCTGCGAGGACAGATGGCCGAGGCGACCAGTCCCGGTCACTTGTTCAGTCCTATGGATCTTCCAGATGGATTCTGATTTCCATTACAGAATCTTTGCGCAGATGGGCCAACTGGCCTCATGGTTCAATGCAGTATGGACAAGATTTGGCAATGACGTACTGTTCGCTCTCCATTTCTTCCTCAGTCAATGGCTCACGGCAAGCCCAGCATACCTGCGTAGTCGTTTCCTCAAGTGCGGGGTCAAGAGCGACTCGGCGATCGAAAACAAAGCAATCTCCATTCCAGTATTCTCCGCCGACCTCCTCGAAGTATCCTAGAACCCCACCCTTGAGTTGACGAACGTCGGAATAGCCTTGATTCATCATCACCGCGCTAGCCTTCTCGCATCGTATGCCGCCGGTACAGAACATCACAATTGTCTGCTCCTTATCGATTCCAGATGTGCTCACAGCTTCAGGGAAGCTGCGGAACGAGGATAAATTGAGGTCGATTGCTCCCTCAAAAGTTCCTAATTTGACTTCGTAATCATTACGTGTGTCGAGGACGGTTATTTCACGCCCCTCGTCCATCCACTGCTTGAATTCAGCCGGCGAGATATTCTCGCCGGTGTGCTCAGATGGGCGAATTTCTTCAAGGCCGAGCGAAATTATTTCTTTCTTTAATCGGACATTCATTCTCCTGAACGACATCCTTTCGCTGTAAGATAACTTCAATTGGATGTCGACAAATCTCTCGTCAGTCTCAAGAAATTCAACAAACTGATCGATGCTGGACTGGCTGCCAGAGAGAAAGAAATTGATTCCTTCGTGACTCAGTAAAATTGTCCCAAGAAGTCCGGCTCTATCACACGCAGACTTGAACGGGGCGCGCAAGGCGTCGCGATCGGGTAGATCGACGAAGCGATATCCTGCGATATTGACGATCTGACCTTCCACTCAGCCCACCCTATCCGGATTGAGCGCGTGCGACTATCCCGCTTGAAACCCACCATGCATCGCCGATAGACCAGATATAGAGTATAGGCCAAAGAACGATGGTCAGAATCAATGGGAATTGCACGGCAAACCAGCCCGCAGCCTTGCGATGTTGTCGGTTGAAGTGTTGACCGATATAGAGGAATGGAACTAGGGCTAAAGCAATGGCAATCAGAGGTCTAAGAGCTCCCCATGGGCCTATTCCTCCACTGACCTCGTACCAGATGACTCGGATGACACCCAAGGGGCCTGGCCCCCCCTCGTCCTCTTCGACCACCTGTACGACATAATCGTCGCTCATCGATACCCCCTCGGGTCACTTGCGAATGAATCTGACGACGTGGCGGGCCGCGTAAAGCACAACTATCGATGACCTATGAGCGGGCCGTGACCATCCGAGTCTTGCTCACGGGCTTCCCTCCTTTTGGCAGCCATAACGAGAATGTTTCAGACAAGGTTCGGTGTAGGCTTGAGTCACTTGGAATTGCTGGAATTGAATTGCAGACATTACTGTTGACTTGTGACGAAGCGGGCTCGGGGCGTGTTGCTGCGCTGATTCGCGATGGAGGGCGCTTCGATGCAATTGTTCATCTCGGATTGGCAGAATCTCGCACGACAATTTCTCTTGAGCGCTGTGGGCAGAATGAGTCAAAATTTCGTATGGCTGACAATTCTGGGCGAGTGGTGGAGGGGGAAGTCATCGAGGGTGGCCTTGCAAGGCTGGCAACGACCGCTTCGGTACATGTGTTGGATGAGGAATTCGAGCACGAGACAGATATTGCTTGGAGCGATTCCGCCGGAGCGTTTGTCTGTAATGAGACAATTTATCGTACTCTAGAAGCGATTGACTCTGTTGCTGCGAAGGCTTCAGATGGTCGGGTGCTTCCTGCGATTTTCATACATCTTCCACCTGACTCTGAGGTTTCTTTGGAAAGACAGGTAGAGGTTGTACGCCGAGTCGTGTTGGCAGTCTCGAGTAAGCCACGACTCGAAGTCGTCGGCGCGCTAATCTTCGATGCTGAAGGTCGCATTCTCGCCTGCCGACGACCTCCTGAGGATGTCTGGGGTGGATGGTGGGAATTCCCTGGTGGCAAAGTCGATGCCGGCGAGGAGCAACGGGAAGCCTTAGTCCGTGAAATTGCCGAGGAATTGCAACTCGAAGTGGTGCCCGACCGCATCGTCGCATCGCTAAGTCATGAGTATGATGATCGCCATGTATCTCTCGATATCTGGAATTGTGGCGTTATCGACCCGAAGTTGGTGAATCCTATCGAACATGATGAGGTGCGCTGGCTCGATAGAGAGTCTCTTGATTCAGTGAAGTGGCTTCCAGCCGATGAACCCCTTATCCAAGAATGGATTGAATCCGGACTGCCTCAGTCTTGATCTTCGTTCATCGTTCGCCTGCCTCGATTATCGAACCACTCTGTTGGCATTCCATCGTCATGCATCTTGAGGTCATCACCCGCACTTCTTGGAATTGAATGACGCCCTTCGTGCCAAGTCTGCTGTTCCAACCAAAGGCCCAACTCCTCACCTGATAGACTAACATCCATGATACCTCCAAATGGCCTCTCATCAACGACGAAGGCGACCTTGCCTACGAAAGCGGCCTGCCTTGACAAAGAGAAAGTGGTGGTGTCACCTTCGAGGTCCTGTGTCATGGCATCGAAGGCGGTGTCGAGGATTCGATTCTTCTCGGCTTGATCCAAAACGTGGTCAAGTGAGGCTGCTCGCCCAGTCAATCTGTAAGACGAATCCTCGATTGGAAACTCTCTTTCTTGCGTCTCAAAATCACATTCCCATTGAGGGAAGACGCCGCGTACTGCTTCTATCACCCGTGCGGCGTCTTCGTGTGGCAGCACGGTGGTTGAGACGGTGATATCCGGCTCCATGGCATCTCCACCCGGCGAAGGGTCATGATTCCTGTGGGTAACCACGCTCCCAGCACCACGAATGATTCAAACGATGGATTCGGGAGCCCCTAGCATGACAGAGCGCTCTCCGCTGATTGGTGTGGCTCTTCTTTTCGCCCCCACCCTCTGCGTTGGCGCACTCAGATATGGTCTTCCAAATATCGAGACTCTACTCAAGGAGGACCTAATTGCTCAAGCAATAATTCACGGCTTAGCCATCCTACTAGGCATCGTCATGTTTCTTCGCTATCGCGTTGTCGAGGACCATGAGTACCATCGCTCGAGTGCCATCAAGAATCTCTCAAGCATGTATCGCCTTGAGGACAAAGGCTTGTGGAATCGAGGAGATGACGCCCTCGATCGCCTTGAGGCCCAAGCCCACAATCAACCAAAGGGTCGCGCGGGCCTACGCTTTCAACAAAGGATGACGGGTAAGGTCTCAGATCTGAATAAGGAACAATCTGAACTAAATCTCGACCGTGATGACTCACGTATGGAGGTCGATGTTCAGGTGGAGGGTATGGTCCCCGTCGTCGACTCGGAAGTCATCGACGAAATCGATCCCGGAAAACTCTCAGGCACGCTGGGAGCCAGCGCAGAGGCCTCAGCGCAGCGTCGCCTCAACAAGGAAATAGCTCGTCGCGAGAAAGATGCAATCCGCAGCGAGCGACAGTCTGCTAAACTCGCAGCCAAGGAAGCCAAGGCTGCTGCCAAGGCGGAGAAAGCGGCTGCGAAAGCCGAAGCCAAGGAGGCGGCACGGGCGGCGAAGGCGGCAAAGAAATCCGGTGGACGAGCTGCAGCTGAGGCGACGTGGGATGCTCCACCTGACGACCAGTGGTCGACCCCAGTACCATCTTCGCTAGCAAAATCAGTCATATCTTGCCAGGAATGCGGCGCGGTCAATAGTAGCGGCACGGCTTACTGCAGCAGTTGCGGCGCTTTCCTCTGAGCACTCCGTTGGGTTGAAAACAGGCGTGTGGGAGCCGTTGAGCGTGGTGGTCCAGTGAGTCAGAAGCGGGATTACTACGAGGTTCTCGGTGTAAGCCGAAAAGCCTCGGATAAGGAATTGAAAAAGGCATTCCGTTCGATGGCCCGCAAGTTCCATCCTGACAAGAATCCAGACGATGCTGAGGCCGAGTCTCGCTTCAAGGAAGTACAGGAAGCATATGCGATTCTTTCGAACGCTGAAGAACGACGAAAATACGACATGTTCGGGCATGAGAGACCTGGAGGTTCGCCCTGGGGTTCTGGTGGCTTCCAAGGTGTCAACATTAGTTTCGACGATATTTTCGGAGGAGGCTTTGACTCGATATTCTCTTCTCTGTTCGGCGGTGGCTCACGCCAACGCTCGAGTCGTGGTGCAGACCTCCTCGTGCGGCATCTGGTAAGTTTTGAGGATGCCTTCAACGGAGTCGACGAAGAGCTTGAAATTGATGTGCTGAACCGCTGTTCTGGTTGTGAAGGAAGCGGTTCGGAGACCGCAGATGGAATTCGAGTCTGTCCAACATGTGACGGTCGTGGGCGACTCACAAGAATTGAACGGATTGGGCCATTCCATCAACAGGTCACTCAGGATTGTCGCGCTTGTGGCGGTGATGGTCGCATCATTCAGAATCCGTGTAAGGCTTGTTCGGGTGAGGGTAGGGCTGAACAATCGAAGAAGGTTCGATTCTCGGTGCCCGCTGGTATCGAGAGTGGTGCTAGACTGAGGCTAAGCGGGCATGGTGAATCATCACGATCGGAGAATGGTAGACCAGGAAATCTCTACATCGAAATCGAAGTGCAGGAGCATGAATGGTTCGAGCGTGATGGGCCTGATTTATTGATGGCTTTACCAGTCAGTTATGTTGATCTTGTTCTTGGTAATACTGTTGAGATTCCACATATTGATGGTTCTCCGCTCAAGGTGCGAATCAAGGCTGGTTCAAAGCCCGGTGAGACGATTACTATTCTCGACAGAGGCCTGCCAATGGCGCGCGTAAGTCGCGGTCGTGGCGCCGTCATGGTTCTGCTCAAATTGGCCATGCCGGGGAAAATTTCGCGGGCCACCAAGAAGCAATTGGAACAGATGCGCGAGGAATTGGGTAGTGGCCATTCGGATCTTATCGATGATGTGCTCGATGAGGCTCGCAATCGACGGCGCTAAGGGCCATCTCGAATGATTAGTAACTCTCAACCCCATTCAAGAGCGCGATTTGGGACTGCCGCGAGTGGCTCTCCATCAACTAGACCTGAGAGATGGAAACCGACGTTAGATGGTTCACCCTCGAAGGTTAGTCGCAGGAAGGTGCGGCTGCCTGATTTGAGTGTGTCAAGTGAGATTTCGTCGCCTTGGAAGAGGTGTTGGGGTGATACAGCGCCTATACTGACGCTAGCTCCTTCTGGCGCATAGACGCGCATTGCAGCGAGTTCCCATGGTGAGTTGGCGATGCGGATTCCAAGTAGCATTGTTGCATCGCCCTCGGTGATTCGCCAAGCACAGATTTCGACTTGCTCGGTATTGTGACGCAGCAATGGCTCGCCCCAATCGGCGACGACGGCTTGCCAAGGACTGTCTCCGAGTTGATGAAGTGCAGAATCTATGACTTGCTCGTCAATTTCTTCTGCCGCTAGTAGGTTGGTTAGGCGCTCTCGTAGGCGACGCAAGCGCCGGCGCTCATGGGCCTCGACCTCGAAATCACTGATTCCCGAACGCCAGCGCTTTCGATTCCAGAACATTACCAATATCGCTGGCGCGATGAGGAAAACCCCAGCGAAGACATAGTATTCGGTGAAAAGCCCAGATTGATCGACGAAATCTGCCAATTCAGGCTCGGTGATTTCACCTGCGTTGACGAGTGTGAAATCATAGTAAGTCAGACTGGCTTCACCGAGTTTCTCGACACGGATTGCGTGGGTTCCTGTCGGTGCGTCAATCAGTCCACCAGCCGAGCTATTGAGAATCGCCCAATTTGTTTGGTCCAGCACTAGGATTTGGTAGCGAACAGGTTGTGATGTGTCAGCGTCTATGTGTAATCTGGAGCCATTTGCTTCAGTCACAACGAAAGAGAATACATCGACGTATTCGTCATCCGACATTCTCGCATCGATGTTTTCGTCAAATCCGATTGATGGCCAGAGAGAAAAGTCATCCGAATCGGTCCAGAGTCTATCTGGTGCATCTCCCATCTGCCCAGCGTCTCCAGCTGGGTATTCGTTCATTCTAATGCTCCAGGAGGAAAGTGAATCTGAGGTCATTCGGAATTCCAGGGCTGAGGTTCCTGCAACGGTATCGAAGTGGTCTGGGCAATCATTGGCTTCATTCTCTAAAGGTGTAGCCAATCCCTCTGAATCGATAGCGAGAACTTCGAAAGTAACTGAGTCACCATCACTCCAGCAATTGAGGAAGATGCTCATACGACCAACCACCTCGACTCTGACTGCGTCTCCTTCACTGTCAGAGGGTGAAATCCAGCCATCGAATCCGTCGGTGTTTCCTTCAGGGAATGATAGTGCGTTCTCATCCCCCCAAGGGTTAGACAATTCCCCCCAGGACGCTTCGAGGGTAACCGCCCTTCGCATCACATACAATTCGTAGGCGGCAAAGCCTGCATCTGAGTCTTGCTTGATGCGCAGCCATAGGTTTCCATCCTCTGGATATTCGAAGTGGAACCAGCCATCTTCATCGGCTTCGAACGGATCAAGCAAGGTCTTCGTCGAGTCATTTCGAAGCCAGAATTCTAGTTCGGCGGATTCTGGCATTAACGGCAAAGGCATGATGATGTAATCACCGGCCTGGCCGAGAATCTCAATCGAATCCTTATCTGAGCCATTTTCTAGTGATCCGACAATCCAGTAACTTTGAGAGGTCGGATCTGAATGGCAGTCATCAATCGGGCAATTCCAGGTGGAGTCAACAATTTCCTGATTAACAGCGATTCCCGGGCTCGGTACATTGTCCAGCCAATCTATGTCTTCTTTCATCAGAGCCTCGTTGATGTCAGGACTGCTCATCTCAAAATCGAGGTCGGATTGTCCAGTACCTTGGTCCACAGTGAGTCGGAAGGTGACATTTCCGGAGGCGTCGAAGGATAGTTCGATACGTTGCGAATCTTCGACTGAGTAATTCCCTTGAGGCGTAATAACTTCCAGTTCAAGGCCAGGACACGAGGCTTTCATACACAAAATTCTGATTAAAACCGGATGAGACTCGCTGAAATGCACAGTTGAATCAATCAGAGTGACTGATTCGTCCTCTCCTCCGCTTTGTGCAGTGGCGCTGGCAGCAGTTCCGACTAGGAGTATGAGCAGCACGATGAGGGTGGTAGCGGTGCGACTCACGGCCCTCCGGGCCGGCTTCTCCCTTAGAATGCTTCAAGCGAACCGCATCGCTGGCGCGCTCGATGAGCGACGTTGCTGGTGAGCGGCCGTTGGCGCGGGGTGTTGCTGCGCGACAGCGATTTGCGCGTATTTTTGCGCTCGGAGACCGTAAATCTCCTTCGTCGTGGACCCCTGGACTTGTCTCAAGTTCATCTGATCCAGAACTTCCACTATCTATGGCTGCATTCAGAGTCAAGAGGGATCCGAGCACCATTCCAGCGACGATGTCGATGGAGGTGCTCGATGATTTGTGTCTTCCATTCGGTGGTTTGGAAACATGGAAGGCCGAAGAAGGATTGATTTTGCCTTCTAGCCTAGTCGATTCAGATAGTGGCTCAAAGTCGTCAGGAGTTCAGTTCTTACCAGTCTCATGGCAATCTCTCCACCACGATGTTGACCTCCTCGAAGAGGGTCTAGAACCATCGGTAATCGCCCTTATCGACGCCCCTCAATTAGCCGAGCGTCCAGGCAAATTAATCCAAGCTATCGACGCGATTCGTCGCCGATTCACCACCTCGTTGATCTACACTCCCGGAATTGGCGGGCCGGACAACTGTGCCCTGCTTACATGGATGGGAGTCGACCTTTTCGACCTCTCTCGGTCACACGAAGCTGCCTCTAGAGGCGTCTTGCTCACTGAAGACGGTCCCAGAGAGGTCGAATCCACAATGGGCGAATCAACGGGCATAGATACTCAGATTGAGGCTTGGCAGAGAGCACTCTCATCGACTCGTTCAGCCATTCGGGACGGAACCATTCGCCAACTCACCGAAAGGCAAGCGCTTTCCAGTCCGCGCTCGGTAGAGCGCTTACGACGCCATGATTTGATGATGAGTGAGACGGCAATCGATGATTCGGGCCAAGCAGCCCTCGCAAGCGTCGTCAAGCAGGGCACCCGCTTGCGTTGCCATTCCTACACTAGCCGCGACGATCCAATCATCAGCGAATGGCGACGAAGAGTAGCCGAAGAGCATACTCCACCTACTCACCAATCGAAGGCAATAGTCCTCCTCCCATGCTCAGCTAGGAAGCCCTACCGGCTTTCGAAATCCCATCGCAGATTCCAGCGTGCAGTCACCACTAGAGGAATCCATGAGGTAATGGTCACCGCACCACTCGGTCTGGTCCCTCGCGAACTCGAAGATATCTGGCCAGCTGCGCATTACGATATACCAGTCACAGGGGATTGGGATATCGATGAGTTAAGGGTCATCAGAAGTATGGTGGAAGAATACGCTACGCGCAATGGATACCAGCGAATCATCAATCATTCAGGTATCGACCTCAAAGCAGGAAACATCGAGGTTATCGATACTCGCCAAGGAGAATCCGCAGGTTCTCAAACCTCGATTGATAGACTCGAACAAGCCATTCGCCAAGCTGCCCAAGATCTCAAACTTCCAAATCCTAAGGAGAGCCTTCACCGACTTGGCAAACTCAAGGCATTTTCAAGATTCCAACATGGGACCGACGCATGGCTCGAGGGAGCAAGGGTCAGCGGCAGACCGCCGATATTCAGAATCGACCGCGAAGGTACACAGATAGCATTGTGGAATCCACATAGTGGTCGCTTCTCATTCGCAAAAGCCGCACTCCCTTCTCTCGCTGAACACAAGACTCTGCCATGTGTCGAACTAACCGCAGAAGCCGACTGGCGCGGTGACCTATTTTCCACCAATATCACCCGCTCCGACCCCGCAATCCGCGTCGGCGATGAATTGCTCGTCTACCAGAACGGCGAACTAATCGGAAGCGCACGAGCCGAGGCTGCAGGGTGGGAATGGCCCAATGGGCCGGGAAGATTGGCGAAAGCGCAACACCGTCTGTGACTCAACACCCTACGGGTGATATGCGCAGCGATTAAAGAGGGGCAGCAGGTCGGCGAGCCGCTTGAGGTGACCTGAATGGCTCGTATGCACAGTAAGGGAAAGGGAAAGAGCGGCTCTGACAAGCCCAATTCGAACGTCGCTCCCGAGTGGTCAGAGTCCGACAAGGAAACCGTTGAGGCCCTCATCCTCAAGTTGTCAGAAGAGGGTCACTCGACAGCTATGATTGGCACAATCCTGCGCGACCAACACGCAGTTCCTGATGCCCGTCTCGTCACCGGCGAGCGCATTGCTCAGACTCTTGCCCGCAACGATATCGGCGGCAAGTACCCTGAAGACATGATGAATCTCATGCGCCAAGCACTGAGGATGATCGACCACCTCAACTCCAACACAAAGGACCTGCACAACCGCAGGCAACTCGAACTCACAGAGTCGCGCATCCGCCGTCTCGCTCGCTACTACCAAGACTCAGGCCGACTTGAGTCGGAATGGGCCTACAAGCGAGATCAACTCCGCCTGATGGTCGAGTGAGCTGCTCTTACGCGGTCCTCGCAGGGACGGATTCACAGCGATGGGGATTTGAACCAGCACTGTCAAGCCTAGTTGATGCGCCAGTTGGTTGAGGCCGAGCAGTTCGCTTCTGTGGCCTCGACTCTTGTGGATGCCGCGGCAGGCATCCGCACTCATCGTGGCACAGTGATGCTATTGGCAGCACCTTCGATCATTGGATCACTTAGCTTGGCCCCATTGGAGGCGGCGATGCTGGATCTTGGTATGCCATATCGCCGCCGTTTCAGATTACAGGCCTCGGGAGAAGGGGCTTTGATTCACGTAATGGGGCCGGGACAGGATTCGGGGCCAGATTACACTGGTGACCCCCCACGTTTGATTCTGGCCGGACAAGTTGTTGAGGGATTGCAGGGTTCGTCTGGCGATTCGAGGCGAGGACCACTGACGACTGTTGCTCAGGCTCACGCGCTTGCACAAGTGCTTGCACCTAGTGGTACGCGCGTGCGTAGAATGCGGCCATGGATACTTTCGGGAAATTGGCTACATTCAGCCCTGGATACGACTTACGACCCGGTATTCACTGCCCTACGAGATTTGCTCGTTGAGGAGGGTTCAGCACGAGTCGTATCGATGCCGGAGGTAACTACCGTGGAACTCTCGAATACTCCCTGGATTGAGGAATTAGCCCTCGATGCAATATCAGAAAAGTGGTCTGAACTCGATATGGAGGGGCGAGCTCGGGCCCTCTCCCACCTGATGCGACCAGCCCTCGCTCGCTCAACTCCATCCACAGCGCGCATGGAGGAACTGGGATGGCACCGCGTCGTCGGTCCGGATTGGGATAGTGACCTCGCATCCGAGATTGTTCGAGCGGCGTGGCTGTGGAAGGAGAATCCAGCCGCAACAGCCGCTCACACTTTCGTCGATTCCCTACTTACTACTGGTAGAGCACCCGTGCGCGAGTAAAATCACTCTAGGCGCAGCGTCGCTTCACAGCCCTCACAATCTAGACGCAGGGGCCTTACGTCGGATTCAACAGGATTCGAAACGCCACACTTCGGACATTCAACGTGCGCATTGGCGCGTCTCTTACCCCCTTTGCTCTCGAGAATCTCAGAGCGCGGAGATACCAAGGCCACTGGGAATACCAGCAACATACTCGAGGCGACTACACCCAGAACGAATGGCATATCCAGCCCGAGTACGTAGAGCGCCAAAGCGAGTCCACCGAGAACTACTACTGTCAGCATCGAAGGAACCTTTGCGCGCTTTCGCGTCATCAGTAGACCCAAGCCAAGAGCGAGTACTAGCATGAAGACCGATACCATCGCCGACACAAGAGGTGAATACAACGCCCCGCCACTCGGAACGAACTCGACACGGAAGGATTGTTCTGGATCCAACTCTTCCTCATCAATAGTGATTATTTCGAGGAGAATCCAGCGGCGGTGCTTGGCATCGATGTCCTCTGCCGCCACACCACCCAATCCTTGCAAGGCGGTAGAGCGTATCTCGACATGAAGCTCGACATCGTAGTAGATGTCATCATCACTTGGTCTGATGAAATTCTCAATCAATTGTTGTCTGTCACCCGCTTCCACCTGGTGTGATGTATCTATGGTAATCGTCACACTTTCTGAACTGAAAGAGCGAGTGTGACCCAGATCTATCGTGATGTCAGTGGGTCCAAGGTTCACTGGATTTACGCCGAGGATTGACTCAGCATCGAGGTAAAGTCCGTTGGCGAGGAAGGATTTCATGTCAGTTGCCGAGCCAATGAGGTGGCTTTGCAGGGCGGCCAATTCTGAATCATCAACTTGGGTATTGTGGAAATCAGAACTAGGAATTGAATCAGAATAGGTTCGCAAGTTCCTCCACCAGCTATTGGAAGAGAGACTATTGTTGCCGATATTGTCGAGTCCCCATCGAACCCATTGTGACATGGATCCATCGAATTCGATAGTCACCACTCGATCTACGCTATCGCCGTCAAAGTGGGCATCCACATCCAAGGACAGACTTGTACCGCCAGTTCGCAGTGGTTCTGCTCCTGGATACCATCCTCCTGAGCCCGAACCGCCCGAACCTGCTGTGATGTCGTAGGTGCGGTTCGCCTCTATTCTGAGAGATGTTTGAGGAATTAGATGGAATTCTACGCGATAAGTTCCGGATTCGACACTCTCAGGAATTTGCCAAGCAAATGTCACTTCGACTCCGTTATTTGTTGGAGTTGCAATCGGGCTATCTGTAATCGATGCGCTGGCCACACTCATACCACCAGAGGAGGCTGACCACATACGGTCGCCGAAACCTGACTTGAGTAAGACTGGGAAGTAGACAAGGCGATTGTTGACACTCGGTTCCTTCATGTCGATGCTGACGATAGGGAATTTCATCGATATCCGACCTGTGTATTCATCAGTTCCCCAAACGAAGCGGATACCTGCATCGTCACCGGGGCTGGAGAATGAGAGGCTGCGTACTGAGAAGGTGACCTTCACCTGGTCACCTTCGCGGACTTCGCCGGCTTCGACGTTAATCGGAATGACGACTTCTCCACTATTGGTCAAGAAGAGGCCGGCGCCGGCATCGCCTTCGAAGTAAGTGCTGCCGATGTTCACGCCGACGGTTGCATTGATCTGGATACCGGCGGCGGATTCGACCTCGTATGGAATTCGAAATTCCCAAGTTGCGTCTGGATAGTCTCCTTGCAGACCCCAAGTGATGTCCCATGTACCGATTTCGACGAGACCTTGGATCGATGGTGTGACAAATTGTTCGAATTCCTCGTCAAGGTCCGAATCGAAGGGTGAGAGAGAACCATCGTCGGCGCTGCCGAGCAGATAGACATCGATTTCCTGAGAGTCGCAACAAGTGCCGTCCGTGTCGGCAGCAGCCGGTGAATAGGGCAGACTGACGAGTAGCAACATCGCTGTTAGGAGGACGATTCGGGACCGCTCAGCACTGCTCATCGACCCCACTGGTTGGCTTTCTGCCCTTCAATGCGACCCTTGAGGTCCTCCTTAGAAAGCACATTCTTGCTATCGGCGCCAAAGGCGCCGCACGTGTAGGCGAGGCTGGAAGTGGTTCTCAGCCGTGTAGGAAGAGCATCTCGACTGGACCATCTTCTGGAATTGATTCGATACGAGCGAAGCCGACACGCTCGAGTTGTACGATTGAAGTTTCTTTCAGATCGATATCCTCTAGCATACCTTCGCTGACTTGTAATTCCTCACCAATCGGTGTTGAAAGTCGAGCTGGGCGAGCCATCGAACTTGGTATCCAATGGACTATTGCTCGCTTGTCGCTGCGATCGATTGACTGGATAATGCCTGCGCCGTCAGCGATAGTGATGTCAGCGAAATCCTTCAGTCGAATTTCACCTGAGGCGTCAGCCTCATCGACCAAAATATCGCCATTCATCTTCCATTCGCGCGTGCCAGCCACATCACCGTTAGGATGGCGCGCGACAGCGAGCGTTTCAGGAATCTCATGTCCGCTCGCTACCAGCGTCAGCGAAACAGGGTCTCTTACGAATGCTCGACGCTCGCATTTCGAATCAATAATTGAGGAGTTGAACGATTCAATCGTCTGCATCGATATCGAGATATCCTTCTGAGTCAACCCCAAATCAATCCAAAAATCACGCAACGCTTGTGAATCGAATCCACGCCGCCGTAGCGCTGCGAGTGTCGGCAAGCGCGCATCATCCCACCCCGAGTATTCACCTTCGCCAATGGCCGCGCGCATACTGGATGTCGAAAATCCACCGAATTCATACACCTTCACGCGCCCCCAGTAGAGAGGTTCTGGATAGGTCCAGCCAAAGTGTTCGTAGAGCAGTGTTTGCTTACGGGTCGAGTCCATCAAATCCTTTCCACGGACGATGTGAGTGACTCCCTGGAGATGGTCCTCAATTGCGCTCTGGAAGTCGAGTAGGGGCCAGACTTTGTAGGTGTCACCGACCATTGGATGAGGTGTGTGTTGGATACGCAAAGCAGGCCAATCTCGCAGAGCGGGGTTAGGGAGGTCTAAGTCCGTCTTGACTCGCACTACTGCTTCGCCTTCAGCAAGGTTACCGTCGTTCATTGCTAACCAGTCGGATAGATTTGTTTCGACGCTTCGAGTGCGGCAAGGGCAGGCTTGTGAAGCGTCGCGCAGGGCTTTGAAATCGGCGGCTGAGCAGCGGCAGACGTAGCCGAAGCCGCCTTCGAGCATTTTCGTTGCGTGGTCGAGGTAGATGGGCATTCTTTCGCTTGCTCGGATGATTATGTCGGCAGGGCGACCAGCGAGCCATTCGTATTCTGCTTCGATCCATCCGTATGCTTCGGGCATAGGTGGTTTGACTCGGGTATCTGTATCATCGAAGCGCAGGACGACCTTTCCTTCGTACATTCGGGCGTATTCTGAGTTGGTTGCAACACCACGGGCGTGGCCGATTGTTAGTGGCCCGTTGGGGTTTGGTGCAAAGCGCAGAATGACTTCGCCTTGCGTGGCATTTGGAAGTGGCTTGAGTCCTGTACGCTTCTGTTGCTTTTGGCGCTCGAGGGCTTCGGGATTTGTTGCTGCGAGTGCCTCTCTGACGGCTTCAACGCCGCTGGTTGAGGCCATCTCGTTGGCGGCGTCTACTTCGGCTTCGACGAGAGATTTGAGCTCTCGAGCTCTCGACCGGAGGTCCGCACGCTCACCGAGGAGTCGGCCGAGGACTGAGCCGGCTTGACCGGCTCCATCGTATTCCACTGCATTTTGCAGGGCATACTTGCGGACCGTTGCAACGGTCTCTGTATCCCACCCGGAATCCGTCATGCTATCGGGCCTACGGCCCGAAGTGAGGCATTTGACGCTTCTCACGATGACCAGTCGTCGAGTGATGATTGCACGACGGCACCCCCGCTAGCCGAACGCACTGGAACTGGGGTGCCGTGAGTGGCGGACCAGATGTCTGAGACGGTAGCCCAACTCCAGCGAAGACAGTCGTGTGGTTTGCCATTTGTGAGCAGGTGTTCGACTGCTTTTCGGGTCCTCAAATCTGAGGGATATCCTGACCCGATGTCGAGCCCGGTTCGCGTCGAAATCTCGTGAATTGCAGCATCACGGGTGACTTTGGCAAGAATCGAGGCTCCACCAGCGGCCAAGTCAGAGGAATCCATACCGTGTCTAGCTTCAACATCCCAATCAAACCAATTCTCACCGAGGGCTGAAGTCAGGCGACGAGCAAATCTCTGCTCATCGACATCACAGGCATCAGCTCGAATGACGCCAGCCTTAGCGGAGAGTGCTGTTGCTTCGATGGCTTCAGCGAATAATTCGATTTCGAGGCTATTCAGGTCCGAGGTCTGGCTATTGATGTCGATACGACTTGGTTGGCAGATCACTAAGCCTGATCGCCAACGACCCTCGGTGACTCGGCTAACAATCTCGGCTTCTATTCGCTCGCGCTCAGTCACAGAGAGGTCCTTCGAATCTTTGACTCCGAGATCGCGTAATTCTTCGGTATCTGTTACCCGAATCGCAAGAGCCCCGACTACCAGAGGTCCGATTACTGGGCCTCGTCCAGCCTCATCGACACCGATGATCCACTCGTCACTCACGCTTCTTCGGCTGCTTCAAGGGTCTTCATCATCGCGCAAGTCGCGACCGAGTGAATCCAATCTTTCATCAAAATCATCGAGGTCGAGGACGATATTGTCTGGATGAATCATATCGCTCTCTTGTAATTGGTCAGCCATCTCTATGGCATCTTGAATCGCATCTTCTGCCTGAGTTTCATCCAATAATTCTCCAGCCTTCCCAACAACAGCAGTGTCTGGCGCAGGTGCAACATCTCTCGAATGGTCGCCCGACTTCTCCATGAAGTCGGCGCGGAATGATGCGATATCGGTCGTCGGGCTCTCAATTATCTCCGGAATCTCCTCGCCACCTTCTTCGAACTTGGCCATCCAATCGCCAACTTCCTCAACGACGACCTCAGGATTTTGTTTGCGATAGTAATCACGGTCAGCCTCGATTCTATGCCGAATCGCCATAGCAACAGCAACCATACCCACGAGGCTAACAGTTACAATCAGAATCGTTTGCAACCATCGCTGCAAGAACACGCTGAACGCTGACGGCTCGTCAGGCTCAACTGGTGTAGTCGGTTCAGCACCATCCATTGCAGCAGCGTGCTCGATAACATGCATTACAGATGGATCTCGGACTGAACGGACCTCTACAGTGAGAACCACGTCAGCTGCGATTGGGACTTCTTCTGGAACATCCATCCAGACCTCGAAGATTACGACTCCATCAATCGGTATATCCA
>Ga0208764_10000480_pt1 | contig 25649 bp, 20 predicted proteins | sample ETNtaG_18_FD_185762 | JGI IMG/M metagenome (GOLD analysis project Ga0208764, IMG submission 185762) | Marine microbial and viral communities from oxygen minimum zone, Eastern Pacific Ocean - ETNP201302SV91 (SPAdes) (version 2) | ecosystem: Environmental > Aquatic > Marine > Oceanic ... | reverse complement strand
CCACTCGGCCACCTCTCCAGAAAAAAATTATTTAGATTCTTCTTCCTCAGTAGGTTTTTCTTCTTCTGCTGGAGTTTCTTCTTCTGCTGGAGCTTCTTCTTCTGCTGAAGTTTCTTCTTCTGCTGGAGCTTCTTCCTCTGCTGGAGCTTCTTCCTCTGCTAAAACTTCTTGTTCTTTTAAGGTATCTACTAGCTCAGTTTCATCTGAAGGCATTTCAATATCTACTAAATTTGCCTCATCTTCCATCTGTTTTAAAGCTGTATCTAATTTTTGACCTTTTTCAAGACCAATCATTGATTCATTAAATCTCCAAAAACCCTCTTTATCAGATGGTACGCTTTTAACAAATTTTACGTGAACTAAATCCTTACCTTTATTTGATGAGGTTTTTTCAGCAAAACTTTTTTGTTTTTTAGCCATTACTAGATACTCCTAAATAATATGTAAATCGGCCGGAAAGTTAATCTTATTCTACCATTTATCATTGTACTATTAACGAATTTTTTTTTATTCTGGTCTCCATTCATACTCCATCACCTCTCCATCGCCCATGCTAGCTGGTTTTTTCTGACCCGTAACAACTCGTATCCTGTTATTGCTCATAAATTCAACAAGACTAATTCTATTTTTTGACGGGTCATCCATTTCTACTGTTAATAAATATGGTTTTTGATTAAAATCAAAAGTGAATGTACCCCGCTCTTCATTGCTAATTTTTGTACCCAATGATAATCCCTGCATGAAATTACCTCTAATTCCCGATTCATCAGGTTCAAATATCCAAACCACTTCAATAATAGCTCCCTTATAGTACCATTTACCGCTCATATCTCTAATAAATTCAATAAATTCGACTAATACAGGCTCAGCTTCATTATCCGCAAAATCTCTAGCATCTATCCCTAAAGAATAGACTACGCCAGAACTAAGTGATTCTTCAATAGGTACCTTCGCATTTTCATATTTACCTTTCTTTAAATACTGGTCATATAGAGGAATATTGTGTCTAGTGATATTATCATTTAAGCCACCGGTTCTGGTCCAGACCATTGCGCCATCTTTTAAGTCTTCACTAATATCAATGCTTATATTGGATCCCATAAAATAAGATTTTGTTGATGGGTAGAAGATTGTAATCTTTGGTCGGGTAATATCATATTTAACATTCTCAACAATATTGGACTCAGATGAATTTGTAGCTAAGTCTAACCCTTTGAACTGCATGTTATAAATTGAACCATCATTTAAAACTGGTGGTGTGGAAGTTGTTTGTCGAGAATCAAAATTAGTTTCCAATTCACCGCCAACAAGTTCTAGGGTCACAGGTGAATTAGGATCAGGTTCGCCACCAACTCTTGAATAAATGATTTGACCTATACTTAATTGTTCATTTAATGAATAAGAAATATCTAAATGATTTACGGCAGAATTCGATATTGGATACTTTAATTCTAATTTGGGAGGAAGATTATCATAAACGACACTCATGATAAATTTTTTACCAATATTTCCAGCCAAATCAGTACCTTCAAGCGTAATTCGATACATTGCATCAACTACCAAATCAAGTGGGGGAAGTTTTGAATTATCGCCTTTTCCAGGTTTAAGTAAATCATCAGATAAATTAAATTCATGGGGAGCATTCGGATCCGCCTCACCTCCCATGTGTATCCATGTGTATTTGCCAGATTGCAAAGGTTCATCGACGTTCCATTCAACGGTTTGAGTATTAATGCGAGAACTTGCCAATGGGAGAACTTGGGTAAATTTAGGTTTAGTTAAATCAAAAGTGATATTTTTTGCAATTGATGCTGTTGATTCATTTTGAGCTTTATCTTTTCCTTTTATTTCAATATTGTAAATAGCCCCATCTACTAAATCAACCTGTCCATTTAATACCCCAATACCAAATGTCCCTTCTGAAAGTTCATTTGAGACTAGTTCGACATCAACACCTTGAGAGCCATCTACTGGATTCCAAGTGACTATACCTTGAATTAGATCCTCATTAACAGAATAACTAATTTCAGCTAAATTTGTAAATGCATTTGAATCTGGAAACTTTCCAGCTATTAAAGGGGGAGTATTATCAAAAAATAATCGCCCAAGATTAAAACTGGAAGAGTTTCCCGCCCTATCTCTTCCATGAAATGTTACATTATACCAAGATCCACTAATTAATGATGGAGAAGGGTCAAATTCTACCTGAGGATATTCTCCATCCTGTAATGACCCGCCAACAAGCTTTGAAGTGTGCTCTTTGACTGCATCAACCTCGCCTTCTTGCCATACCCAATCCACTAAAGCTGCTTCTAACACCTCATTCGTGCGTAAACCTAGAGATGTAATATTAATAAATGAATCTACCGGAGGAGAAATGATTGCAATATCAGGAGGGATATCATCAAAAGTTATATCTTCAATTGGATCAGAAATTCCTTGGTTTCCAGCAATATCAACACCCTCAACAGTTATTTTATAGACAGCATTGCTAACTAGATTGATTTGTTCGGATATATTGAAATCTATAGTGGCATTCTTTTTTAACTGATCTTCTAATAAATCTAACTCATAAGGACTAGCTGAATCATTTGGCCCACCGGTTCTTTCGATACGTATTTTTCCACTCTTCAAATCCTCATTTAATGAATAATTTAGAATAAGATTATTAGTAAAAATTGATGGTTGAGGACTTAGAATGGATATTTCTGGTGAGGCGGAGTCAAAAATAATATTTTGAACACTTATATCGGTAGCAATGTTACCAGCCATATCTTGTGCGCCAAATGTGATAGTATACACAGAGCCATCTTTCAATACAATATCATCATTAAATGATTCATCGTAGTGAGCTCCTTGTGACAGCCTTCCGCCATTGAGATTAATTATATGAGGGCTTTGAGGATCTTGCGAACCACCGGTCCTAGTAAATGTTATATTTCCTTTACCCATCTCTTCATTGGATGAATAGGTAATTATTGGGGAATTAAATCTTGAGCCTTTCGTTGGGCTATCTATAGTAATAACCGGCGGTAGTAAATCAAAAAATACATCATTAATTGATTGTACAATTGCAGCATTTCCTGATCGATCAAAAGCTTCAATTGTAACATTATATCTTCCACCATCAGCCAATTGAGATGTAATACCTAAATCAAAATCACTATGAACGCCTTTTTTTAATTCTTTTTGATTTAAATCAACTCTGTGTGGGGAGTTTACATCAATCGTACCGCTTGTTTGAGCAAAAATGGCAACAGCAGATTCAAGGTTCTCGCTTAACATATAGGAAATAACTGTAGATTTAATTTGCTCTGCATCTATGGGTCTGCTAATTGAAATTTCAGGGGGTTGATTATCGAAATTTATATTCTCTATCAATGCGGTGTTAGATGCATTAGACGCATAATCCTCACCACTTAATTCAATTGTATATATAGATCCATTATTAAGCTTTAATTTATTTCTAAAGTTTATATCTTCGAAACTACCCTTACTGAGTTCTTTTCCAATTAATTCTATACTTTGTGGGGAATAAGTATCTTCGACCCCACCAGTTTGAGTAATTAATAAGGTTGCGGTTGCTAATGGCTCACTTAAAGTATAACTTAATATATCTTTATTTATATATATATTATTATTTAAGTTATCAATATTAATAGTAGGATTAGTGATGTCGTAGCTAATATTTTGCTTTATAGTTTTTTCGGCTTCATTACCCGCAAAATCAATTCCCTCTATTTCTAGTTTATACGTTGTTCCATCAACCCAATTAAATTCATTAAACACTTCATTTTCAAGAGTTCCAATTTTTCTTTTATCTTCACCTAATACCACCTGATGAGGTGAATTTGGATCATTTTTGCCAGCGATACTCGTTAACAATAATGTTGAATTATCCAAATCTTCACTAATTGAAATTGATATTTCAGGACTATTAATGAAGGAGTTGTCATCTGGGTTTATGATTTTTAATACCGGTTTTTCATTATCAAACACAATATTCTCTATTAATACCTCTGGGGCATTGTTTCCAGCTGCATCTACACCTTCAAATCGAATATTATAAATAGAGCCATTTACTAATCGAATGAAGGACTTAGGCAGGCTGCCACCCTGAACTCCTTTATTTTTCTTTCCACCCGCTAGAGTAATCATGTGTGTTGTTTTTGGATCGGATGCACCACCAACATTTTCAAAATATATTTTTCCATCTACTAGATCTTCAGTTAGCGTATAATTAATAAATGCTTCCTTGATGAAAGAATTGTTCATTGGTGCAGTATCAATAAACTCTGGAGGTGTTATATCGTAAAGTATATTTTCTATGGATACATCTGTTCCTTTATTTCCTGCCAAATCTGTTCCAGATATTGTAATTCTGTAGGAAACGCCATCTACTAAAGGCGGTGCATCAGTAAATACGAAATCCTTTTTTTCACCCTCAGTTCTATCAGATTCTGATAATGAACGAACATGGGGAGAGTTGGGATCTACACCAATTGTTGATGCCCAAGTTATGCTTCCAGCGCTCAGCGGCTCGCTAATAAAAAACGTTAATTGCGTTGAATTGACCGGGGAAGCATCCAATGGCTGACTAATTGAAAACTCGGGTGGAGTAATGTCAAATGTAACGTTTGTTAATGTGTCCGATGTTGATGTATTTGTTGCTCGATCAGTTCCTTCGATGTATATGGAATAGTATACCTTTTCTTGAGGGGTAACACCGTAATCTTTCAATCTATGCTGTCCTTCGGATATATCTGTCTCTCGTAAATAAAATTCTAATGGATCTAATCCCTCTCCTACCCATATCATTTTTGCTTGTGTCATAGGCTCATTAACAGAATATGTTATATGATTTGAATTAACAAAACTACCGGACTTCGGAGAAAGCATAGAAATTTTTGGAGGTGATGTATCGTATGTTATATCTGTGACGGATAGCTCTTGTGAAATATTTGATGCAAAATCTATACCAATAATCGATATTGTATAAACCTCGCCATCTCTCAAGGCTACATAATTTGAAAGCGGTTCAGCTGCTTTCTTACCCGCACTTAATTCTTTACCAATTAAAACTGATTCTAACCTTCCATCGGAACCTGCGCGCTGAAAATAGACGGTACCGCTATCGATGTCCTCCGATAAATCCCATCCGATATTTGCTAAATTAATAAAGGATCCTGTAGGCGGTAAAAGATTCGAAAACTCTGGCGGTGTTAGGTCAACTCGAATTTCATTTAATTTAACCTCTACGGCCCTATTAGTAGCTCTATCCTGGCCATTAATTGAAATGGTATAAGTTGTCGCATCTTTTAATTCAGGTATATAGAGATCATCAGAATTGTAATCACCAGAACTCAATTTTGAAGTCGGCACATATTGAATATTATCTGAAGTACCATTATTTGATATACCATCCCAATTTATTTGAAAATCATATAAATCTTCATTGGTATTAAATAACATTTTGGATTCTGCGGTATAAATATCAGACTGTGGATAGGTGATTGTTACTAATGGAGGTGTAATATCGTATAATATATTTACTACTTTAACTGTGTCGCTTACATTGCCGGCTGGGTCCAATCCTACAAAAAGCAAAGTATATTCAGATCCATCATTTAATTGGGGTTGATTGTATAGGGTAATTGGTCCTATCTCTTTTCCTAAAAGCTCATCATTTTCAAGCTCAGAAATATGTGGTGATAAAGGATCCTCATTTCCTCCGGTCCTCCGCCATATCATTTGAGCTGTTTGTAGTAATTCGCTATTTGAAAAATGGACTTCTTTGTAATTTATCGCGGAACCGGAATCAGGATTGATAATTAATAATTCAGGAGGAGTAAAATCATATTGCAAGCCTGGAACATATGCTTTCTTCGCTTTATTCCCTGCGCGATCACGACCAGATAGCGACATGGTATAAAGGGCATTTTCAACCACAGTGGGATTGTTAGAAAGTTCAATCTCTATGTGATTTCCTACCTGTCTTTCTTCATCAGTTAATATAGCTGTATATGGTGCAAATGAATCATTGACGCCGCCAAGCCACATCCACTTAAACTCTCCCTCGTATAGGGTTTCAGATAATGAATACGTAACAGCAGTTGTTTTTGATATGGACCTAGCTAATGGATATGATAGAATAATCTGCGGTTGGGTTATATCGTAAAGTATGTCTTCAATTTTAATCAAATTAGATTCATTGCCTGCGGGGTCAAAAGCAGTATAGCTGATGGCATAAATACCACCATCTACCAATGGAGGCGCGTTTACTATAGAAGATGGGCCAAAAGATCCTGCATTTAATTCTTGATCATACAGCTGCATAGTGTGAACACTATCTATATCCTTTACTCCTGATAGCCATGTCCAGGTAACGGTGCCTAATTTTAATAATTCACTATTGGAGAAGCTGATATTTTTATGATTGACTGCATCGCCACTCATAGGCGAATTCCACGTTAATTGCGGTGGTGTAAAATCGTACTCAACTCCAAGAATGATAGTTTCTAATGCCTCATTCCCTGCGCGATCACTTCCATTGATTGAGAGGGTATATATTGCATTTTCAACAAACTCGGGAATATTGGTTAATTGTATTTGGCTATAAACTCCTTTTTTCATCTCATCTTTTATTAATTCAGCCGTATAGGGAGCCAATGTATCTGCAAGTCCAGCAGTTCGCGTCCATACAAAATCGCCTTTATAGATATCTTCGGATAGATTATATGAAATTTCTGTGCTATTCGTAATTAATCTTGAGGTTGGATAGTTGACCGTAATTTGTGGGTTTGTAAAGTCATAAAGGATATCCTTAACGCTAATAGTATCTGCAATGTTACCTGCACGATCAGAGCCGGTAAATAAGATTGTATAAATACCGCCATCCTGAAGGCGCGGCATATTGATTAATGAAATATCATTATGCGCACCAAATAATAGCTCTTCCCCGTTCATTTTGACATTATGCGGCGCATCTGGATCTTCAATTCCACCGGTCTGTATCCATATTATCTCACCTTGAAACAAGTTTTCAGAAATAGTGTATGATATTTGTTGATGATTTAAGGCATCGCCTGAATCTGGACCTATATCTGTGAAACTTGGAGGGGTAATATCATAAAGTATATTTGAAACTGTGACGGATTTGCTTTCATTGCGAGCTAGGTCTACCCCATTAGCAGTAATACTATAGATAGATCCATCCATTAAAACAGGTTCATTAATCATATTAATTCTAATTTTTTCCTCAGGACCAAGTTCATTTTCAATCATCTGAATAATATGAGGTGAAAGTGAATCTGCCATGCCATCAGTTTGAGTCCACAATATTTCACCAAACGCAAGTTGTTCGCTAATAGCATAACTAATCGCAGGGTTATTTATCGCTTCGCTATCAAATGGATAGATCATTGTAATTACTGGAGGCGTAATATCGTAATGAATGGAATCCAATTTGACAGTATCAGAAATATTGCCTGCAAGGTCAATGCCTATCATTTCAAATGAATACATAGTTCCATCCTGTAATTGAAAGTAATCCATCAAGTTTTGATTATCAGAAGACTGGATAGTATCAGAAAATTCATGATAATAAGGCGAATTTTTATCGTTTAAATCACCTTGCCATTTCAATTGAATTGACCATTGCTGAATGGGTTCATTTGTATTCATTTCCATTCGCTGGTGATTAATCCAAGAACCAGGATCAGGACTAATAAAGGATAAAACTGGTGGAGTAATATCATAAATGACACCTTCAAAAACACCAGGGAATGACAAATTTCCAGCACGATCATATCCATACACTTCAGGATTATACATTACACCATCAACCAAACCAGTTTGATTGACCGGAGTAAAGCGACCTTCTATTTCTAATTCATTTACAGTAAGTAATACGGTATCTGTTGGTGTCTCTATAAAATTTGAGTCAGGTACCCATAAAATAAACCCTGAATCAAGCGGTTCGGATGCTGTAAAAGATAAAGCAACCTCTTTCATATATTTGTCCATTTCTAAAGTCATAAGCGGAGGGCTAATATCGTAGATTAAATTGGAAATCTTTCGTTTCGTCGCCATATATCCTTTTACGCCTTCGCCATCAAAATGCACATCATAATTGAAGCTATCCAAAAGCGCTTCTTCATTGGTAAGTGACATTTTATGATCACCACGTTTTAGTTCACGCAAATTGGTACCAACGCTATCAACGCTACCTGGAATTGTCCATTTAATTTCACCCCACTTAAGATCGCCATCCAAATTATAGGATATTTCGCTAGAATTGATAAAGGTTGAATCTGGGGGTCCAGTAAACCAAAAAACGGCTTCGGTACCATCAGGGCTTAATTTTACATCCATAATTAACACGCCATTTGAATCGTATTCGAACATGTGGGTTATTTCTAAATCATCATAATACTTAAATAAAAACTTATGCATTGATTTTCCATCAGGACGCCTAAACCACTCATCTCTAACAACGCGACCAAGGGAATCGTAGTCAAATTCTTTCCCACCATATTCAAATGCGTCCACATCAAAAAAGCGGTGATCCTTAGGCTTGATGACATCATTGAGATTTGTTGTAGTAAATCTATCATCCCATTGTTTTACTGAGTCAACACCAAAGACCCATTCTATGTATGAAACAGACTGTGACTCTCTTCCAAAAATAGTCTGGTGAAATAACTCACCATCAGCATTTATTAAATCTTTTTGACGGGCAACGGTATTTGTATCTAGGTACGAGTATGCTTCTATTCCAATAGGTCTACCTGTACGGTCAATAAAGGATTTACGAACCAATCTATCTAGAGCATCGTACTCCGCACGTATATGGGATTTTCTAACAACTTCAGATTTAGGGACATTACGATTAGCTAGAAAATCAAGTTCAGATAAAAAATATTTTACCTGATTTTGACCCCCTAAAAGAAAGAGGAATAGAACCGCAAGAAAGATTAGTTTAAAGCTTTTCACAACACTGTAATTTATGAGGGAAATATTAGTAAGGAAACGAGGTAATAGAATTTATATAATATTTATTTAATAATATAAATACGCTCTCACACTTCTTCTTAGGCACATACACAAAAAGTGTTAAAAATTTGTCAATAAATGTGAATGATTTTGTTAAATTGTTTTTTATATAGACTAATTGAAAAAAAATGACAACGCAATTCTATAAAGATCTACCACAGGGTAAAGCTTTATTAAATCATCTTAAAAAAATCAATAATAAGTATGATTTTGATATTATTTTTCCAAAAGAAACATGGCCCAATATCGCCAATGAACAGTCTGCCGATGCATTGGAGATCATTAAACAGCATCATAAAGTTTTTCAAGATTCCACAAAAAATGATTTTGGTATGGATTATATTATTGGTGCAAGTATATCAGCTGATTGTTGGATCAATATTAAGAATGAAGATAATATTATTGGCTATTCAACAAATTTGTTTCATGAAATAAATAATAAAAAGGTTAATTATTTTAGAGTAACTTTTTTTGATAGCTCAATCAAAGGAGCAGGTGCGTATGCTTTATTACAAGATCTAAGAATTAATATTTTTCCATCTGATTATATTTTTTCTCGAACTCAAAATCCTATCGTATATAAAACTTTTGAAAGATTATTCAATCAAAATGGGATGATTATTTCCCCTAGGGTAGATTACGTTGATCAGAAATGCTTATCCTTGGCTAAGAAATTAGATTTTGAAGTAGATAATAACTCCATAATAAAAAATGCTGTTAGGAGTATTGTTGCATTAGAGACACCTGACCCTGGAGAAAAGTTAAGATCTATGTGGGATAAAATTGATTTATATAATGGCGATACGCTACTAGTGGCAGGCTACAAAAAATAATTATTTAAGTTGAAAAATTACTTTTAATTATCTTCTGCTATTTATCTTTTTGAACGATTTTAATCAAAATTTCATTTATGAAATTATATTTTCTCAGCAAAAACCATCCGCTCAATATCCATTACACCTAAGCTTCTCCCTATTGGTTTTACATAACGATCACCTAATTCAGCATAATCAATATCTTCAATTAATTTCCATCCATTTTTGTTCAGGTAATCTTCTATTTGATTAGGATCAAATCCAAAATGCCAAATTTTATCTTTTAAGACGAATTTTTCATAACCCCATTCCTGTCCGTAAAGATTTTCACCTTTAATAAAATCTTTTAGTACATAGGTAAACACTAATCGACTTCCAACTGGGGCTTTTGAAAAAAAATCAAAAGTCTTTTGAACTGCAGATTCGTTTATGTACTGTGAAACTGCTTCCCAGATGAAGAAGGTTTTTTCATTTCCCAGATACCCATGTCGTTTTAGCACATCTTCAATCTCCTCGTTAATGAAGTTTATGCTTACTTGTTTCACATTAATAGGGAATGACCCTAATGCTTTTTCAATTGCCTTTCGTTTAGCATCAATGTTTACACCCTGATCAACTTCCCATGCAGAGATGTTCTGAGCTTCGGAAAGACGATAAAGACGTGTGTCAGACCCAGCACCTAGGTTTACTACGGTTTTAATCTTATTCTCGGTAATAGATTCAATAAGTCGTTCGTCAATATAACGCTTACGAACTAAAAAGCAGCTCCAACCTCCTGGTAAAAATTTTTCTGTCATATTCACTATCCAGTTCCTCAGTATGGCGATCTTTGTAATATTAATCCAAAATCGATTCATACCAGAATAAAGTTGTGCGGCAAGATTATCTTCGATAATTCGCTGTTCTTTAGGAAAGTTTTGTTCAATAGCTACAGTAATAGTAGGTTGATCACCGGTTTTTGCAGCACCTTTCGTTTTAATCGAATTTTTGTTTGCCATAGATTCTTCTCTCATGATGTAATAAATTTTTTAATCAGAGCTTTAATTATTTTTTTATACGTAAAATAAAATTCTTCAAAGATTGATAACAATTAATCATGCTTGATTCACTTACCCATTCATCTATTGCATGCGCTCCATGCCCAGCGGGGCCATAAAGTATCGAAGGAATACCTGCTTCAGCCGCTAAAGCGGAGTCAGCCCAATAAGACATGCCTCTATAATCTTTATCTTCTACCTGTTCCTTTAGCATTTTAATATAATTATTTTTATCGGATTGATTAGGAGGGCGCCTGAAAATTTCTTTTGCAGTAACGCGATGGTCTCCAGGTGCACTTTCTACAGCTTTCACGACCTGCTTTATTTCTTGATCTATTTTTTCTTGATCTTCGCCAGGAAGAGTTCTGCGCTCCCAATAGAGAGTCGCTTCTGCGGCAATAACGCTTTGAGCGGTGCCTCCACTTATCTTCCCAGGATGAAGAGTTGCATTACCAAGATATGGGTGCGGATCTTCTTGCGATAACTTTTTATTAATACTAGCAAGTTCAGCTAGGGCGTATTGCAAAGGGAAAATAGCATTTACTCCTTGCTCTGGTCGACTTCCATGGGCAGCTAAGCCGTTTATTTTTAGTTCATACCAACTATATCCCTTATGGCAAATGCCGATTGCTCCTTCAGTTGGCTCCATAAAGATACCCAAAAAGGGCTTAGATTGAAGGGATGGTAAAAAATTACTAACTAAATGCTCCATACCGATGCTTTTGTTTTCTTCATCACAAACAAAAGTAAACGCTAGTGAGATAGGGCAAGATTTATCAGAAAAATATTCCGCTAAGCACATTTGAATAGCGCAACCAGCAAGCATGTCGTAAGTACCTCTTCCATATAAGCGATCTCCGTTTTTTCTTAAAGAAAAAGGATGGTCCATCCCCTCAATACCTACTGTATCAAGGTGTCCGTTCATTAGCAAAATCTGACTAGAGTTTTCACCGGTTAATAAGGCAGTAGTATTGCATCTGTCATTGATAACAGTATCAATATTAGAATCAATTCCAAGTTTATTAAAATGCGAATTGATATATTGAGATATTGCACGCTCTCCTTGACCATCTTTTGAAAGGTCAGGATTGACAGAATTAATAGCAACAAGATCAGATAGATATAAGCTTAAGTTCGATTCCATCATCGTTTATTAAAATTTATTTATTTTACGAGGCACCGTTTTCTTCGGAACGTCTTTTTTGGCGCTGTTGATCTTTGGCAAGCTTTCTCATATCCGCTACCTTATCGGACTCATCCATTATTTCAACACCAAGTAGAGTTTCAATACAATCTTCTAGAGTTACAATGCCAGTAGTGCCACCAAATTCATCTTTCACTATAAACATATGCGATCTATTTTTTGTGAATTTATTTAACACTGATTCTACAGACTCTTTTTCATACACTATTTCGACAGGTTCAACTAATTCAGCCATTGTTTTTTCAAAATAATCATCTGCCATAGTTTCCAAGACTGTATCTTTGTAGACCATCCCAATAATGTTGTCAATATTCTCATGAAATACTGGGATACGTGAAAAAATAATATCCTCATTTGAGTCCATAATCTTACCTATGGTCTGTACATCCTCAAGTGCATATATCACCGATCGAGGAGTTAAAATATCTTCTATGTGTATTTCTTTCAAACGAAATAGATTTTCAATAATGTCTGATTCTTGCTCATCGATTGATCCTTCGTCTTCCCCCATTTCAGCCATAGCTGCAATCTCTTCCCTGCTAACCTTATCTTCATTTGAATTAATTATATTTGAAAACCTATTACTCAACCAAACAAAAGGAAAAGCTATCACCATTAAAACGCGAATCACGTAGGCAGATGGAATAGCCAACGAACGACAAAAATAAGCCCCAAGAGTTTTAGGTAAAATTTCAGAGAAAATTAATATACTAAATGTTAATATTGCAGAAGCAATAGCAACGGCTTGCGATCCATAAACATTTAAAGCCTGAGCGCCCATACCTGCTGCACCAACGGTATTCGCTATGGTATTTAACGTAAGGATAGCGGCTAGCGGTCTATTAATGTCATCTTTAAGTCGTTGAACAAGCCTGCCTTTTTGGGGATTATTTTTTACTAAGGTACCAATCTGAGAGTGTGTTATCGATAAAATAACAGACTCCAATAACGAGCAGATAAAAGAAACACCGAGGGCAAGAAAGAAGTAAGCGATCAATAGTGACATCAATAAATAACGATTCTAATCGTTTAAAACCTCTTGACCTTGATTGCGATTAACTGCTAGCCACATAGGAAAGTAAATTAGCAACATAAACAATATACCCGCTAACTGAAAAGTGAATAAATAAAATGGCCATTCACCAATAAGAAAAGGGCTATCGCCGCTTGGTTTTTCACATATAAACCAATAATTCGCACCATTACCAATTAGTTTATTAATAATACCAACAATAAAAATAGCGCCATTAGTAACCAAAATCGTATTGAATAGCGAATTTTTTCGGCAGCGCATATTATCTACAAATATCAACCAAAATACATTCAAAATAATAATACCATGAGAAAGAAAGCTCCAGAAGGTTGAAATGTAACCAAAATGAAATCTCGATGGGTCTGGTGTTAAGATAGCCTGTAAGGCACCAGCCAACCCCCAAAAGAAAGAAAGCTCAAAGGCTGTCTGGTTTTTAGTATATAAAGCATAACATGATATAAATAGACTAAATCCACACATATGGAGTGATAAGTCTTGTGCAATATCAAAACTATTTAAGTGTATTTTGTAAAAATAATGTAGCAACTCCTGAAGCAAAGTAACCGATATTAAAATTAAAACTATATTTCTTTGCTGATCTCTGGTCAATAATTTTTTACCTAATAGCGGCAATAATATCCAAATTGCAATTAATGCAAAAAGGTAGATATTGTGCTCAGAACCAAAAGTGCTAAATGAATAATCTTTCATTTTGACTCTGTTTTTACAATTAAAAATGGTGTGTAGGCTAAGCACATTAAAATAAGACCAATAATGCTAATATTAATTATATACCATGGCCATTCACCAAATACCAATGGATTAGATACTTCTGGCGGTTCCATTAAAAACATATAATTTCCACCACTAATCCAGCAAATTAACCCAACGGGTATAATCATGATCCATAAAAAGCTATATACTTTTAAAACTGAATATTTTCTAGGTCGCATTCCATCTACAAAAATACCCCATAGAGCAAATACCACAATTAAGGCATGGTAAACAAAAAATAAGATATAATCAATTTCGTTAAGCATTTTAAATTCTGGAGTTAGTATAGTGATGAAAGCCGCTCCCATTCCTAATAGGTATGTGATTTCAAACAGGAATTGTTTTTTAGTCCATATAGACGCCAATCCTATGTAGAATACATAATTACATATATGAAAAGGTAAGTCTTCAACCCAATTGAGGTCTCTCATCACTATACGATTACTGTAATCAATAATTTCCTGAATAATAGCAAACATAACTATTCCTACTATTGCATTGTGTTGATGCTCTTTTGATAGTTTTTGACCAAAAAAAGGGATAAGAACAATGCATAATAAGCAGATGGCTATAGTTAATAGATGGGTTTGATCAAACTGACTTCCTTGACTATAAAGAAATAATACTAACGGTGTCATTTCAGCGGGTCAAACGATAAATAAAAATTGCAGCACGACTAGAGGTCTTGGGAAAGCTTGATAAATCCAACCATTCTTCCGATGAGTGGGAGCCATGACCATCGGGACCCATACCTGCAAGCGCCGCATTTACATGCGGAGCTACAAAAGATATATCTGCAGCGCCCCTTCTACTTGGATCTAAAGGCGTAAGCGAACCATATCCTAAAGCCTTATTCACCGTTTCTAGCTTTTCTAATAATTCGTAATTAGCTCTTTTTGGCTCCATTGGAGGATAGCTCGTTTTAAATTCTATTTTTGCAGTAGTTCCAGGTAGATTGTTTGAGGCTATCTTTCTCATAGATTTCATAGCAGATTCTAACTGGTTTGATGAAATGGCTCTAATTCCTCCATGAGCTGTGACAGTTTGTGATACTACATTTGTCTTGCCAAAAGCATTTCCTCTCGCCAAGACCGGATCAAACTGGGTCGAGGTTCCACCCACAATCACACCAGGATTAAACGTCAAGTATTCTTCCTCAGATAGCTTAGTACGAAATGCATCTAATATACGTGAAGACTCAAAAATCGCTCCATAGCCAAGTGTTTCGCTAAATACCTGCGAAGAGTGTCCTTGAATACCGGTTGTTGTTAAGATCCATGAAGAGGAACTTCTTCGTGCGATGGTGCCTGTATCCATACCATACGTCCCTTCAAATCCAAGGCCTATATCTGCCCATTTTCCAGCCTCTACGAGCTCTTTTCTTACTATTGATGGGCTAGCGCCCAGCTTTTCTTCATCTCCGGTAAATACAATTGTTAAATTCATTTGCTGCAACACGCCAATATGATCCAAAGCTTTCATAACATATATGATGGACACATCACCACCTTTCATATCTGCAACCCCAGGACCATAGGCTTTACTTCCCTCTTGCACAAAGCTTTGAAATGGGTGGTCTCTCTCAAAAACTGTATCTAAATGACCAATTAAAACAATTTTCTTACCCTTGCCGCCACGCATTTCAGCAAAAAGATGGCCAGCGCGCTCAACCTCATCTCCATATGTGACCCAATATGTTTTGAAGTTTAGCTTATCTAATTCCTTCTTTAATACTGCACCAACTTTACGATTTCCTTTAATATTTAATGTTCCACTGTTAATATTGACGATTCTTTTTAACATTTGAACAGCTTCATCTGTATGCTGTTCGATATATTGTTGAATTTGGGTTTCTTTAGCGCTAAGGCTTTGGGATTTGGCGCTTGTAAAAATTGCTACATACATCAACAGGGTTATAATGCATAATTTATAAGCATGCTTTATAAACATTGTCATTCTTCTATCCTTTCAACCGAATGTGTAGGTACGGTCCACACTCTTCCCTCTTTATCTTTAAGGCGGTATTTTGTTGGATAGTGCGCTATACTATCCAACTCTAAAACTGATCCTTCTTCAAGATCGCCTAACACTTCATGGTGGGGCTTAATGGTTTTGTACTTCATTCCTCTAGTAGCGCCAAAATGTTCGCTGGAAACTTTATTAAACTCTTTTGGTGACATTTATATCATATTCCTTATGAAACTTTATGTTAAAGCATTTTTAACTATCAATCTAAATATTATTTAAATTCTAGTTCAATTTATGTCAAAAGATAAACATACTATATTTGGTATTAATGGTAGTATTGCCGTTCTTTCAACTAGAAAATATAAAATTTCTGATATCATTATTCAAAATGGAAGTAAAGCAGAACGTAACGGTCAAATTACGCACCTATTAGGTCATTATGGTGGTCATATAAAGTTTTTATCGCGCTCTGAGTTTACTCAAACCTATGGCCAATATAGATCTCAGGGTATTGTTGTTCATTTCATAGCTCAAATCGAAGAAGACCTCCCCTCTTTTATTGATGATAGTGGAAATAAATGTATTCTTGCGCTTGACCGCATAGAAGATCCTCAAAATCTTGGCCAGATTATTCGTACGGCAGTTTGCGCCGGAGTTGATGGAATAATCATTCCACAGCACGATAGTTGCAAAATGACTGATTCTGTTATCCAGGTAAGCCAGGGGGCATTTACGGAAATTCCCATTTATTTAGTTAATAATATACATCAAGCATTGGAACGGTTAAAAAAAGATGGATTTTGGGTTGTTGCGATGGAAAATGGTGTAGATGCAAAAGATTGGCATAAAATAGACTATAAAGGTAAAATAGCGATTGTTGCAGGTAGCGAAGGTCGTGGAATTAAAAAGATTGTTTTAGATAATTGCGACTTTCAAACAACCATCCCTATGCAAGGAAAAACAAACTCGCTAAACGTATCTGCTGCAGTAAGCGTAATTCTGTTTGAGAGACTAAGGCAGTTATCCGGCTAAAGATTTATTTTTTCTTTTTTCTATTAAAAATTCCCAGTCTCTTATATGAATCACTGAAAAGTCTTTAATTGAAATGGAATTAACCCTTGAAGATTTTGGTGTTATCCTTTTTTCAACACCATTAACCTCAATATCTAAAGGCATAACAAAGCTCTCATGAACATTTTTCCAAGTAAAGTATAATTTTCCTTTATCTTGGTAATATTCAAGAAGAGGAATTTTATTATCATAAAAGTATTGCTTGAAAAAATAAGACATACTTGAACCATATTTTTCTTCAACATGACGCTGAAAATCTTCGGTGTTGACATTTGATTTGGCATTATTAACAGCAAAGGATTTTAAAATATCCCACCACAATCTATCATTATCAATAAGATGCCGTAGCGTATGCAAAGCCCACGCTCCTTTGTTATAAGAATCTCCAAACGCCCAATAGTTTTGATTTTCAGGACCAACAATTGGTAGCTTATTTCGTATTCCATTTCTTTTTCGCAACATAAAATCTATCATGACATTATAACCCAACTGATCTTCGATAAAAACTGACTCACTGTAGGTAGCCATACCCTCATGAATCCACACATGCGCAGGATCGGTTGCCGTTATGCTATTTCCCCACCATTCATGCGCTGTTTCATGAAATAGTAATCCATCAATAATGCCGTAATAGTCTTTTGTCCATGATCGATGATCCCCGCCCCAATTATTCCAAACATTACCATAGGTTACCGCGGATTGATGTTCCATGCCTAAGTAAGAAACCTCAACTAACTTATAGCCATCATTCCAAAATTGATAATCTCCATAATACTTTTCGAAAAAACGGATGACCTGACGCGCTTGCGGAAACACTGTGCTCGCAACATCTTTATGGTAATCCAAGACATAATGATTCATAGTTTCAAGACTACCGTTATCTCGATAAACGGTATCTTGAAGTAGGACATAATTACCAAGCTGTACAGATATATTATAATTATTGATCGGACTTAAAACTTCCCAGGTATATGTTTTTGTTTTGTTCTCCGGGTTTTCACTAGTAGATATTAACCTACCATTGCTTACGCAATACAGATCCTCTGGAACGGTAAAGGTCATACTGGCGCCATTGTCTGGCTCATCGCTAATATGATCCTTTAATGGCCACCAAAGACCGCATCCATCACCTTCACAAGCTACAGAAACATAATCCCGACCCATCTCATCCTTTCTCCAAACAAATCCACCATCCCATGGTGGGTTCTTAGCTTCTTGAGGTACACCATGATAATAAACTCTAAATGCAAATGAATCGCCTTGATCTATTAGAGGAAAATCAACCAATACAGCGTCTTCTGTTCGATTTGTAGTAAGCGGCCTATCTTTATAAATAACACTATCTAGATACATACTACTCGCTAGATCAATTTGAAGCGCAGTAAAGTCATTAACTGCAATTGCCTTAAAATCAACATAACCTGAAAGAGCTTTTTTCTTCACGTCAATATTGATATTAAGATCATATCGTTGAACATCATAACAGATGCGCTCAGGAAGCAGCTCTCCAAGCAAGCGATTTCGTTCGGTTAGCTCAGGAAGAGCTGTACCGGTGGCTACTTGTAACTGATTACAGCTTGATAATATAAGTAATGAAAAGGCAAGTAGTGATTTCTTCATCTACTTAGATCAAAATGAAATGCTAAATCCCACTCTTAAGGTTGTATCGTCTTTTTTATAATTAGTGACGTAATATTCACCAAAGCCATCTTCCTTGGATTCAGCTGGAGTTCTATCGATAACCGGTCTATTTTCAGGCTTTACCTTACTTCCAGGGTTTTCAAAAGTTGCAGTATGGGCAAATTGATCTGAATATTTCATAAAATATTTAGGAGCTGGTCTTGAGTCCTGCTTAAAGTTATAACTGATGTCAATACTAAGCCATTCCGCAGCAGTTTTAATCGTAAATTTATTTTTCCAATCGGTTAAGACATCATCACCAGCTGGTTTATAAAAATATTCACTCTGAAAATAGAAATTTTCACCAATTGGTAATTTTAGTTTAGGGCGAATAGAGATTCTGCTATACTGAGAAGGTTTAATACTGGGGTGATCTGAGAAGGTATAAAGCCCTAATGAATCACCATAATCAGCATATTCATAAACTCTGTTCTTACCGATTACTTCTTCGCTTTCAGAAAGAAAGGCAGCGCTCACGGATAGCATATCGCCAATCACTCTGTATTTCGCTCCAATACCAAAATTGCTACGATCCTTGATACCGCGGAAAGTATCATAAGATTTTTCAGCTATAATAAATGGTGAAAATTTTCCATTAGCCCAGAGATCAAATAAAAATAGGATATTTTGATCATCTTCATAGTCTTCACCGGCATAGGTAGAGAAATTCTTATCTAAAGCTAAAAGAAATTCAGAGTCTTTTATTGTTAAACCACCTAAGGAAATATCGCCGTAAGAAGTGACAGAAAATCCTGCGTTATAGTATTTATAATCGGTATTTCCTGCTTGGTCATAATATCCACCACTTACTTGATAACTAAATTGGCTAAATACTAATGAAACAGAAAAAACAATGAATATGCTAATAGATCGTAAGTTCATTACCTAAAACTCCTCATTTAAGTAATACAATTTTAAATAATTTAGGGCAAAAAAAATAGGGTGAAAATTCACCCTATTTTTAGATTAGAATAGAAAAAGAAGATTTACTTCTTTTTCTTCTTAGCTGGATTGTTTTCACCGTCAGAATTTTGACCTGTGATACGTTGCCAGAGACTTCTTCTCTTACCTTCTGGTTTTGGAGTAACATCTCCTACTGTACCAGTTTCGTGGCTTTTTCCAACATATACTTTAGCGTCTTTGCCAGGCTTCTTTTTTGGAGTAGCTGCAGGGGCGGCTTTTTTTACACCGTCACTACCTACAACAGATTTACCAATTTGTACATCTTCAACTTCTTTAGCTTGCCCAAAAGCAAGTGAAACAGATGATACTAAAAGAGCAATAGCAAGTACTTGTAAATTGCGAATCATAATTGATCTCCTTAATTTCTTTAACTATGACTATTTAAAGTCTACCTCAAATTAGTTAATTACAAACGATAGTTCAAGTGCATATTTTTCTGTTGTGACATAAATCACATAGAGGAAAATATTAGTCTATCTTTACTATTTTTTTATTGATTTATTATTCCCTTTTGGATCGATTAGATTTTCAAGAGCCCTAAACGAGTTGCCCATAAATTTTCTTTCGATATTTTTTAAGGATAATTCTTTAATTTTTTTGGAAACATCCGATAGATTAGTGGTTTTTATTTTAATAGCCATTAAAGCGCTCTTGATGCTACCATTTGCTTAAGTCCTTCTGGAAGCGCATTTACCACTCTATATAGCTCATCGGGTGCACTATCAAAAACCACTAATTCCTCTCCATCCATATAACCAAATACGGACTTACAAGAAATTTGGTTACTGTCTAGAATAATCCATACTTTTTGTTTGATTATAAATTCTTTACCAGTAGGCTCATCATATACACCGCTATTATACCATTCCGTTTCTAAATATTCAGCAGTAAAAAAACCATTTTGATTGCGTAGCGTCATTCGGGTATCGTTTTTATTCAATATTACATAATCCATGGATTCAATATAGAGAATAAACTCATCTAATATAAGCTGTGGATTAGCTGTGTATTCAATCTGTGTAGGATATACGATTTTATTAGCTCCGCAACTAATTATAAATAAGGAAAAAAGAGATAGGTAAAGTGTTTTTTGTATCTTCATAAAGGCCCTAATCATTGTTTTTGAATTATTTCAATTTAGTTTTTAAAGCATCAAATTGGAAGAATGAATTATTTTTTTTTATTCATTAGTATAATTAAATGGAAGTTGATCACCAATTCTCTCCCATGAAGCATATCCTTGTTGTTCAATCATGTAGGGTTCAAAATATCGCCCTTCTTTATCAAAATATACTGAATCTGCGCGGAGTAACAGATAGGATGTTTGCTGATAGGAAGTTGGGGAATCATTTTCCATCATATAAGCAATTTCTGGCGACTCTTTGGCATAAACTACCATCATTCTACCTTCAAATGATATAATTGGCTCCTGTGAAGAATTTCCCATAAACACTAAGGTATCATTCTTCAGTGGTTTATATTCACTTGGAATAATTAAAGATGTTCCAAAGAGGTCTTTTTTATTGATAAAGATCGAAAACCCCTCCCTAACCAACGGGTCTTTTTTTCTTCCAGCTATCGAACGCCAATTATCATTTTGTTTGAAATAGTCATTTTCAATAGTAAAGCGAAGATCAAAACGCTCAGTCAGTGTCTTTAAAAAGTGCCGTAAAGAACCATTATAGGCTTTTTGTCTATTTTTATTCCATTTTTTTAACTGACGCTTTGATTTCGAATCTATTTCCTCAAAAAAATGATCACCTGCAAAACGTACTTCGGTACCATCAATTTCAAAATCATCTAAAATATAAGTGATACGGTAACCTAATTCAGAGTTTTCAATTCGAAGCGGTTGACTTGCTTTTGCGCTAAAATATTCACCACTATTTTCAAATGATAATACAAATTCATTTAGGATTATACATGATTCACCATTTTTGCTTGTACCTAAAAATGAGCGACGAAAAGTACCATAATCTTTTTTCCATACTTTATCAGCCTTAGCTGTAACATTAATTTCGTTCATTAAAATTGCGCGAGGTTTTAATCTAAAATTCATGGTAAATCGCTCATTGGTTTCAATGATCATTTCTTCTCTTTCAACTTCATAACCAATCATCGATACAACAAGTTCGTATTGCCCAGAAGGAATGTTTGATAAGCTATAAAATCCATTCTCATCTGTAGTCGCACCCCAAGTAGTTTTAGAAAAGAAAACATTTACTCCAACTAAGGGTTCGGATGTGGACTTATCTACGATACGCCCATCTATTCTAGACTGCGCAAATAGAGAAATTGAGAACAATGAGGCTACTAGAAAAGTAGCGATTAATTTATTGATGTTAATTGCCTTTAAGTTCGGCCAGTGCTTTAACTGATGCATTGCGTAATATTTTTCTTGGCGACCATTGTTTATTATAAAATTCAATCTTTTCAATATCAGATTCATCACCAACTCTACCAAGCTGACGAATCATTTCAGCTTGAACTATATAGCTTTCATCAGTATCTAAATATTTTCGAATTAATCTTGCAGCATCAGCAGGATAATATTTTGACATCTCAGAAACAATAACTCTTCGAGGCTGTGAGTTCTTTTCGCGAATAAATGCAATTAAAAAGTCCTTGGAAGACATCTCGCGAGCCACAGATTCTAGTGCCGCCTTACGAACAAACCATGAACGGTCATGCACCGCGCTACGCTTTAACGCTCTAATTGTTTTTGGGTCTTCTAAATATGCTTTAAGTGCTTTTGAAGCTTCCATCCTACCAATCACATTATCACGCTTCAATTGACTTAGCAGTCCATTGTATGAGTAGTTTTGATTTACCTCAACAAGTAAATCGTTTTCGGGGTCAAATCGGACAAACAGAGGCTCTTTCTTCATTTTAAAGCGATGAATTGATCGTTTTCTATCTATAATTATCTCTTTTTTTACTATTTCGTTTTTATAGAAAAAGGCAATTGTTGTTGGTAGATAATATTTAGTTGGTGTCTTTCTACCAATCTGGGTTTGATTAATATGAACAGTTAATTCATCACCCTTCCATTCGGTTTTAATATCTAATTGTGGATGGCCTGCGCTTAAAACCCATTGTTTAAAAAACCAGGTTAAATCTTTTTCTGAGACCTCATTAACAACTTTGATAAGGTCATCTGTAACAGGATTGCCATAAGCGTATTTATTAAGAAATACCTCTTGAAATTCCTTGAATGTTTTATCACCTACAATCTGCCTTAGCATATGCAAAACAGCTGCTCCCCTTGGATAGATATGACTATCAAAGTTTTGGTTTGGGTATTGCCAATACGGATGGACCATTGGACGTGAATAGCGATTTTTGTACTCATTCAAATAGCTCTGTTTCTTTTTCCAAAGATTAATTTTGCTTTCATCTTTACCATATAAGTAGGAACTATATAAGTATTCACCGTAAGTCGCAAAGGACTCATTAAGCCACGCATGATGCCAATTGCCCATGGTGATATAATCACCCCACCATTGGTGGGCTGCTTCGTGTGCCACAAGCCAATGGCTTGGATAGTCTTTTTCAGCTTTTTCATCATGAATTGTTTTTTCACCTAATATAGTGGCCGTAGTGCTTTCGGCACCACCACCAATACCGGGGATTGTAATTTGATCCATCTTCGGCCAAGGGTATGGTGTTCCATATTCTTTTTCAAAGAATCTCATAATTTCTGGGGTACGGTGAAATGATCTATGTGCATTTTCTTTATCTTGCGGGTAGACCCAATAGCTCATTGGAATATCGCCATGATAGTCCTGAACAACTTCAAAAGGACCTGCTACCATCACATAGAGATAGGTAGAGTTGGGGAGGTCAAGATCCCAACGATAAGTAGTAGAATCGCCTGAGCCTTCGGTTCTAATACGCATGCCATTTTGCAATCTTTTCCAATTCGTTGTTTTGTCATTTAATACGCCATTAGACAAGACCTTCCAATCTGACCTAACAGTGGTAATAATTGAACTGGTAGCCTTATCTGCGGGATGATCATTTGATGGAAACCAATGCCTAGCTCCTTCAGGAAATGAATGAGTCTGAACTAGCGCAGGATTATCTTCAGACTGATCAAAAAATCCCAATCCAAGCACTCTAACGCCGCCCATATTATATTCAGCGGGATCTGCAATTTTTCCATCGGATTGATAATGAATCGTATACTTGCGCTCTTCATCTCGATAGATAGGGGTGTCTGGCATAATCATAACAGATCCATCAGCTTGAACAAAAGAAAGCGATGAGGTGTCATATTCAACCCGCGTTACGCGAAATGTCTCGGTGTCAAATCGTACCGTATCTACTTTAGACTTCAATACTTTAAAATCAATAGATGTTTTGCCATAAAATGTTTTGTCGTGATCATTGATCTTAAGATTGATTTCATAGTGCAAAACATCTAAGTCAAAGTCAGGTTGAGACTGAAAAGGTCTTTTATATATATCAGAGTTTTGCGCTGATATTAGTTGACTAAAAATAAAAAGTGTAAATAATGCTCTCATAGGTCATTGAATATAAAAAGCTTTTATTTATTTTTCCTTAGAATCATTAAAACGTTTTTTTAATTAAAAAAAATGAATAATCTGAATTTACTTGTTTTTATCTGATATATTTTCCTTTTAGATTATTATCTATGAATAGACTATTCTTTATGCGAAACAGAAGCCTGTTTGAAAAGATTTTCTTGCTGTTCTTTTTAACATGCATGGTTTTAGTTACCCCTTTTTCTACCTATCTATCATCTGATGATTATCTTCAGATGAATGAGAGCTTTATCAATTTATCATTCACACCAACCGAAGTTCTTTTTCTTGGCGTCGTAGCGCTATTTATCTTTATTATTTTTGGTGGAAAAAGAGATGGGGACGATTCAAATGATGAATCGCTAAGAATGCTTAAGCCTATAGCTGGTAAGTTTGATAACGATGAAGAATTAGGCCAATACATAAGGGCACTAGCTAACGCCTCATCTAATGACACAGCTAGAAATAGCAATACGCGAACAAAAACAAAAAAATAACCTACGCTTTAACTTCTTCATGATTAGTTTTTATCATGATGATTATAATCAATGAAATTTATTGTTGCACTATTTGGTACTAGTTTTCTAGTAATGATTTATAATTATTTTGATGAAAGCAATGATCCGCCACGCAACCTAATTAAAGGTTCGATTGAATTATTAATAGTAATCTCTATCGTTATTTTTTTAGTGAATAGATATTTTTTTTTATTTAGATGATCTTGATTTAAAATAGTAATCCAAAGCAACAGATAATCCCATCCGAAATGGTGTTGCATATATAAATAGAATAATTAGAAAAATTGCAGTAGGTATAAAGTAAACCGGCTTGAAACCAAAATACATTAATACTACAAGTGGAAAAATAAAAAATGCCCTATCAACAAGTAGGAGAAAAAACCAAATACCATCATCATTATCTTGAAAAACTAATCCACAATTCCTGCATAGTTCATTTAATTTAAATCGATTAAGAAAAAGGCTCTTTTTATTACACTTAGGGCAATAGCCTCTTATGGTCAAATTGATGTATTGAATCATCTAATGCCTAATAGATATTTATAGTATAATTAATAATACCACAATACAATCATTCATTACTAACTTGAAAAGTTAAAATTAAAATAAACTAGTAAGGGTAAATAAATGAAAAAGTATTTAATATCATTTTTATTATTAGCGCTTGTGCAAAACTCTTTCTCGCAAACGCTTGTTGTAGGTTATGCGAAAATGAAATATGGTAGTGGTTTTCAAAATACAGTAAAAAAGTACTGGATTCCACTTGCTGAAAAAGAAGTAGAAAAAGGAAATTTGTTAAGTTATTCAAACTTAGGTCACAACATGGGTGATGGATATAATAATCTTGATGTATATGAAGCAAAAAATTATGCTTCATTTCAAAAGGCATGGGATAATATCACTTCTCAATATGGAAAAAATACACCAGCAGATGTAATAGAAGGACACTTTAGTAAGGTATTAGATCATAAAGACAATATCTATC
>Ga0208764_10000478_pt1 | contig 25694 bp, 21 predicted proteins | sample ETNtaG_18_FD_185762 | JGI IMG/M metagenome (GOLD analysis project Ga0208764, IMG submission 185762) | Marine microbial and viral communities from oxygen minimum zone, Eastern Pacific Ocean - ETNP201302SV91 (SPAdes) (version 2) | ecosystem: Environmental > Aquatic > Marine > Oceanic ... | reverse complement strand
TATGTAATTTAAGTGTATATTTTCAATGAAAAATCGATTTATTATGAGAAAGATATTAGCTATTATTTTAATCTTTTTATCTGTTCCAGGGTATATTTTTGCTCAGGAGATAGATGACATGTATTTTACAAGTAAGGATAGAAATATAAAAAAAGTCAAGAAAATAACTCCGGCTAATGTTATATTATCTAAATATAGATCAGGTTCTTCTGAGATAAATATTGATAACAAGATTAGTTCAGTAGTCATTAATAAATACAAAACCAACAACTCTTCAGTCAAGAATAATAGAGATGTAAAAATAAATAATTTAGGCTCATTAAAATTTAATCGTGATGAATTGTTTAGAAGCTCTTATTTTAACAAAAATTTTCTTGATTTTAATACATTAATTTTGTTTAATAGGGTTCAGCCTAATTACTATAGTTTTTATGATCCTTATTACTCACCGTTTAGTAATAACCTATTTTCTTTATATAATTATAGGTGGATGCCTAGATCTTTGCATGGTATTAGAAATCTTGCCGCATACGATCCGATGATGTTTTTTTCAAACCCATACTTAAGTTCTTATTATCCAATGATGTCACCTTCTTTGTGGAATATTCATCATCCAAGTTTTTCAACTTATGGCTGCAATGGTTTAAATGCTAATACTCCAGCATGGATATGGACTTCAAATGGAACAGGTGGAGGTTTACAAACAACCATTTCAAATTATCATCACTATACAAATGGTTATTCAAATAATGAAAATAGTGAACCTGTTGTTAAAGGTCCAAGATCAGGTAGGGGGTCAGCATTTAATGGAGAAAATTTAGGGAATATTCTGCCTGCAGATAGATATTTAGGCAGGAGAGAATCTGGAATTACTAATAAAAATATTCAAAGAGGTACTAATGATCCCATAGATCCCATGGATCAAACTCAAAATGCATATTTTAGGGGCAGATCATCTAATCAAAATAATTACGTAACAAGATCATTACGAAGTAACTCTGCTGTACAAAATTCTAATAGGAGATCTATGAATCAAGATAGAAATTTCAACTCTAGAGTTAATGCACTAAATGACACTTTCAATTCATTAAGATCAAACAGAAACAATAATGTTTCTGTTTATGACAGTAATGATAGTGGAAGAAGAGCTTCTTACTCTTCACCATCAAATTATGGTAGCAATAGGTCTGGTGTATTTTCATCTTACAGCTCTAACAAAAACACTTCATCAGGAATAGGATCAAGAAGTAGTAATTCTTCAAATAACTATAGTGGAAATAGTAGTTCAAGTAGTGGTTTCTCAGGAGGATCAAGTGGAGGATCAAGCGGTACTACCGTAAGTGGCGGAAGTAGTGGCGGATCTTCTCGAGGTAATAATTAAATCTTATTTTCTTGTCAAATAAGCATATTAAGTTTTCATTAACTTTATTTTTCGCATTATTTATATATAGTGATTTATTCTCTCAGCAGCAATCTTATGGTTATTATAAGGATGTTCTTAAATTTAGCCATTTTTTTAATGGGGGCTCAGCTAGAGTTCAAGCAATTGGTGGTGCTTCTTATTCCCTTGGAGGAGATATAAGTTCAATTTCATTAAATCCAGCAGGATTAGGTTTTTTTAATAAAAAAGTTTTTTCATTAGGTTATAATTCTAATAAAATAAATAATACTTCTTTATTTATTGGAGAGTCATCATCTTCTGAAAAATCTTTTCAACAGATTAATAATATATCCATATTATTGCCTGTAAAAAATAGATCAGGTTATTTTAGTCCAGGTGTTAGTGAATGTCCAGATTGTTCAAAATTAAATATCGGGATATCATATATTCGTATTAAAGATTTTACAAATGATAGGTATTACAGGGGATATAATGATAACAATTCTATAATTGATTATTTTCTTTATGATGCTCAAGGTGTTCCTCTATCTCAGATCTCAAATTCAGAGCCTATTCAAGGAATTGGTCTTCTTCAGGAAGCTTATGACCATTATTTAATTAATCCAGATTTAGATCTTCCAGGTTCCTACTTTTCTTTTGTGGGAGGATTTCCATTACAAGAAGAAAGGATAATTAATGATGGAGGTATAAATAAGTTTTCATTATCTGCTGGAACTAATATCAATGATAAAATTTTCCTTGGTTTTGGAACAAGTATTTATTTTATCAATTACGAACAAACAAGAGTGTTTTATGAGAGTCAATATGAAATTTTAAATGATGATGGTGTATGGGAATTTGAAGGAATTCTTGATTTCATAAACTTGAAAGATATTTTTAAGATAAAAGGTAATGGGGTGTCAACATCTATTGGAATAATTTTTAAACCAATAAATGAACTTAATATTGGATTAAATTATGAGTCAAAGACAAAATATCTTTTAAAAGAAGAGTTAGATAGTGAAATTGAGACAAATTATTTTGATTATTATTTTCAACCAGAAGATACTATCCTTGGAAATTCTATTTCAGGTACTGCTTTAAGTGTATCACAATATAACTTCTCTTCTCCATCAAAGTTTACTATTGCATCTTCATATTTTATTAAGAAATATGGTTTTATATCTGCTGATATTGATTTTATTAATTATTCTTCTGCAAGAATACAATCTTATGATTTTAATCATTATCCTGATAATCAAGAGATAATCAATATTTATAAGTCTCTAGCAATTAATTATAGATTTGGTATTGAAGCTCGATTGGAAAAGTTCTATTTAAGAGCTGGTTATAATTATTTATCGGATCCAAACAGAATTTCTGGTAGTATAAACAATGAGAAAATAAAGAAAAGTTTAGGTATAGGGTATTTATCAAAAGGTATAAATTTAGATATTGCCTATACAAGTTTTAATTCAGATTCTAGATTATCTTCTTATCCAATACCATTCAATGAGCCTATTGCTAATTTCTCTACAAAAAATAGGGCTGTGATAATTACTTTAGGAATAAGAATTAATAACAGATAAGGTTTTTTCTCGGTTATTATTTTCAATTATATAATTAGATGAACTAAAAAAAGAATTTCTTTTTTCTAATAAATTAATCAGATCTGTTTTAAGATTAATCGAATTATTAAATAAAGGTCTTTTTTTATTCCTGCTAATTCTTTCTTCTAAAACATCTATCGATGTATTTAAGAATATAGATATCCCATATTTATTTATAATTTTCATGTTATCATTAAAACATGGGGTGCCTCCTCCTGTGGCTAGAATAAAATTTTCTTTTTCCTTGATTATTTTTTTTAGTACAATAGACTCAACTTTTCTGAAATAATTTTCACCTTTATCTCTAAATATTTCTTTAATTTTTTTTACTTCGTTATTTTCAATTTCTTTATCTAGATCATAAAAGGTTAAAGATGTTTGACTGCACAAGTATTTAGCCATTGTAGATTTTCCAGATCCAGGCATACCAACAATAATAAATTTCTTCATCTATAAAGATATATTTACCCCTTTCAAAATTTCCTTTGGTTCTGGGAAGCTATTAAAATGCCATTTTCCTCTTACCACACCATTTCTCATGAGAAAAAAACCAGGATTAGATCTAATAATAGTTTTCAATACAGTAGCATCTCCGTACACTGTTCTTAGGTTTATATCAAATCTTTGATTAAAATCTTTTATAGACTTTTCATCACTTGAGGTTACAATTATTGTCTCAACCCAATAGTTGATTCCGTTTTCTAAAATTTTAATTTTATTTATAAATTTATTTAAATTCTTATCAGAAATACCCATTTTGTTTACATCATGAATTATTAAAAATAATTTATTTCCTCTAAAGCTTTCATTAGTAAAATCCCCATCATTATTCCATAGGCTATAATCAGTAATTTTTGGTTCTGCCTCTGGGTTTAACAACTTTATCTCCTTAAATATAAAAGTGTTATCTAGTGGGTAATTCTCAAATTCATAAGTTCTGCCATCCTTTTCCATGATATAACTATATTTAAGTTCTTCACTAGGTTGCATCATATTAGGAATGTAATTACCAATTTTATATGATCTAAAATCAATAAAGGGAAGAAAATTAATTGCAGTGTAACTTACTATTAGACAAACTGTAGTTAAGAAGATTATAACTCCATTTCTGAAGTTTTTATCATCAAATATTTTTATATAAAAGAAGCCAACTTGGTTTTTTAATTTTGAATGTAGAAAATAAATAATTAAAGAAAAAAACAGAAGAATTATGTCTTTGTAGAAAGACTCCCAAGGAGTTAATTTTATGGCATCACCAAAGCAACCACAGTCTGTGACTTTATTAAAATATGCTGAATAGAAAGTTAGAAAGGTAAAGAAAATTATTAGATTAAGTGTCACTCTTTTAACAAGTTTCATCTTGTAATTCATTAATAAGGCTACTCCTATTATTATCTCCATGCTACATAAAATAACAGAAAGAATTAAGGTAAATGGAACAAACATTTCAAAAAATGGATGGAAGTCTGAACTAAAAACTTCAAAGTATTCTTGGAGTTTTATTTGAGTTCCAACGGGATCATTTATTTTAATTGCACCTGAAAATATGAATAATGTTCCTACAAAATATCTTGATAAAGTATATAAGATTCTCATTTATTATAAATTAAAAGTTTTATTAGGCAAAAAATTGAATAATTAACAATGTCTTGATAATTTGCTTTAATACCTTCAGATATTAAAGTTTTCCCATTATTACTTTCAATTTGTTTAGTTCTGTAAAGTTTCATTAAAATAATATCTGTCATTGAGCTAATCCTCATCTCTTTCCATGCTTCATCATAGTCATGATTTTTATTTGAAAGTAATTCCATTACCTCAATAGTATATTTATCATATAATTTTTCAAGTTTTTCGATTTTAATTTCTATTTCCTTGCTCTTATATTCCATCTGAATAATTGCCATTATGCAATAATTAATTATACCTATAAATTCATTTTCAATTTTTTCTTGTACTTTCATCTTCTTTTTTTCTTGAATTGACCTTATTCTCTGAGCTTTAATGAAAATTTGGTCTGTAAGAGATGGAGTTCTAAGTATTCTCCATGCAGAACCATAATCTTCAGATTTTTTTAAATAGATATCTTTACAGATATTAATTACTTTTTTATAATCATTTATTGTTGATGTTTCCAAATTATTATTAATTTTTTCAAAAATATGAAATCGTCATTAAATATAAATCAATTATCTAGCAAAAAATCATTTAATATTAATGGTTATTTATTTGAGTATGATAAACCTCAGGTAATGGGTATCTTAAATATGACTCCAGATTCATTTTATGATGGAGGAAAATATAATTCTTTAGATAGTGCAATAAGTAGGGTTGAGGGTATGATTAATGATGGTGCTTCTATGATTGATATTGGAGGTTGCTCTACTAGGCCTGGTTCGGAAAGTATCTCAATTGAAGAAGAATGGCAAAGGGTAAATGGAATAATTAAAGAATGCTCAAATAGATTTAAAGATATTTTATTTTCTGTAGATACATTTAGGTCCGAAGTAGCTAGAAGATCATTAGAAGAGGGGATAGATATTATAAATGACGTATCTGGAGGAAACTATGATAAAAAAATGTTTGATGTTATATCTAAATATAATTGTCCCTATATTCTCATGCATCTTAAAGGTACACCGAAAGATATGATGACTAAAGCTAATTACGAGGATTTAATATTAGATTTAATACATTATTTTAGAAAAAAAATTAACAAGCTAAACTCATTAGGTATAAATGATATTATATTAGATCCCGGGTTTGGGTTTGCAAAAGATTTTGATCAAAATTTTGAAATTTTAAGAAATTTAAATTCTTTCAATGTCTTTGATTTACCTATTCTTGTTGGTCTTTCTAGGAAATCATTTGTTAAAAAAAAATATGGAATCGAAAATTCCTTAGAAGGCACCCTAGAATTAAATAAGATAGCAATTGAAAATGGAGCTGAAATTATTAGGGTACATGATGTAAAAGAACACATAAGATTAATAAAATGATATATAATTTTAATATAGGTTTCTTAGAGTTAAGGTTAATTGATATAATTGACATTTTTCTTGTTAGCTTATTATTGTACAATATCTATAGACTACTAAGAGGTAGTGTTGCAATTAGAATTTTTATTGGATTTCTTATTTTATATTTTTTTTATTTGATTGTTAGGGCTTCTGAAATGGAGTTATTAACTAATATATTAGGCCAATTCATGGGAGTTGGTGTTTTGGCAGTATTAATTCTTTTCCAGAAGGAAATAAGAAGATTTTTACTTTTTTTAGGTAAAACTAATTATATAAGAGATCAGAAAATTTTTGATGTTTTTTCTCCTTTTTTTTCAAGTCAAATAAAGAATAAATGGACTAATTTGATAAATATTTTAGTTGACTCAAGTAAATTAATTTTAGATAATAAAAATGGTGGTTTAATTGTTATCTCAAAAGATTCAGAATTAAAATTTTACTCAGAATCTGGAGAAATTTTAAACGCAAAAATTTCAAGAAGATTGTTACTTTCAATTTTTAATAAGAAGAGCCCACTTCATGATGGAGCAGTAATAATTCATGGAGAAAAAATTATCGCTGCGAGATGCATATTGCCAGTTTCAGAGAATCAAAACCTTCCAATGAGTTTTGGTATGAGACACAGGGCTGCATATGCTATTTCTGAAGATACAGATGCATTAGCAATTGTTATATCTGAAGAACATAATACAATCTCTATTTTTATTAATGGTGATATAAATAAGAATTTAACAATAGTAGAGTTAAGGTCTCATATTGTTGAATACCTAGAAAGTGATTATGAAAAAAAATCTTAACTAATAATTTTTAGTTCCTTACCTACTTCTTTAAACGCATTAATAGCTCTATCAAGTTCTTTAATTGAGTGACCTGCTGATAATTGAACTCTTATTCTAGCTTTATCTTTTGGAACAACCGGAAAATAAAAACCTACAACATATATTCCCTTTTCTAATAATTTTTCTGACATCTCTTTAGCAATCACGGCATCATATAACATTATGGGAACTATTGGGTGTGTGCCATTTACAATATCAAATCCTAGATTTTTTATATTTTTTCTGAAGTATGAAGTATTTTCATGTAATTTTTCTATTAAAGAAGTGTCTCTCTCTAATAAATCAAATACTTTCAATGATGCTCCAACTATTGATGGTGCTAAAGTATTAGAAAACAAATAAGGCCTTGACCTTTGTCTAAGAATTTCAATTACCTCTTTTCTTCCTGATGTAAATCCTCCTGAAGCTCCTCCAAGTGCTTTTCCTAAAGTACCTGTTATAATATCAATTTTGCCCATAACATTTTTTAATTCATGGACTCCTCTTCCCCTATTTCCCATAAATCCAGTTGAATGGCATTCATCTATCATGATTAAAGCATTATACTTTTTTGCAAGAGAGGATATTTTATCTAGTTGAGCAATAGTACCGTCCATTGAAAAAACTCCATCAGTAACAATTATTCTTGATCTAGATTTTTGAGTAATTTTTAACTTTTCTTCTAAATCAGTCATATTATTATGACTGTATCTATGTCTTTCTGCTTTACATAGTCTTATTCCATCAATAATTGATGCATGATTTAATTCATCCGATATTATTGCGTCTTCTGGACCAAAAAGAGGTTCGAACAAACCTCCATTAGCATCAAAAGCTGCTGCGTATAATATGGTGTCTTCTGTTCCAAGAAAAGCACTTATTTTTTCTTCTAAGTTTTTATGAATATTCTGAGTTCCACAAATAAACCTTACAGAAGACATTCCGAAACCATGAGAATCAATGGATTCTTTTGCTGCCTCTAATACTTTCGGGTGAGAAGAAAGTCCTAAGTAATTATTTGAGCATAAATTAATTATATCTTTCTGAGCATCAGTACTAATAATAGAGCTTTGAGGTGATACAATTATCCTCTCATTTTTATAGAGACCAGACTTCTTTGTGTTTTCAATCTCTTTTTTAAGATGAACTTTAAAATCTTTATACATTTTTAAAATTTAATTAGATTACATATTTTAATGTAAATTAAAAATTATAAATTATAACCCATAATGAGTAGAATACTAATTATTGGATCTGAAGGACAACTTGGTTCAGAATTGTCTACTTTTCTCAAAAAGAAAAAGAATATAGATGATATTATACTCTCTGATATAAAAGACAACTCTTCTTCTGATTTAACTTATAAAAAATTAAATGCTTTAAATTTTAAAGATCTTGAATCTTTGGTTGAAGATTATAAAATTGATGATATCTATCATCTTGCAGCAATTCTATCTGCTAAAGGTGAAGTAGAACCTATGCTCACATGGGATCTTAATATGAATTCATTATTTAACGTACTTAATCTTGCAAAAAACAAAACTATAAAAAAGGTTTTTTGGCCTAGTTCAATTTCCGTATTTGGCAATAATACACCCAAAATAAATACAAATCAATTTTCTATTAAGGAACCAAATACAGTATATGGAATAAGTAAATTATCTGGAGAGAGATGGTGTGAATATTATAATATTAAATATGGTACCGATATAAGAAGTGTGAGATTTCCTGGGATAATAAGTTCAAATACATTGCCAGGTGGAGGCACAACGGATTATGCTGTTGATATTTTTTATTCATTTTTGAAAGACGAAAAATATAAATGTTTTTTAAATCAGGACACAATGCTGCCCATGATTTATATTGATGATGCTATAGAATCAATTAATAAAATTATGGGAGTTAAAAAAGATAGTTTAAATATCAAATCAAGTTATAATCTTGCAGGTTTTAGTATGACTCCAAAAATGATTGAAATTGAACTAAATAAAATAAAAGAAAATTTTATTGTAGAATATAACCCTGATTATAGACAAGAAATTGCTGATTCTTGGCCTGAATCTATAGATGATATCCCCGCACAAAATGATTGGGGATGGCATGCTAAATATGATTTAGGTAAAACTATCAATGAGATGATAAGAAGATTAGAAAATATAAACAAATGAAAAATTTCAAAAATATAATATTTGATAAAAGAGATAATTATTATTTAATAAAAGTAAATAGACCTAAGAATTTAAATGCTCTTAATCAGGATACTATTGCAGAGTTAAAACAATCTGTAGATTTTATTAAAACAAATTATAAAGGATTTTTTGGAGTAGTAATAACGGGCGAAGGAGACAAATCTTTTGTGGCTGGTGCTGATATCAAAGAATTTACAGGTCTAGATAAAAAAGCATCTCTTAAATTCTGTAAAAATGGTCATGAATTATTTAATAGTATAGAAAATATGCCAATTCCAGTAATAGCATTAGTAAATGGTTATGCTTTAGGTGGAGGATGTGAATTAGCTTTGAGTTGTCATATAAGAATTGCTACTAAAAATGCATATTTTTCACAACCAGAAATAAATCTTGGAATCATTCCAGGTTATGGAGGAACTCAGAGACTAACACAAATTATTGGTAAATCAAGAGCTTTGGAGTTGATGTTAACTGGAGAAATGATTAATTCTAATAAAGCTTTAGATTATGGATTAGTAAATCAGTTGGCAAATGATAATGAGGATGGATTGGTTAAGTGTGAAGAGTTCATAAAAACTCTAAAGAGAAAAGCTCCCATTGCAATTAAAAATGTTATTAAATCAGTTAATAATTTTTACGATAAAAGTTCTAATGGATTTCTTGAAGAAATAAATTCATTTTCAGAATGCAGTTCAACTTCTGACTTCAAGGAGGGTGTTAGAGCTTTCATAGAAAAAAGATGTCCTGACTTTAAAGGTGAATAAGAGAGGATATTAGATTCTGAGTCAAAAATTTATTATTACTTTTGCAAAAATGTCTCTTAAATATATATATATAATTCTTACTATATTTCTATTTGTATCTTGTAAAAGAGATTTTGTGAGTATTGAGTCTTCAAAAATAGCTATTGATGATTTTTTTGTTGAAGAAATTGATTATAAGTATTTATCAACCAAATCTAAGTTTCAATATAAAAATGACAATCAATTAATTAATGCTACACTAAACATGAGGATAGAGAGAGATAGTAAGATATGGTTTTCTGTAAGAGTTGCATTAGGTGTTGAAGCTGCTAGAGGGTTAATCACAAAAGAGGAATTTATAATAATAGACAGAGTCAGCAAGCAGGTCATTATTTCTACTCCTGATATTATTGAAAGGGAATTTAAAATTAAACTTAATTTTGAGCAACTAGAATCTATCCTTACGGGAAATTTATTATACGACATATCGACTTCTGATCAGCTCTTAAAGGAAGGGAGTTATTTTAAAATTGTTCAACAAAAGGAATCAATTCAATCACAAAATCTTGTTAATATTAAAACTTCAAAGATTGAAAAGTTAATTTTATTTGATGAAATAACAAACTATCTACTTACAGTAGATTATGAAAATTTTAAACCTCTCGGAAAAATTTTATTTCCTGGAAGACATCTTTTCACTTCTGTTAGTTATCTAGATAATAGTAGTGTCCCTGTTATTACAAATATTAATTTTAATTTTAAGGAAGTTGAACGAACCAATAAACCTTTAAAATTTCCATTTAATGTTCCTTCAAAATATGATGTCAAGAAGATATAATATTTATATACTAATATTTGTATTTTCTTTTCATCAATTATTCTCTCAACAATCTAGAAATTCACTAGAGAGAGAAAGAGATGTTAATTTATCAAAAATAGAAGAGGCTGAAAAAATTATAATACAAACAGAAAAATCTAAAAAAATTACTGTTGGAAAGTTAAATGTTATAAATAAACAAATTAAGAACAGACAAGATTTAATTTTAAATCTGAAAAAGGATGTTAGAAATCAGAAAAATGAAATAGTCACACTTAGAAGTCTAATCTCTTCTTTAAAAAGTGATTTTAAGATTTTAAGTGATGAATACTCAGAGATGATATATCATTCATATAAGTCTCGTTCATCGCTTGATAAATTAAGTTATATTTTTTCTTCAAAAAACTACAATCAAATGTTTAGAAGATTCAATTATATTTTTCAATATTCAAAATTTAGAAAAAATCAAATTAATGAAATTGAAAAGGTTTCTTTAGACTTAACTAATCAAGGAAATAGATTAATTGAAGTTAATAAAAAACAGAATTCTCTTCTGAGCGAAGAAGTTAGTGAAAACAATAAGCTTCAAAAATTAAAAGGAAGACAAAAAAGAATCATATCTGACTTAAATAAAAAACAAAGAAGCTTAAGAAAGGAAATAAATGACAGAAAACTCTCTCTTGAAAAGCTTGATAAATTGATACGAGATATAATTAGAAGAGAAAAGGAAAATTTATTATTAAAGGGTGATGACAACATTGATTTACTTAAATTAACAGAAGGGTTTGAATCAAATATTGGAAAATTATCTTGGCCTGTTAGTTCTGGCTTTATATCTAATAAATTCGGAGAGCATCCACACCCTATTATTAAAACTGTAAAAGTGAAAAATGATGGTATTGATATTCAAACAAGTAAATCATCTCAAGTTTTTTCTGTCTATTCTGGTAAAGTTTCAACTGTAGCATTTATTCCTGGGATGTATAATGTAATAATTATTAACCATGGAGATTATTATACATTATACGCAAAACTTAAAAACCTAAAAGTTGTAAAAGGAGATATAATTAAAGAAGGTCAAGTTTTGGCTGATCTAGTTACAAATAATGACGGAATAACTCAATTACAATTTCAAATATGGAAAAATAATATAAAGTTGAATCCAGAAAAATGGATTATCAAAAAATGATTTTGCTATATTTACATATTAATTATAAACTATGAATGTAATTTTTGCAATTGGTATGCCTGGAGGTTGGGAATGGATAATAATTGGACTTATTGTTGTGATTTTTTTTGGAGCTAATAAAATTCCAGAAATCTTTAAAGGATTTGGTAAAGGAATTAGAGAGTTTAAAGATGCTTCAAGGGAGATAAAGAAAGAAATAGAGAAGGAGTCTAATACTGATACGGAAAAAAATAAATAATAACTTTTAATAGTTACTATCCAAACAACCAAGAAAACCAACCTGAAGATTTAGAGCTGGAAATTCCTTTATCATTTATTATTTCTGCTACTTTTTCAGGACTATATCCTATAGAATTTGCCACATGTCCAAGTAGAAAAAACTCATGATCATGTACTTTATTATCAGATTTAATTAAACTAACTAACTCACTTATAAAAGTCTCTTTTTCTTCATCTTCAAGGTTTTTTCTAATAACTTCTCCATATTCAGAATGAATTTTATTGAAAAAGTTTCTTGTGTCTATTGTATCCACGTTCTCGTAACCATATTTCTTTAATATTTCACTTGAATTTATAATATCCATTTCTTCACTACCAATACTTCCGTCAACTCTTGCTATTTTTGCAAAGCATGAAGTTATTGCTTTATTTAAAAGTTCATTGCTCATTTTAATTTTTTTAATTTTTTAAAAATAATATTAATATTTATAAATACTAAATAATGTCAAACAGAATAAAATTAAAATTACATCTTATTATTTTATCTTTTCTATGTTCATGCTCATATAATCCTCAATCGAATGTAGAAAATTCATCTTTTTTACCTAGAGCTTCGGGTAAAAATAATGAGATGCTAATTGTAATGGATTCCGCAAAATTTAAAGGAAAGATCGGAAGAGTACTAGTTGAAACTTATGGAGGGTATGTAAAAGGATTACCGCAACCAGAATCTAAATTTGATTTGAGACATATAAAACCAAGAAAGTTTAATAGTATTTTGAAGCATGCTAAAAATATTGTAGTAGCTTTTACCCTTGAAGGGAAAAGTCTTGACTCTCAAATTTTAAGAAAAAATTTTAATTTAGAATCTTTAGACAAAATTAAAAGTGATTCTGAACTTTTTTATTTTTCAAAAAGAGATCAATATGCCAAAGGTCAAACTGTTTTATATTTATTTAGCAAATCAGATGAGGATTTGTATTATAAGATAAGTCAAAATAAGATTGCAATTTTAAAATATTTTGAAGACGAGTTGAAAAAAAGAGTTGATAGAGAGATATTTTTGAAGCAAGAGAAAAATATCTCTAAGAAGTTATATGAAGACCATGGGATAAAAATAAAAATTCCATATGGTTATGATTTAGCTAAAAATAGCAAGAATTTTTTTTGGTTAAGACAATTAGATTCTGAATTTGAAAAAAATATTTTTCTATATTATGAGGATTATGGGGAGAGTCAATTGAAAAACTTTTATGAAGTATTTAATACAGAAAAACCAAGCATTAAAGGTATTAGAAATAAAATCTCGAAATCTTATTTAAGAGATTCAGAAAATTCTAAAATATTTATGAGTATTCAAGATGTATTTCCTATACAATCTCAAAAAATTAATTTTAAGGGAAACTCTTCTGTAGAATCTAAAGGTTTATGGAAACTTAGTGATATTTCTGCAGGAGGTCCTTTCAAGAGTATAATTATTTATGATTCAAATAAGAAAAGAATGTATTATTTAGAGGGATATGTTTATGCTCCTGGATCAAAAAAAAGAAACTTAATGCAAGAAATATCTTCTATATTAATGACATTTGATATATGATTTCTTTTATAAGGGGAAAAAAAGTTGAAGTTGCTCCATCAAAATTAGTTTTAGATGTTAATGGGATAGGATACGAGATAAATATTTCCCTTAGAACGTATTCAAAAATTAAAGATAAAGATGAAATAAACATTCATACTTACTTAAATGTCAAAGAGGATTCTCACACTCTTTATGGTTTTAATAATAAAAGTGAGAAACAGACATTTTTGAGTTTATTATCCATTAATGGGGTTGGTCCAAGTACAGCTATAATGATTTTATCCTCTATATCAGCTGATGAATTTAATAAAGCAATTATAAGTTCAGATGTTAATAAAATAAAGTCTGTAAAAGGCATTGGTTTAAAAACTGCTGAAAGAATAATACTAGAATTAAAGGACAAAATTTCTATCGATGACATTAGTGATGATTTTTCTCATTCTTTTGACAATACTATTAAAGATGAAGCGTTATCAGCTTTATCTTCTTTGGGTATTTCAAAAAATATTGTTTATAAACATGTTGATGATATTTTAAAGAGAAATGAAAATATTTCTCTAGAAGATTTGATCAAAGAGGTACTCAGAAGATCATAATATCATAAATGGGTTACTTTGAATTCAATTTTTAAATTTTTATTCATTTTATTACTCTTTTTCCTGGATGGATTATTTCTTTTTTCACAGTCATCATCCCAAAAAATTGATTCGGTTACTAATTATGAACCAACAAGTTTCACTACTTATTCTTTAAAAGATAGGTTTTCTGATCCTTATTCAAGTTTATTTTCTAATAATCCTTTTTATTTAAACTCAAGTTCAATTGAGTTAGGATCAATATATGATACTGCAGGAGTTTTTTATTTATCTGAAAAGATTGGAAATCTAAACTATAGACCATCAATATCAATACCATTTTCGAGTTATGATAAATACACTACAAATCGAAATATAAAAGAATATTTTAAAAAAAAATCATTAAGTCTTGATGGAGAAAATGTATTAGAAAGTGGGAGGTTGATACCTAAGATTTATATACCCGAGTCTTTGGATAGAATTTTTGGAGGTAATTTTATTGATCTTCAAGTTAATGGTTTTGTGAATTTAGATTTTGGAGGAAAATTCCAAAAGGTTGAAAATCCTTCAATTCCAATTAGACAACAGAGGAATGGTGGGTTTAATTACGATCAACAAATTAACTTAAATATTAATGGAAAGGTTGGGGAGAAGTTAAAAATTGCCGCAAATTTTGATAATAATAATACTTTTGATTTTCAAAATAATTTAAAACTTGATTATACTGGTTTTGAAGAAGAAATTATAAGAAAAATTGAGGTTGGAAATGTAAGTATGCCAGTAAAAAATAGTTTGCTGAGAGGAGCCCAAAGTTTATTTGGACTAAAAACACAATTGCAATTTGGAAACCTAAGTATTACTGGAATTTTATCTAGACAACAAGGTCAAAGTGAATCTATTAAAATAGATAATGGTTTTCAGGGCAGAGAATTTGAAATTTTAGGCTCAAATTATGACAGAAATAGACATTTTTTTTTGGGACACTTCTTTAGAGAAAATTATGAGAGATGGTTAAAATCTCTCCCGCTTGTTAGCTCAGGTATAAATGTCAATAGGGTCGAAGTATATATCTTAAATAGAACAAATAATTCAGAGTCATTAAGAAATTTTGTTGCATTTACAGATTTAGCTGAAGGAAATAATATTTTAAAACCTAATAATCCAAATATTGGATTTGGAAATTCAAATCCTGCTGATAATGGTTCAAATTTATTATTTGATAATATAAGCTCTAATAATAGTTTAAGAAGTCTAGATCTTGTTGATGATATTTTAATTAATCAATTTAATCTTTCAAAAACAATTGATTTTGAGAAAGTAACTTCTGCTAGAAAGTTAGATACCGATGAATACGAAATAAATAAATCACTTGGATATGTATCATTACTTAGAAGGTTACAAAATGATGAAGTTCTAGCTGTTTCATATGAATACACTTATAATGGTAATAGATATAAAGTAGGAGAATTAACTGAGGATTATCAAAATAGAGATGATAGTGAAATGATATTTCTCAAGCTTTTAAGACCATCTAATATTAATACAGAAATCACAACTTGGGATTTAATGATGAAAAATATTTATAATTTAAATGCCACTCAAATTGAAAAAAATAATTTTGAGTTACGAATTAATTATAGAGATGATGCTGTTGGCTTCAATAATCCTAGTTTAAACGAAGGAACTCTAACAAGAGATAAACCTTTAATTAGATTACTAGGACTTGATAGATTGAACTCCTCTAATGATCCTCAATATGATGGAAATTTTGATTTTATTGAAGGTTTTACCATTAATTCAAAGAAAGGAAATATTATTTTTCCTGTACTTGAACCTTTTGGGTCTAAATTAAATTCCTATTTTGAAGATAATAATGAAACTTCATTATCTGATAAATATGTATTTGATGAGCTGTATTCTCAAACCCAAGACGAAGCTCAGAAAATTTTATCAAAAAATAAATTTTTTATAGTTGGTACAGTCTCCTCTGGTTCTGGAAGTGAAATTAATCTCCCAGGTTTAGACATATCTGAAAATTCTGTGATTGTAATGGCTGGGAATATAAGACTTATAGAGGGAACTGACTATACAGTAAATTATAATTTAGGAAGTGTAAGAATTCTGAACCCTTCAATTTTATCATCCGGACAAGAGGTTACTATTTCATTTGAGAAAGCTGATCTTTTTAATTTTCAGACTAAATGGTTATCTGGAGCAAGGGCAGAGTATAAAGTTGATGAGGATATAAACCTTGGATTTACAGTATTTCATTTAAATGAACGACCTGGTGGAATTACAAGATTTAGTGTTGGAAACGAGCCTGTTAAAAACACTAAGTATGGATTTGATTTTAATATAGATAAAGACAGTGAGTTTTTAACTAAAATAATAAATACTATTCCATTTTTAGCTACTACTGAAAAATCAAATATTAATTTAAGTACAGAGTTTGCCCAAATAATTCCTGGCACATCAAATGTTATTAACGGTGAAGGGATTACTTATATTGATGATTTCGAGAGTGCTGTAATTCCAATTTCTATTGGAGGTTCACCAATATCTTGGAAATTAGGATCTACTCCAGAAACAAAAAATAATAGATTTGATTTAAGTTCTGTATCTACTGATAATTTAGGTTATGCATTTAAAAGAGCAAAGATTGCCTGGTATTCTATAGATAATATATTTTATCTTAATGGAGGATCTCTGAAGCCTCAAAATTTAAGTTTGGAAGATCTTGATAACAATTATATTAAAGCAGTTTCTCCACAAGATATTTTCAGAAAACAGGACAGGCAATTAATAAACACAAACTTATCAATTTTTGATGTGGCTTATTTTCCAAATGAAAGAGGACAATATAATTATAGTACTGATTTGTTACCTTCAGGTCTATTGAGAGATCCTAAATCGAATTATGGTGCAATTACAAAAAGTATATCAAATGATACTGACTTTGATAGAACTAATATTCAATATATTGAATTTTGGTTGATGGATCCTTTCATAGATGGAGAGAATGGTAAAGTTCTGGATGGTGTTTTTAATAAAAATAATGACACAGGAGGTAAACTTGTTTTCAACTTAGGTAATGTATCTGAAGATATAATGAAAGATAATGTCCATGCATTTGAAAATGGTTTGTCTCACGATTACTCAAATGAAGGAATTAAATTTAATGAGTGGGGTAGAGTTACATCTAAACAATATTTAACTAACTTTTTTGAAAACAATAGTACCTCCAGAGAAAATCAAGATGTAGGATTAGATGGTTTGAAGAATGATGACGAGATAAATTATTTTAAGGATAATTTTTTGGATAAAATGAGTTTAACTAGTGAAGGTAAATCCAAAATTGAACAAGATGTGTCTGCAGATAATTTTAGATATTATTTAGGTAGTGATCTTGATGAATCTAATGTGAAAATATTAGAGAGATATAAAAACATTAACGGGATGGAAGGTAATACTCCATTAAACTCAGGTACTAATTTTTCTGCTCAAGGTTCTCCATATCCTGAGAATGAAGATTTAAATGATGATAATACTCTGTCTGACACAGAGAGTTATTATGAATATGAAATCAATTTGAATCCTGGAGAACTAGATGTTGGAAAAAGTAATATTGTAGATAAGATAATTGATAAATCAGGTAACGCAACTTGGTATCAGTTTAGGATCCCAATAAGGTCACCAGATAGAGTTCATGGTACTATTTCTGATTTTAAAACAATTAGATTTTTAAGAACATATCTGACAAACTGGGAGGAACCGGTAGTATTAAGGTTTGCTAAACTTCAGTTGGTAGGTAGTCAATGGAGGAAATATGAGGAGTCAATATTTCAGTCAGGCTTAAACGAAGTCTCAGAATCTTCAGAGTCAGATATTCAAATTTCTGTTGTTAGTATAGAAGAAAATAGTATTGGATCAGAAAGCAAGTCACCTTATGTAGTACCTCCCGGTATTCCTAGAGATATTGACAATACTACAATTGTTCAAAGAAGGACTAATGAACAATCACTTCAAATTTGTGTTGATGATCTATCCGATGGTGACGGAAGAGCAATTTTTAAAGAATCAAATTTTGATTTAATTAATTATGGAAGGATTAAAATGTTTATTCACGCTGAACCAAAAAATGGTGAAATTTTAAGTGATAATGAGATTAATGCTTTCCTTAGATTTGGCTCAGATTATGAAAATAATTACTATGAGATAGAACTTCCTTTAAAAATAACAAGGCCTGAGTTATTAAATCAGTCTAGTTCTAACTTATCACGATTAGTATGGCCTCAAGAAAATGAAATTAATTTTTCTATTGATGAATTGCTTTCTTTAAAGTCAGAGAGAAATAGAGAAAAAATTGATATAAATATTCCATATGCAAAACTCTCTAATAATGGAAAATATAAGATTAAAATAAAAGGTAGGCCATCTCTAGGATCTATATTAAACTTTATGATAGGTGTTAAAAATCCTTTATCCGAAGATAGAGCTTCAAAATCAGCTTGCTTGTGGTTTAATGAATTGAGATTAACAGATTTTGACAAGACAAAAGGCTGGGCAGCAAATGCAAGCCTAAATGTTAAATTATCAGATATAGGGACTGTTTCATCTTCTCTTAGATATACTTCAGTTGGGTTTGGCTCAATTCAACAAAAGATATCTGAAAGATCTAGAGAGGAAAAATTGCAGTATGATGCATCAGCTAATCTTAATTTAGATAAATTATTACCATCAAATTCTGGAGTTAAACTTCCTTTATATATATCAACTTCAAATTCTATAATTACACCAAAATACGATCCTTTAGACAAAGATATTCCACTATCTGCTTCTCTAAAATCATTTGACACAAAGGAGCAACAACAAGAATATAAAAATATGACCGAGGAGAGAATAGAATCAAAATCAATAAGTTTAAATAATATAAGAAAAGATAGAACAAACCCTGACTCAAGAGTTGATTTATGGGATATTGAAAATTTTTCAACAGGATTTTCTTATAGTGAGAGAAATAGTTCAAATGTTACTACTCAATCTATACAGTCTAAAGAACATCGGGGGAATATTTCATATAATTTTTCGCCGAAAAGTAGAAGTTTAGAACCGTTTAAAAATTTAAAAATTTTCGATTCAAAAATATTTAAATTAATTAAAGACTTTAATATTAATCCATTGCCATCTAATATAAATATTAGAGGTGATTTAAATAGAAGGTTTAATAAAACCCAATATAGAAATTCAGACTTAAGTATTGAGGGAGTTGATGCTATTTATGAAAAATATTTTTCAATTAATAAATCATACGGATTAAGGTGGAATATTTTCAATAGTATGAATGTTGACATTAATGTTATAAATAATTCAGTGGTTGATGAGCCAGAGGGTGAATTAGATACTCAAGAGAAGTTAGATAGTATGTACTATAATTTAAAGAGATTAGGTAGAACAAATAATTTCAATCAAAACATTATGGTAAACTATAAGTTGCCAATTAATAAACTTCCATTCCTTGATTGGGTTAGCTCAAATGCTAAATACTCTTCTAGATATCTGTGGTCAGCAGGATCTTATCAACAGTCAGATACCCTTGGAAATATTATTGAGAATAATAGAGAGTATTCTTTAAATTCAAAATTAGATATATCAAAATTTTATGATAAGATACCTATTCTAAAAAATTTCAATAAAAAATATCAGGAAAGAGATTCAGTTAAATCAATTTTTCAGTCTAAAACTTTTGATGGCATTATGAAGTTGATTATGTCTCTTAGATCAATTAATGTAACTTATAATGTTTCTGAGAGAACAGGAATGGCAGGCTTAGTTGATTCTCCAGGTGCTTTTGGTTTGAATAATTTTTCAAAATCACCAGGGTGGAATTTTATTTTAGGTTCTCAAGATTCACATATAAGAAATATAGCAGCAGAAAGAGGATGGCTTGTTAAAAATGATTATCTAAATTCACCTTTCATTCAGTCTAGAAGTAAGAATTTTCAATTTAGGAGTAGTATCCAACCTTTAAGTTCTTTTAGAATTCAATTAGATGCTAAGAGAATTATATCAGAAAACTTTCAAGAGACTTTTAGATTTGACTCACAGAAAGATTCTTATGTCTCTTTGACCCCTACTAGGGGAGGAACTTTTTCGTTATCATTTCTTGCTATAAAAACATCATTTATTAAGGATGATGCACTAAATAATTCTCCAACTTTCTCTCAATTTGTTGAAAATAGAGAGATAATAAGAGATAGATTAAATAATTTAAATACACAAGGTGAGTATGGATTAAATTCTCAGGATGTATTAATCCCAGCTTTTATATCTGCATATTCTGATTCTGATCCAAGTACATTTTCACTAAAACCATTTCCAAAAATTCCTATACCTAATTGGAGAGTTGATTTCTCAGGATTAAGCAAAATAAAAACTTTAAGTGAAATATTTACTAATATTACCATCTCACATGCTTATCAGAGTATCTACTCAATTGGTGAGTTCTCAAATTCTCTTCTCTATATAGATAATCTTGATTTTAATAATTCAATAATGAATTACCCATTAGCATCCGAACAGACAGAGAATGGATTAATACCATTTTACATAATTAATCAAGTCAGAATTACTGAAAGATTTTCTCCATTAATTGGAATAAATGTTAGAACAAAAAACAACTTAAACGCCAGATTAGATTATAAAAAAGATAGGAACATAATGTTAAATCTATCCAACTCACAAGTATCAGAAATGATAAATTCTGATTTTTCTTTAGATTTTGGTTATACGAAAGAAAAATTAAAACTCCCATTTAAATATTTGGGTAATACCATTATTCTTGATAATGAAATTGAGTTTAGATTAAATTTTATTATTAGAAATACAAAAACTATTCAAAGGAAGATAGATAAAGAAAGTGTTTTGACTAATGGGAATTATAATTTTCAATTAAGACCAAATATTAATTACACTGTAAATAATAGAGTTAATTTAATTATTTATTATGATAGAGTAGTTAACAAACCTCTTGTTTCAAACTCTTTTCCAAGGTACTCTTCATCATTTGGAGCTAGACTTAGATTAAGTCTAAATCAATAAAATTTATTTTTTTAAGATTAAATAAAATCATTTATTATATTCGTCAAATGAATTTAAAAGATCTTAAATATACTAATGATCACGAATGGGTGAAACTCGAAGATGATATAGCTTATGTAGGTATAACAGATTTTGCTCAAGGAGAGTTAGGGGATATTGTTTATGTAGAAATAGAGACTCTAAATGATAATATTGAAATGGGTGAAGTCTTCGGTACGGTTGAAGCAGTTAAAACAGTATCAGATTTATTTATGCCTATCTCTGGTGAGATAATCGAGATTAATGAGAAGCTAGAATCCGAACCTGAACTTGTTAATAACGATCCTTATGGTGATGGATGGATGGTTAAAATTAAATGCGATAATATTTCTCAACTTGATGATTTACTAGACTTAGAAGCCTATGATTCTCTCACAAAATAGAAAATTTTATTTTTATTTTTTGTGTTCATTTATCTGGTTTTTACTTATCATATATCTTACTATATTTTATAAGAGTAATTCTAATGATATTATTGACTTTCCATATTTTGATAAACTTGTTCATTTTTCTTTATTTTTTATTCAATCAACATTCATTACTAAAACATATATCTCTAGAAACTTAAATTCAAAAAAATTGATGACTAAAATTATTTTTTATTTATTGATTTTTTGTTTTTCTGTGGAATTCATTCAGATTTATATACCGTATAGATCCTTTGAAATACTTGATCTTACAAGTAATATAATAGGTTTATTATCTGGAGCATTTTTTGTATTATTTTTAGAAAGTAAAATATAATTTAATTAACTTCAAATATGGAAATTAAGAAAAACCCTAATGCTGACCTTGAGAAAAGAAGCGGATTATTTCTCAACATAGGGCTTTGTGTTAGCCTTTTACTTGTTATAACAGCATTTGAATGGAGGTTTTATGATCGTGGAGCTGGAATGGATTTAGGTTCTATTGAAGATGATTTTGAAGATCTAATGGAGATTCCACCTACTGAACAACCACCACCACCACCACCTGTTATACAGCAGCCAGAAATTATTGAAGTTCCTGATGAAGAAGAAATAGAGGAAGAGATAGAAATAGTAATTGATGTAGAAATAACTGAAGAAACAGTTATTGAAGAAATTGTTTTTGAGGAAGCTCCTGAGGAAGAAGAAGTTGATGAAATATTTACTATTGTTGAAGATCAACCAACACCTCCCGGTGGAATGGGTGCTTTTTACAAATACGTCGCTACTAATTTAAGATATCCAGCTCAGGCAAGAAGAATGGGAATAGAAGGGAAAGTTTTTGTCCAATTCGTTGTAGATAAAGATGGTACTTTAACAAATGTTCAAGCAATTAAGGGTATAGGAGCAGGCTGTGATGAAGAAGCAGTGAGAGTGATTGCAAAAGCAAAGAAATGGTCTCCAGGTAAACAAAGGGGAAGACCAGTTAAGGTTAGGATGATATTGCCTATCACATTTAAATTAGGTTAAAAACCTAAAAAACGTTATAGTTATTCTCTTTTATTTTTTCTAGATATTCTTTCATGCTAATTACTGATTTTTGAATTTTAAAATCAGAGCATTTTGAACCTATCGTATTGATTTCCCTACCAATTTCTTGACTAATAAAATTTAATTTCTTGCCAACAGATTTTTGACTATTAATAGTCTTATTAAGAAGTTGAATATGGTTTTTTAAACGAATCAATTCTTCATTTATATCTATCTTCTCTAAATAATAGAAAACCTCTTGCTCTAATCTGTTTTTATCAAACTTTATATTATTTATATCAGCAATTTTACTTCTCAAAGAATTTTTTTTCTTTTGTTTTCTTTTACTATCAATATTCTGAATTTTTATTAATTCATTACTAATTAGTTTAGAAAATTTATTTATATCCTTATATATAGATTTACCTTCTTCTTTTCTAGATAATAAACATACATTAAGACTTTTTTTTATTTGACTAATTAATATTTTATCAGAAATATTAATTTTTTTCTCTGAAGTAAATAAATCAATATTTTTTAAGACATTTTCAAAAATAATTTTATCATCTACTTTTATAGACTTCTGTGAAAGATTTTTTATTTCAGAGTATAGTCTATTAAATTTTTTTTTGTTAAAAATTTTATCATTTTGATTAGATATAATATTAATGTTAATATTTATATCAACTTTTCCTCTTTCTAATATTTTTTTTGAAAGATTTCTGATTTCATTTTCTGCTTTCCCAAGATCTTCTGTACATCTATAGTTTAGATCAAAATATTTTGAGTTTAAGGATTTAACTTCTACTTCTATCGAATATGCCTTTTTTGAAATAGAAGTATAGCCATAACCTGTCATTGATTTTATCATAAAATTAAAAACTATAACCGAATGAGATATGATATTTTGTATTACCAATTTGATAATCTTCAATTGGCTTTGCAATATCTAGTTTAATATAATAGTCAGTGATGAATGACCTTAATCCAAACCCATAACTTGCAAGCCAAGGGTTTTTAGAGTTTTCTATTTCTGCTTGAAAAACTGAACCTGGTTCTTTAATTATCCATGTATTTACATCATTATTTTTGCTAAATGGTGAATTTACATTCCAAGATGATCCTAGATCAAAAAAGCCAACAAGTTGTAAACTATTTAAAAAACTGCTAGACAAACTTTTGCCAGATATAAATTTTAAGAGCGGTATTCTCAATTCAGAATTTAATGTTAAGACTTTGTGTCCGTCAAATTTATTAAAGTTATAACCTCTTAGGTTAATATATTCTCCAAAAATAAAATTATTATTATTGTTTCCATTAACAACTCTTAATGGGTCATTAATCCCCTTGTCTTCTGAGGTATTAGATAAAGAGTTTTTAACACCCCCTAAAAAATATTTAAATGGATTATTCCCAAATGAATTTCCATAAAATATTTTTGAAGCAAAAAATAAATTTTCTGATATTCTTTGATGATGAGAGACATTAAAAGTCAAGTTTTTAAAACTTTTATCTTTATTGTTTGTTGAGACATAGTTTTTAAAACTTAAATTTATTCGGCTTCCTTCTTCTAAGTTTGAGGATACACTTTTTATATTATCAAATTTGAAATTGAAGAAGTATCCATAAAAATTATCTTTCTCATAATAACTGAATGGAGGAGGAGTGTTATTAAATATTCTGTAATCAAGGTCATTAAATTTATGAGTTGCAATGAATGGAGAAATTTCAAAACGCGAAAATTTAGAGATAGGATATGAAATGTTTAAGTTGATTCTATTAAATAAATATTTATGATATATATATTTTTCAGAATCTTCAGCATACAATATTTTTCTATCAAAAGAAACCCTAAAATCAAATCTGTGTTTTAGATAACTATATTCTGTAAAAATATCAGTGCTCTTAAGACTAGATAGAGGAAGGAATGATCTAGCATATAATTTATGATTTTCAAAAAGTTCAATAAAATCAGTTTCAATTATAGATCCTAGCCCCTCTAAGGGATCAATTTCTAAAAAACTGTTGAAGTTATTTTTTACAAAAGAATATCTATACTTTGATCCGAGATTATTTGATGGTTTTTTATTTCTTTCAATATTTTTTAAAATAGAAGATTTTATTGAATTTTCATCTTCAAAATTGAAATTATCTGTAGACTCAAAATTTATATTTTCTTTCTTCTCATCTTTTCTTTTAATAGCTATATTTTTTTCCAAAGATTTTTGTATCTGTATATAGTCAACTCTAGCAGTTTGATTCCCAAATTTAGATTGATTTATATTAAAGTTTTTAATTTCTCTGACTATGATCTCTCCATTATATAAAGAATTAAATATTAATTTTTTTTCTTTTTCATCATAATCAAAATTTAAAATATTTGTATCGAAATCTGTTATTTGCAATGAATTAGAATAGATGTTATGATTATATAAATTAAAAATACCTTTTTTATCACTGATATACATCACATCATTATTAGACAAAGTTTTAATTTTTATATTATCATTTATTTCATTGGTTAATTGAAATAATTCATTAGAAGTAGTATCTAAATTATGTATAAATAAATTATATGAATCATTTTTATCTGAAGAAGAGTTTTCTTGATCAAGTTTAGAATTAGACCTGTTTGAGCTGAATGCAATTGAAGTAGAATTCTTAAAAAATGAAGGATAAATATCATCATAAATATCATCAGTAATTTTTTTCATATTTGAGCTGTTTGCACTTAAAAGATAAATATCTTTTTGATTTTTAATACTGCCACTTACTGCTATTAAGCTCTCATTGGAATTGTATGAAAATCCGTTAACTATATCAAACTTTTCTAATGACTTATATTCTTTTTTATTTGAATTAGTATTATTACTAATTATAAAATTTTTACCTTTTATAGATTTTAAATAAGCAATTTCCTCGTTATTTTTCCAGGTTATGTAATAAGACTCTTTATTACTATTATCATCTTTTATTTTATC
>Ga0208764_10000476_pt1 | contig 25774 bp, 28 predicted proteins | sample ETNtaG_18_FD_185762 | JGI IMG/M metagenome (GOLD analysis project Ga0208764, IMG submission 185762) | Marine microbial and viral communities from oxygen minimum zone, Eastern Pacific Ocean - ETNP201302SV91 (SPAdes) (version 2) | ecosystem: Environmental > Aquatic > Marine > Oceanic ... | reverse complement strand
ACATAAAACAAAATTGCAGTAGCTGACAACGCCGCTATGGCTTCAATTAATTCACGATTTGCTCCCGATATTTCTATAACATATGATGCAATTATCCAAGTTACTGCTGTTGCAGCAAATGCTGCAATTACTCCGTAGTACAAATATTTTTTATATTTTGTATTTCGTGATGCTTCAAGATATGTGATAATTGCACCTAAAATTAATACTGATTCTAGACCTTCTCTAAAAATTATTGCAAATGATGATGTAAATGCAATTGCAGGTGCAAGAGTACCGGTTCCACTTACAACTCTTTCTGATTCATCCATGTTTCTTTTTAATGCAATTGTAATTTCTTTAATTTCTTCATAATCTGCTTGTTGTTTAATTAAACTTCTGAGTTCTGCAAATTGAAATTCTACTTCTAAAGTGAAATCAGGATCAATTGCTCTTAGGGGAATTTCTACAAATTCATAACTATCCAAATATGCTGTTCTTGCAGAAGTGTAGGCTTCTTGATATTCTCCATTTTGATATTGTATGAGCATTACTTGTAAGGTGTCTCTAATGAAATCAATTTCTCCTCTAACTCCTGATTTTTCATTATCAGTTGCATCTCCCATTTCTTTAAGTTCTCTGTCTAACTTGTTTTCTAGAACTGATTTCTCGGCATTTGTTACTATTTCTTGGGCATAATTCAAATCTGGTAGTATTGTATTATCTAAGAATGATCTAATGGCCTCAGGACTTTCTTTGTATTTTATCATTTTTCTTAATTCCTCTCTCATGTCAATTTCTAATTTGTAAAGATGTTCTGCATCCACTTTTTCAATATCTGGTTCTAAATATTCAAAATTTTCAAGGTATGCTTCAATTCCTAATTCTTCAGCTAAAGCATAATCTCCATCATCTAATGCAATTAGTAATTCTTTGTACAGTTCTCTTATGGTATCGTATAATTTTTCTTTTTCGTAAACAATGGTTTCAGTTCCAGTAAAGTCTCTATTAATTGCAGTAATTAACATGCCCACACTAGTAAATTTTTCTCTATTTTCTATATGATTTTTTAAATCAACTAAAAAATCAGAGATTTCCAATTCTAGTCGTTCATCAAAATCTGTTTTTTCAAACAATACAATAACTCGGTCTAACAATTTTTCTGAAACTTCATATCTATATTCTTCACCTTCTTTGTTTGCAATTTGATATTGCTCATCAACAATTGTTAAAATTATGGCGTTAACCATTCCATAATCAGGGGAATTAATTTCATATTGTTTTAACAGATTTTTGATTGTAGCAATATTGTTTGATACTAAATTTTCATTTCCATCTTTAATTTCATTATGCATATCTAATAACAAAATATGGATTTCATCAGTTATTTCAGAATTTGATTCTCGTAAAGTTATTACTTGTAATGAGAAAAATTCTGAATTCTCTTTTGTTAATTGTTTAGCTTCATCAAAATTTCCATTCTTGACATTTTCATCAACTACGTCTAATGATACAGATAGAATTTCTGTAGTGGATAGTACTACTGTATCCATGTTTGTTGTTTCTGCTAATACCTCAATGTTTGGTGCAATTGATGCAAACATGAGAATTGCAAAAAAGATCCTAATGGAATTATTTTTTTTAGACAATTATTTTGAAATCTTTTTAATGGCTATTAATGCCTTATAATTCTATAAACATAGAACAGAATTATAGAATAAGCGTTTAGTACCTGGTTCTTTAATCCATTTCTATAGGATGGGTTAAATTTGATTAATATTTTATAGAATTATGAAGATTTCAAAAAAAATATTACAACTATTACATGAACAAATCGGTATTGAAGCAAATGCTTCAAATTATTATCTATATGTTTCATCCTGGTGTAAAGTAAACGGATATGATGGAGCATCATTATTCTTCCAAAATCATTCTAGTGAAGAAAGAGAACACATGTTAAAAATAATTCAATATTTGAATGACCTAAAAATCGATAGTGTTATACCTCAAATTCAAAAACCAACTCAGAAAATGAAATCACTTGAACAGGTATGTAAAATTTCATTGGACAATGAAAGAAATGTTAGTAAAGCAATTCATAAAATAATCAATACTGCACAAAAAGAAAATGATCATAGAACTAATTTTTTCTTAGAATGGTTTGTTCGTGAACAGATTGAAGAAGAAGATTTGTTTGAATCCATACTTCAAAAATTTGATGTTATAGGTAGGGATAAACTTGCTATACATGAAATTGATAAAATTTTAAACAACCTGAGTCAAAAATCAAATTAATTTAAATTTTAAAAATATGTTTTAAAAAAATATTATATGATTCTAGATTCTCATCTACTTTTAAAAGGAGATGAAAAATAAATAACTTCATGAGCGATACAGAAACAAAACCCTGGGTTATTATCACTGTGTTTAAAGAAAATGCTAATCTTGAAGATATTGAAAGAATAGTTCCACAAATACAAGGTATTGTGGATGAATGGCAAAGTGCTGGTAATATTATGTGGTCTGGTCCCTTTAATGACAATCTTACTGGAATGGCTGTTTTTGAGGCTACAAAAGACGATGCAAATAGTTTTTTCAAAAAATATGATCATATTTGTTCTGGAATTTTAGAATATTCTATGTACGAATGGGATGCAATGCCTATCTTATCTGTCCTATCTAAAAAATAGGCTTTTTTCTATTAAAATGAATAATAAATTATGTAGAATTTGTGGTTGTGAAATTAAAGAACTTGATTTATGTACAAAATGTCGTTTGACAGTGACTGCAGTTTGTAATTGTTGCAAAAATATTATGGATATACAAACTCATGTTCATGGTGCATATCATGGCTTGTAAAGAAATTTGTATTTTTCATAAAGCAAAAAGTAATGGCAAGGATAGGTATTCAAATAATCAAAAACGATGTCAAATTTGTGAAATATTCATCAAATGGGAAGGACTTTGGTGTCCTTGTTGTGGGTATATGTTAAGAACACATCCACGAAATAGTAAATCTCATAAAAAATCTAATTCACTAAAAAATAGGCATTAAAAATAATTTATTGTTTTAATAATTTGAATATTGTTTTTTACATTGAATGCATATTTTTATATTTTTAATTAAATTACATGTGCAAATATTGTGACACTTTTCACATTGTGAAATTATAACGCCAAACATTATGATTATGTTTTTAAAATTTTTATTAAAATCTTTTGTAATTCTATATTTCAATTACATGGAGTTGGAATATCTTGATACAATCAATGCACCCTTCTAATAGTATGTAAAAGGGTAAACTCCATGAGTACCGCACTTGTTAGAAAAAGTAGTCTACTAATTTTATTGGTAGCTGCTGTAGGATTAACTGGCTTAACGTCTGAATCCTATCAAGCATTCGGTGCAAATAGCGAAAGCAATTCCATATCATATGGTGAAAAACTAGACTTTGCAGCAGGTCTTGAGGAAGCTCTTGGCCACTTCTGGGCTTTAGAACAAAACTTAGATGACAAAAATGCAGAACTAGCTTTAATCCATGCAACTCACCCAATTGCAGAACTATATGATGCAATGAAACCACAATTGAAATCAGTAAACCTCGATGGCGAAGTTGAAGATATTCTAATTGGTTTGAAAACAAAAGCAACCATTGACGTATCAAGAAGTCAAGCACAAGATGCTATTGACGATGCTAAAGATGCAGTTGCAATTGCACGTACAGCTGTTGTTGGTGATGAACTTAGTAATGACACTGGATTCAAGGTCGCATTAATTGGTACACTACTTGAAACTTCTATAGCAGAATATGCTGAAGCAGTTGAAGATGGTGTTATCGGTGAAATGGCTGAATTCCAAGATGGCTCTGCATTTGTTTGGAGATCCCAAGTAATTTTCAATGAGATAAAATCTGATCTTCCTTCCCATGAAGTTGAAGAAATAGAAGAACTCTATGAAGAACTTGAATCTGCATATGATGCAAGAGTAGACCCATCTGAAGTTGCAACACTTACCAATGGAATTTTACATGAATATGATGAGATTCGTGAACAAAAACTAGAATTTGCAGCAGGTCTTGAGGAAACTCTTGGCCACTTCTGGGCTTTAGAACAAAACTTAGATGACAAAAATGCAGAACTAGCTTTAATCCATGCAACTCACCCAATTGCAGAACTATATGATGCAATGAAACCACAATTGAAATCAGTAAACCTCGATGGCGAAGTTGAAGATATTCTAATTGGTTTGAAAACAAAAGCAACCATTGACGTATCAAGAAGTCAAGCACAAGATGCTATTGATGATGGTAAAGAAGTAGTTGCAATTGCACGTACAGCTGTTGTTGGATCATATTGGAGTAATTCTGTAGAATCACAACTTTACCAAATGAGTACACTACTTGAAACTTCTATAGCAGAATATGCTGAAGCAGTTGAAGATGGTGTTATCGGTGAAATGGCTGAATTCCAAGATGGCTCTGCATTTGTTTGGAGATCCCAAGTGATTTTCAATGAGATAAAATCTGATATTCCTGCACATGAAGCAGAAGAAATAGAAGAACTCTATGAAGAACTTGAATCTGCATACGATGCAAGAGTAGACCCATCTGAAGTAGAAACACTTGCAGGTGGAATCATTCATGAAATCAGTGAAATTCTAGGTGAAGAAAGCGAGGACGCAGAACTACAATCCTATGTAGATGAAATTCGTGAATTATTGACACAAGCAAAACAAGAATATCAAAATGGTGATTCTGATTTAGCACTAAGTCTTGCCACAAAAGCATATCTTGACAACTATGAATTCTTAGAAGGTCCTCTAATTGAGGCCGGTGAAAGAGAACTCATGGAAGAAGTTGAGATTATGTTACGTGAAGAACTTCGTGGTATGATGAAATCCGGTGCTTCAGTTTCAGAAGTTAATTCTCAAATTGATGCCATCTTGATTAAAATGGACACTGTTGAAGTAGTTGTACCAGAATTTGGTACAATTGCAATGATGATTCTTGCAGTTGCAATTATTGGTTCAATATTATTTGCATCCAAAAGTAAACTAATGACAATTAAACCATTTTAGATCAAAATCGGTTATTGTTATTTTTTTTTATTTTTTTTATTTTTTTTATGTTGATAAAGTTGTAATATTTTCATACAAATATGTAAAAAATTTATTTTGATCTGTAATAATTACATAAAAAAATTATACTTAATTATGATAAGTGTCTATTGTAAATCATAGGAATAAGTCCACCTTAACCCCCTGAGTGCAATGCTCTAAAGGAAACCAAACGGGATTTTGCTCTGGGCTTATTCACCTTTAAATTAAAACTATTTTTCAAATAGAAAGCATTAATTTGAGATCTATGTACTCCAACTATGTTGTTTGAAATTACTTGGCATGAAAATTTTTATGGAATATCTTGGGCTTATGAAAAAGATAGACTGGTAGTATCTACGGTTTTTGAGGATAAATCCGAAGCAATACAGATAGCACAAGAAATAGAAGAATGGAGTGATAAATTTACTAGATTAACTATTGTTGAAAAAGTAAATGGTGAATTTTCAATTTGTTGTTATGAGGATCCTCAAATATCCAAAAGTTCTGAACATGTTGGACTTTTTAGAACTGGAATGATTCAAAGTGGAGGTTATGAGCAAGCAAAACCTATGATTCAAGAAAAACCCCCTCTCTTACAGATTGCTTATGCTGCTGATGTTAGGGATATGACTACTTATGAGCAAATATCTCGACTAGTCCCAATGAGGAAATGTAGAATTATTTCTGAAAAAGATTTGAAAAAGCAGGAATATTATTTTGAAAGAACTGCACATATAGAAAAAAAATCTGATGAAGATTCAAAAAAATAAAATCAATCATCATTTATGGCCAATTAAGCAAAATTATACAAATTCAATTTAAAGAATCACTATCAAATCATTCATAGGATTACTACTGATCAATCGTTCATCTCTTTTAAATGCAAAATTGCTTTACTCTATCTATGAATGATAATGATAACTCTACAACATGGGAAGATGCAATAGGTTCATCTTGGTTAATATCTGAAGAATAATTCTTTTGAATTTAATCATTTGATAATTTGTAAATATATTTTTTTATAACTTTATTTTATAGATGATCAAATTTCACAATATGTTGTTGGGTATTCAAATTGATGGTTGATCATACCAAAGAATGCAAATATAGAATTGATAATGATTTACCTCATACAAACTGTTATTGTAAATGTCATAAAATTGTCATGATGGAATCTACAAAAATGGAATCAAGAACGTTCTGATTCTATTTTAGGCTCAAAATTATCCACAATTTCTGTCACTGTTTTGATAATTGCATTTTTGATTTGTTCTTGTTTCATTCCTGATTTACTCATAAGTTTCATTTGATCCATTAATGCAAAATGTACTCTGCCTTGTAGATAATCTACAATTCCAAAATCATTTTTTGGGAATTCAGTAACAAATAGATCATGATCAGATGAATCACTGGATGTTTCGGTCATATGTTAAATTAAAAAAATAACATTATAAAATTTTCATAATGTTCATTAATGTCAAAAAATAGGAATTTTCATGACAGACTTTGAGCATAAACCGTATGATAAAATCTATGTTCGAGATATGATCAAACTTAGTCTTGATGATCTTATAGGTATGATGTCTTCATTGGAATCTGCTAATGCATACTGGGTTGATGGAGTGCTGTTTGCTAGCTTTGCTATGACTGAATCTGAAGAATTAGCTAAAAAAGAAATGAATAATGAAATGTTTCTGGATAAAGTTATTTTTGCAGTATATGACAATTATTCAAAAACAGTAAAATCCTCAACAAATCTTGAAATTGGTGTTTTAAACATGCAAAAAAGTAAACTGTACACTGATTTAATCAAATGGCTAAAGACACAATCTATTTGGACTGAATAAAATCATCTACAATTTCAACATGGTTACTTTTGGTATAATCTTTTTATGATGATCAATTTGATCTATTCTATGGCACTAAAATCTGAATCATCCTTTAAAGAATATTTAAAAAAATTACCTGATGACACTATAATCAAATACTATTCTGATGTGGAATATTCTCCATTTCCAGTAATATTAATTCAAGAATATACAAGACGATTTCAGCAAAAAAGTAAAAATGAAATTATTAAAGATCTAAAATATCAAACACGTTTAGCTCGTAAAAAAACTCAAGAAATTGGTAAAATGGCAAAAAAACATACTTCAGTTAATGATGTAACAAAACAAAAATCTCAAGAAATTATTAAACAGGCCAAACAAAAAGGATACAGCATAAGTGAAAAAATATCTAATAAACGTCATAAAATAAGTTCAAAATTAAAAAATACTGCTAAATCTAAAATTCAAAAAACTGTTAATGCTGGTAAGAACTTAAAAACATCTAAAAAAGAAAATTTAGAATTATTAGAAAATTTGGCAAAATTAAAGGATGCTGGAATAATTACTGCAAAAGAGTTTCAAGAAAAGAAAAAGAAAATTTTATCAAAAATCTAATTTTAAAATATTTTTATTTATTCAATATTTTTTGAAATTTATCTAATTCTGATTTAGTTTTTACAAATTGATCTGTTAAAATTTTACAAGAAAAAATTTGTTTCATTTTGTTATCTATGACAAAAATCATTTCATTAAGAATAACGGCATCTATGAATTCATCATTGGGGTATACTGTATATTCTAATATCTCATTATTAATTTGAATTTTAAATTTGAACCCCATTAACAAACCGGCTTCTTCATGCTTGTTTAGGAATCCCCTGATACTTGCTTTTACATCTGATTTTTTTTTAATTAATGAAAATTTACTTTTATTTTCATTATTTTTTTCTATAATACATCCAACTGGATTATTTTTAATATGTAAAATTAATGATTCATGAGTTTTAGCATATTCTTCCGTGTCTTCAATTTTATCTAAAGGCATATTTTGACCATCAAAATTTAATTAATTAATTTTTATAATTCATGCCTATGTTTTCTTTTTTAATGAAAAAAAAGTCAGTCTCCATCGCCTTGGAGACTCTGTAAGTGTATTAACTAGTTTATGTGAGCATTGGGCTCTTCCAGCTAACACCGTGAGATGTCTCTGACTCGATAATACTTTTAGAATTATCTTTTTGTTAAAAATTAAATTTAAAAAAAATTACATACAGGTTTAATTTTTTCACTATGAATAGATCGTATATATTTAATTTTTATAATTAATTATTTTTCTTACGCTGCAATTCTATATCTTCCATAAATTATGTAAAAATCTATTAGAAGAAAAATGATCGCTGCTCCAATAAACCAATCTCTGATTGTTGATAATTCTTGTTCATACTCTATGTTAGAACTGAGATCTAATAATATTTGATTAAGTACCTCTTCATCTAATGATTTAAAATAATTTCCACCCGTCATATCTGAAATATTTCTAAGTGTTACTTCGTCTAATTCTGCATACTGTGGTTCACCATAAATGTCATCTCGAAGATAAATCGGTTTTTCAGAACCAATACCTATTGTATGAATTTGTACATTATTTCTTATTGCATATTGTATTGCTTGTTCTGGAGAAACTAATCCTGAATTTTGTATGCCATCACTTAGAAGAATGATTACTCTTTTTTTATCCAGTATTGAGGATACCATATCAATTCCTAATGATAAGCCATCCCCAATTGCAGTTGCTCCAGTACCTTGTTGAATTGAAGAAATTGAACTTAATGTTTTTTCTTTTACAGGTGTAAGATATGATATTGTACCTGCTCCACTTTCAAATAAAATAACTCCTACATTATTTTTTTCACTAATTTTTGTAACTAGTGATTTAACTGCATTTTTTGCAGCCTCTAGACGTGTTGGTTCATAATCTGATGCTGCCATACTTTCTGAACCATCTAAAACTATGCCTAAATTGACCCCTTTTTCTACTCCTGTAGTAACAATTTGAGGATTTGCTAATGCAATAATTATCAGAGAAAGAACAATTACTATTAGTACAAATGGAAGATGTTTTCTAGTTGAATTTTTTTTTACATTTGTTTCTTTAATTATTTTTAATGAACTAAATTCTAAAATTGTTTCTTTTTTATTTGAATTGTATTTCCAGTATACAAAAATTAAAATTGGAATTAATAAAAAAAGAAATAATGAATTAATGAATCCAAATTCCATTAGTTTTTCATCTTCCACTTGTTTCTAAAATATTTATTAATTGTAATATCAAATGATTCTTCATTACTAAGATTTATCATATCGATTCCAATTTTATTCATATTTTTTTGATTATTTTTCATTTTTTCTTCTACGATTTCTTTATATTGTTTTTGAAAATTTTTATTTGAAGTATTAACGAGTATTTGTTCCCCTGTTTCTGCATCTTCTAGATATGCATAACCAATTTCAGGTATTTCTTTTTCTTTTAAATCTGAAATATTAATTAAAGTAACTTGATGATGTAATTTTAAAAATTTTAACGGTTTATCATATGAATCTGAAATAAAATCTGAAATAATGTATATAACACTTTTTCTTTTTAATTTATTATTTAATGTTGTCAATGATTCCATTATGTTTGTTTTTTTACTTTTTGGTTTATAATCTAGTAATTCTTTAATAATTTTTAATAATTGTTTTTTACCTTTTTTTGAGGGGATAAATTTTTCTAATTTATCTGTAAATATTCCTAATCCTATTTTATCATTATTTTTTAATGCTAAAAACATTAATGACACTGCAACTTCAAAACTCAAATCAAGTTTTGATTTCATAAATCCAAAATTATTACTTGCAGATAAATCTAAAATTAAGTATACATTTAATTCATTTTCTTCAACAAATTCTTTAACAAACAGGTTATTGTGCCTAGCTGACACATTCCAATCAATTCTTTTGACATCATCTCCCGGGATGTATTCTCTAACTTCTGAAAATTCTATCCCTCCTCCCCTAAATTTTGAATTATATGCACCTGATTCAATTCCTTCTACAAGATCCTTTGTTTGAATTTGCAGATTTTTTATCTGTGCTAATAATTCTGAAATTTTACTCATTTTTATGGTGAGGAAATTTTTTCAAGAATTATATCAATGACTTTATCTGTGTTTATTTCATCTGCCTCCGCCTCAAATGTGAGAATTAATCTGTGACGTAGCACTTCATGAGCTATTTCCTTGATATCTTCTGGAATTACATACCCTCTTCCATTAATCATTGCATTTGCTTTAGCTGCTCTTATTAACCAAATTGAGGCTCTAGGTGATGCCCCAAATTCTATAATATTATTTAAATCTAAATTATATTTATCTGGATTTCTTGTTGCATCTATGATACTAGCAACATATTTTAAAATTATATTATCGGCATAAATTTCTGCATTAAATTTTTGCATTTCAAGTATTTCTTTTGATTGTAGTATGGGATTAATTTTAATTTCTAAATTTCCTGTGTTTCTTTCAATAATTTTTATTTCCTGTTCCTTTGTTGGATATGTGATTAGGATCTTTAGCGCAAATCGGTCAACTTGTGCTTCAGGAAGTTTGTACGTTCCTTCATTTTCAATTGGATTTTGAGTTGCAAGAACTAAAAATGGTTTATTTAATTGAAAAGTTTCTCCATGGATACTTACCTGTTTTTCTTGCATTGCTTCTAACAATGCTGATTGAACTTTTGGTGGGGCCCTATTGATTTCATCAGCTAATATAAAATTATGAAAAATTGGTCCTTTTTGAATTTCAAATGTACCTGAATTACTTTTGTAAATTTTTGTACCTAGAATATCTGCTGGAAGTAAATCTGGTGTAAATTGTATTCTAACATTATTTACACTAAAAATTTCTGCCATTGTTTTTATCATTAGAGTTTTAGCTAATCCTGGAACACTTTCTAGTAATACATGTCCATCAGAAATAATTGAAATAATAATTTTTTTAATTATATCATTTTGCCCTACAATATTTTTTTGTGCTTCATCTATTACTTTTGAAATTATTTGTGAATACTTTAAAGAAATTTCTGTTAATTCCTTAATTTTTTTATCTGAGAGCGTAAGATTTTGTTCCAATTTAATTATTGTAAATAATTCGGTTTTTTAAATTTTTGATTTAGTTAGTAAATATATTTTAGAATTCATTTTATGGTTATATTATATAAATCAAAAATGATTTTTCGATATTATTTTTATATCTTCGACGAATGTACCAATGTTTATTTTATGGATTATCTGCTAAAAAATTAAGTATTGACTCCTTATTGGATTTTTATTATATTTTTAATCTCATTTGGTTTAACGGATACTATTTTTGCAGAACCTGTAGATCTTGAAATTGATTGGATAATTGAAGGTCAGATTCCACCTACCCAATCTGAAATTAATACTGAATCTAATATTGAAAATGATTCAATAATTGAAGAACAAATTAATAATTTTCTTTTTCCTCAAAATAAAATTTCTGAGAATGTTGCAGAAGATTTCATTACTGGTAGTGGATACATGCTTGCTGGTCGTGAGATAAGTATTGATTCTAAAGAAGGTCAATTACTTAATCAAATTTTAATTGAACAAAGGGAAATAAACAAAGATAATTTTTTTCATATGATAAAATATCTTGATCGATATTCTGATGGATATGTTGAACTTGCTGAAGCTCTTCTAGATCCTGTTAGACAACAAAATTATCAACAGAATGGGTTGGTACGAGACTATAATATTAATTCCAATTTAGAATATTTCTTAATTGAACGTGGATATGATTTAGATGATTTAGAATCTATTCCTAACAATGCCTTTTCTCCTACAAATTATGATGCAGTACGTATTGCTGCTGCAAATTCAGGTATTGATTCAATTGATCTTAGAGAGTTACTTCCTAACTATGTAAAACCGGATTCAAAAGTTTTACATGATGAAATGATTCGTAAATTATCTGAACAAACAGCAAGTGTATATGATTCAATTTTATCTAGTAAATTTGAAATTTCTGTTAAGCAAAGTCCTGATTTAACAAATACTATTACTGATAATTTATTTGATGACTTTCAATTTGTGAATACTAAATTTGAAAATACTCAACATGTAATTGATTCATTAGACAAATCTGAAATTTTCTTAGCAATTAATCCAACATATGAATATCCACTTTTAATTTTTATTTCAATAACTATAGTTATTGGATTAATTATTTTTGGTTATTTATTATATAAAAAATCTTTAGTCAAAGATTCGTTAAATCTTGTAACCGTACCTACATCAATTAATTATATAGAAAATACACATAATATGATCATCTCATCTAAAAAACTATTTAGAAATAATTCTCCCAAATATGCATTTGAAAAATTCAGTCAGGCAATTAGATATTATTATTCCCATAAATTACAAATTAATCTAGATTTAACAACTAGTGATATGATATTTGAACTTGAAAAATCTAACATCAGTAATTTTGATGATGTTAGAAAATGGCTTTTATTATGTGGTCAAGTTGAATTTGTAAGGCACAAATCTACACAAAAAGAATTCTTAAATGCATTAGATTCATTTTCAAAATCTATTTCTTAATTTTTCACTTTAATTGTACACGTTGAAAATGATTCATCGATTTTTGTATTTCCTAAGAATCTTTTTGTTTCGAATTCATTTATTTCCAATAAATTTACAGTATTTTTAAAAATAATGTTTCGTTCATAATCTAAAAATAAAATTTCTAAAATAATTTTATCTTTTTTAATTTGATTGTTATTGAATTGACCTGAAATTGTGATTAATCCAAATTCATCTTTATTGCATGCAAAATTTTGAATTCCATATTTTTTATCTTTCTCTATGTCTGGCAGTCTATTTTCAATGTGTTCTTTTTTGATATCTTTTTCAAGTTTTCTTTTATTTTCTTCCTTTTCTTTATTAGATTCTAAAATTTCAAATAATTGATAATCACTTTCTATTTCTTTCTTTTTTTCAATATTTTTCAATATTTCCTCTACTATTCTTGTTGTCATCTCGTCTTGATTTATTTGAAGTTTTTTTGAGTCTGTTTTTAATTTATTGTAACTAAAATGTTCTTGATATTTATCATAAATTACACTTTGTACTACATATTCATCAGTTATACAAAGTGTAACTGCTCCCTCTGTAGAATAATTAAACATACAATCTACCTCTTTACTTGGTGATCCTATCAAGTACGCATTCTCAAAAATTTCTTCTATGGTGGAGCTTGTTATTTCATCCCAATAATTTTCTAATTCATACATGTCATCATATTTGATGATTTCAATTTGAATTATAGGTATTTTGTATTTGTTATTTATTGGATCATACACTCTTGTTATGTCTCTAAGTACCGCAGTTGTTGTTTCAATGTCGACTTCTTCATCTAATGTAGATTGGGTATCCACATATTTCCAAATTGTTCTAAGTGTGATTTCTTCAAGTCTATTTTCTGTTGGTAATAATTTTATTAACTTATTTGATTTTTTTTTAATTTTTGGCTCTTCCTCTATTTTCTCTTCCTCTTCAACTTCTTTCTCTATAATTTTTCTTTTGTAGTTTTCAGCTGCTTTTAGTACTTCTTTTTCTCTTTTTTCTTTCTCATCTGCTTCTGCAAATACTATTTGTTGTAATGAAAATATAATTAAAAATGAAAAAATGAGAAATATTCCAAGTTTTTTCATAATGGTTTAATTATTTTTAAATATTAATATTTAATTGGTACAACTATAGAATTAACATCTAATTTTCTAGCTCATGTTAGAAATGTACCAGATCCTATATTAAAAAAAAATCATGATCAAAAATTACAATGGAATTCATTAAAGCTAAATATTTTGCGTTTTTCTTTATGCTAGTTTTATTGACTTCCGGTTTTCCACTAAACGCAAATAATGATGGAGATATTTTACCAACTGCAGATGCTACAGTCAAAGCAGCAAACAATGGACATAAAATTTTCTTCTGTGAAAATAATCCAATTAAAAAAACTGAATATAACAAACCACACATGAAACCACAAGATTACATGTCAAAATGTATAGAAAGAACAGATGGTTTTTCATGGGGAAGTAGAATTTATGTATTAATTTGGGCTCCAGGATTTAATACTGATGAACATAAAATTGATGAATTAGGAACTGATTCCACCGGTTCACAAGGTTTGATCAAACTTAATTCTAGAGATGGTTCATCACGTTCAGATTCATCATCTGCATGTAATCCATTTATTGAAACAGGAATAGATCATGGACTTTTTTATGGTTCAATCAAATTATCTGGATTTAGAACAGCAGTCAATGATGCTGGAACAATGAATTATGGTGGAAATAGATGTGAAGGTACTGGTTGGGGTGCACAAGGAACACTTGATGATGGTGTACTAAGAGCTGAAGCAGGACAAGATGGTGGTATTACAATGACATTTGAATATGCTGAAAATCAAATTATGTCTAAAAGTGCAACACACACTTGGCGTATTTCAGATTTATCTTTTGATGCAGACGAATATGAAATGGGTGATACAGCAAAAATAACTATAAGTGATTTAGATAATTTACGTTATCCATTTGACAAAAAGACACCATACTTAATTCATCTTTACTCTGATTCAGATCAAGCAGGAGTTGAAGTTGATGCTTATTGGAAAGCAAACTATAGGGGCACTCCACAGATGAAAGGAGAATACCCTGTAAATATTACATTCATAGATCCTGATAGAAGAGAATCTACATCAAACAGTAATCTGTTTGGTGGTGCTGATGGTTCTAGAGCTGAACTTAAAGTTGTTCCTGGTGATAATATTTACGCTGAATACTTTGATCGTACACTACCTGCATACGGACCTAATGGTGAAAAGTACTCTACTGAAGATAAATTAAAAATTACAACTGTTGCTAAAATCGTTGAAATAAAAGATGACTCAATAGAAAGAAAAATTGTTGACGTAAAAGATGATAGTCATGCAAAACAATTTGCATTTACAAAGTATACCAGTAATGGTGAATATCTAGTGTCTGTTTGGTGGGATCAATGGGATTGGTGGATTAATCAACCTTCAAGTCAACCAAATAATGACTTGAACATTTCAATTGTTGAAGGACTAACTGAAAAACCTGTTGATGGTGTTTCTTACACAGTAAATGTATCATCTAATGATAATTCTTTATTGGAACGAGAAATTATTCATGCTGGAACTGATACATTAGATGTATCTCTTGATAATACAAATTTCATTGAAATTGAAATTACAGATATAGGTGAAGTATCTGAAATATTGAAATTCAAATTTAACACTGATGCTTATTCATAACCTTTAAGTTTATCTCACACAACTAATTCTAAATATTTTTTTTAAATTAAATCAATTTTACAAAATCTAATTTTCTTTTCTACTTTAATTTTTTTAATTGCCCCCATTAATTCCAAAATTTGTAATCTTTTAGATGCAATACTCTTTGAAATATTACAATCTGTTGAAATTTCTTCAAGTGATGTTTCATTTTTACAATTTTCATAAATAATACTTAGATTGTAATTACTTTCAATACAAAATCTAATTTTTTCATTATGTTCAATTCCTACAGGAAAATAATGAGTTTTAAATAATTTTTCTGAATAAATTTCATTTTTTTTAGTTAGTTGTAGTAAATGATATTTTATTGTAGATTGAGGAATATCTAATCTATAGGTAATTTGTGATTGTGTGTGTCCTGGATTTTTCTTAATATATTCCAATATTTTATCACTATTTTCCGATATTTTATCACTATTTTCCAATATTCTGAATTATTTTTTATTATAAAATGTAAATTGGTACATCTCATGAATGCACCAGATTCTTTAATATCTAAATTAAATAAAAAATTTTTATGAATAAGGCAATTGTAATGGTAGCTATTGCTGTAGTTGTTGCTATAGGAATTTCAGCTTTTGCTTTAATGTCAAATAATACTGGCGAAGTTATTCCAGTTGTTCAGGAACCTGTAGTTCTTGAGGAAGAAGTTTCAATTTTAGATAATGCTAATTCGTTTTCAACTCCTATTACAATTGCTCAAAGTATGAAGGCAGCACAACCTGCACCAAATGTAACAATTGGTGATGATGGTAAAATCTATGTTTTATACCAAGATACAGTTAACGATGAAACTAACATTTTCTTAAAAACCTCTACTGATAACGGAAAAACATTTTCAGAACCAGTTCAAGTTAATCTGCTTGATGGTAATGTTGCCTTAGATGGTCGTGTAGCACCAACAATTCAACTTGGTGATAATGGGGAAGTCTATGTTACTTGGGCCAATTCAAGACATGAACCAAATATGTTCATGGGAAATTACAGACAATTAATTTTTACACAATCATTTGATGACGGAAAAAGTTTTGAGCCTTCAATTGTTATTGGAGCTGAAGAATTACATTCTGGAAAATACTTCCAACACATGTCTGTTGATGGACATGGTGGTATTCACATGGCATGGTTAGACGGTCCAGCTAAAATGAATGCAACTGGTTATATGGAAAAAGACAAGTCCCGTGATAGAGGTGTAAGATACACACAATCATTAGATGGCGGTTTAACATTTGAAACTACTAAATTAATTGATGCTAACGCATGTCCTTGTTGTAACGTACAAACTGCAGCAGACGGTGAAGGTAGTGTTTATGTTTCTTGGCGTAAAGTCTTTGGCTCTGATGACACCCAAGTAAGAGACATGGTAGTTGCAGCATCAACTGATGGTGGCAAAACATTTGGTGATCCAGTAAAAATTAACGATGATGGATTCCAGTTTAAGGGATGTGTACATGTTGGTGCACCAATGGCAATAGACTCTGCAGGAACTTTGCATGTTGCATGGTACACTGGTGCAACTGATCATCAAGGAATGTATTATGCTACTTCAACTGATAACGGACAAAGTTTTAGTGAACCAATGCCAATCTTAACTGGTGATTGGGTTCCACCACAAAGAATATTCATTGCAATTGACAATGATGATACTGTTTGGTTAACATGGGAAGATGCAACTGGACTTTCTACTAATGAGAAAGCCTGGAGATATGGTGATACACAAGCATTGATTTTCACTGCACAAGTCATCGACGGTGAATTAATCCGAGCAGATAATCCAATTAATGAAAGTGATGCTAAATCACTTACCAATATAGACTCTGAAAATGGATTGGTTTCAATTATTTGGACAGAAACTGATAATTCTGTTAAAATTGCAACAACTGAAAATTAGTTTTGAACTAATATGAATACATCAAAAAAAATTCCTAGTATACTAATCTTATTTTCAGGTATTTTCTTATTTGCATTTTCATTTTCAGACGCTCAACTAATTCCAGTTGATGCACAAGAATTCCGACAAGCCCCAGATTACAAAGCCATTACTTTGGATGGAAATCCTGTTTCTATTGCTGATTATCAAGGTAAAGTAATTCTTGTAAATTTATGGGCTACTTGGTGTGAACCATGTAGGGAAGAAATGCCTGCATTAGGAGAATTGCATAATATGTTTCCTCGTTCTGACTTTGAAGTAATTGGTGTTAGTATTGATGATCCTGGTTTTGAGCAAGCAATTATACAAACAATGGCAGATGACAATCTCACTTATCCTGTTTGGTTAGATCCTGAAAATAGATTTCAATTTATGTTTAGAACAATTGGAGTTCCTGAATCATTTTTAATTGATGCAGATGGACAAATAATTCATCAATGGAAAGGAGCATTTGATCCTGTCTCTGAAGACACAATCAATTTAGTTGAATCAACAATTCAAGGAACAAGCTATCAATCATCTGACCCAACAATTCTAACTGATGGACTAATTGCAGGATTTGTAATTGCATTTAGTGCAGGAGTTTTGAGTTTTCTTTCTCCATGTGTTTTACCATTAATTCCAGTTTATGCATCATTAATTACTGGAATGAGTGCAAAAGAATTATCACAAGAGACTTCTCAAGTTACTAGAAGTAAATTAAGATTAACTGCAACTGTTAAAGGAATAATGTTTGTTATTGGTTTTTCAATAATTTTCATGTTATTGGGAACAACTGTATCTTTTATGGGAAATCTATTCTTTGATGCAACTCAATGGATTGAAAGAATTGGTGGTGTAGTTCTAATTGTATTAGGTTTACACATGATTGGACTTTTCAAAATCCCAAGATTAGAAAAACAAATGAGATTTGATATGGGTAAAAGAAATTCTGGAAAATTTGGTCCTCTTGTTGTAGGAATGGCTTTTGGTGCAGGCTGGACTCCTTGTATTGGACCTATTTTAGCAGGCATTTTAACAATTGCAGCATCTAGCTCATCTGTAGTTACAGGAGCTAGTTTACTTGGAGTTTATTCATTAGGATTAGCAATTCCATTTTTGGTTTCAGCAATTGCTATAGATCGATTCCTTGTATTCTTTACAAAAATTAAATCAAAAATGTTATGGATTGAAAAAATTTCAGGTGGTTTGTTTGTAATATTTGGTATTGTCTTACTAACTGGATCACTAGTATATCTAAACAATTTCTTCAAAATGTAGTTCTAACTAGAACGAGAACATCCACATTTAACATAAACCACTTTGAATTCTCCACCTGTTTTGATGTTATGTGACATTGGTTTGTTACAATATTGACATTCTATTACACCATGATATTCTTCTACTGGAACCACTTCATATTCCCATGATTTTTTCTTACTATCCCAATATACTGAATTAATCTCAGTTGGTGTATCCATACTATAAAATTACTACAAATTTGTTTAATTAATTTTTTGAACGAATTGATTTCTAAATAAATGTCTAAAAATCATCAATTAACTCGTAAATAGGGCTATTTTATCAAGAAATTATGAGGGATATTTCAATTTCAGCAATTTTAGATTCCATGAATGGTGATACTGCATATGCAACTGATATGTGGGAAAATTGTGTTGATGAAAAACGAAAAAGATACACTAGAAGTAAATTTTCTGATGTCTTAGATAAGATGGAAGAATTTGGATATTTAAAAAAACATGGATACAAAAGTGAATCTACCTATACAAAATTAAAATTTATTGATACTGCAGATCAAATTGGATTTATTAATAATATAATTTTTACAAATGAAACCAAAATAAAAAAAGCATTAGATAAATTAGACAGCAAGAAAATATTTATTGATATTTCTAAAGATCTAAACGCTCATAAATTTAACAAATATGCTTTAAAAGATTATGATTTATTTTTAGAATCTATTGTTAGTATGCTTGGTTTAATTTCCTCTATTTTATTTACTCTTCAAAATAATTCTAATCCTGAATTAAAAAAAGAATTAAAATCTTGTCTTAATCAAATTAAAGATTTTTTAGATGAATCCAATGAAATATTGATGCATTATCGTGGTTCAAATGAAAGAATTGTTTTACAACGAATTCTTAATAATAAAATTCCACAACCTGGATTTTTAAAAATTTAAATTATATCTGAGTCTCTTGAAATAATATTTTTTATTGAATTGAATAATGCACATCACAAAACAACACAATTCCATTTGCTAATGTTTTTGCTGATACACTGTGACCCTCTGCTAATCCTTTCCCACAAACATAACATTCAACTTTTGAAACAGAAGATTGAATTTTGTGTTCTATTTTTGCATCTTGCATCATTGTTCTGCTGTCCATTTTCATCATGATTATACAGCGATCAACTATGCTATAAAGGTACCGTACTATACCGTAATTTGTAAAAATAAACAAAAATTGTTTTTATCTCAAATTAGGTCAATTATCCCAATATCATGCCACAACATCGCCGATTATCTTTAAATATTAAACAGTGAAAATTTTGTTTATGGGTGGACACCTTTGGAAATGCACATGCAAAAGTAATACCTCTAGATTTATCTGAAAATCAATTTCAAATTTACAATAAAATATCTCGAAATTATTCTCATTCTTTTCTGTTTGAATCCCTATCTGGACCTGAAGTTTTAGCTGAAACATCTGTAATGGGATTTGATCCTAAAATTATTTTTAAAGGATATTCTGATAAAGTTGAAATTATTGAAAATGGCAATATTACAATAATTGAAACCAATGATCCATTTGTTGAATTAAAAAAATTACTTGGAAAATCAAATGATCAAAAATATAGATATCTTGGTGGTGCTGTTGGGGTTGTAAATTATGATTCAATTAGATTAGTTGAAAATATTTCTGAGGACAATAATTTGGTACAACCTATTATGGAATTTGGAATTTATGATGATGGGTTATTGTATGACAATGTTGATAAAAAATTATTTTATTTTTATCATGATGTAAATAGATTTGATAAATTGATAATGAGTGATGATTCTTTTGATGAATTTCATTCTAGTGAAGTAACTCCAAATATGGATAAAGAAAAATTTTCAAATATTGTTAACAAAGCAAAACAATACATTCATGATGGTGATATTTTTCAAGTAGTTTTATCTCGTAAATTTGAATTTGAAACTAGTGGTGATAATTTAACATTATACAAAACATTAAGAAAATTAAATCCTTCCCCCTACATGTATCATTTAAAACAAGATTCAAAAACAATTATTGGAGCATCTCCTGAAATGTTAGTAAGAATTACAGATGACAAAGTAGAAACTTTTCCAATTGCGGGAACTAGAAAGATTACCGATGATGAAGAAAAAAACAAAGCATTGTCTGATGAATTAATCCATGATGAAAAAGAATTGGCTGAACATACAATGCTTGTTGATTTAGGACGTAATGATATTGGACGTGTCTGTAAATATGGAACAGTCCATCCTGAATCTTTAATGCAAATTAAGCGATTTAGTCATGTTCAACATATTGTTAGTCATGTTGTTGGTAATTTGGACTCAAAAAATGACATGTTTGATGCATTTCAGGCAGTATTTCCTGCTGGAACTGTTTCAGGAGCTCCAAAAGTACGAGCAATGCAGATAATTGATGAGTTGGAAGCAGAAGAAAGGGGTCCATATGCTGGTGCAGTTGGATATTTTTCATATAATGGATGCTGTGATTTTGCAATTGCAATTAGAAGTATATTCATAGAAAATAACAAAGGATTTGTTCAATCTGGTGCAGGAATTGTTTCAGATTCTATTGCAGAAAATGAATTTAAAGAAACAGAACACAAAGCAGGTGCAATGCTTCAAGCATTAAAGGAGGCATCGGATTGAAATTTTTAATTATAGATAATTATGATTCATTTGTTTACAATATAGCACAATATCTTGGTGAGTTAGGAGTTGAGTGTGATGTAATTAGAAATGATAAAATTACAATTTCACAAATTAAAGAAAAAAATTATGCTGGAATAATTATTTCCCCTGGCCCTGGCACCCCAGAAGATAAAAAATATTTTGGAATTTGTAGTGATGTGATTAAAGATATTGGTCCAACAACTCCTATTTTGGGTGTGTGTCTTGGACATCAGGGTATAATTGCTGCATTTGGTGGTAAAGTAACTAATGCTGGATGTGTAAGACATGGGAAAACTAGTCCAGTTAATCACACTGATTCTGAATTATTCAAAGATGTAAAAAATCCTTTTAGAGCCACTCGTTATCATAGTTTAGTTGGAGATAAAACAATAATTCCCGATGTTCTAGAGATAATAGCTACTGCAAATGATGATGGTGAAATTATGGCAATTAAACATAAAGAATTTTTAATTCAAGGTGTACAATTTCATCCTGAATCAATTATGACTGAAGATGGGAAAAAAATTCTTGGTAATTTTATCAGACAGGTTGAAGAACAATGATTTCAGAATATATTTCCAAATTAGAACAAAAAATTGATCTAACGTATGATCAGATGAATGAAATCATGTCTGAAGTATTATCTGGTAAAACAAATGATGATCAAAATATGAGTATTTTATCTAATTTATCCAAAAAAGGTGAAACTGATGATGAATTACTTGGCATGCTGGACAAAATGCAAGAATTATCTCTAAAAATTACGCCTAAAAATCAAGGAACTATCATTGATATGTGCGGTACTGGTGGTGACAAGTTACAAACTTTCAATATTTCTACTACTGCATCTTTTGTAGTTGCAGCTGCTGGAGGTATTGTTGCAAAACATGGTAATAGATCAAGCTCTGGAATTTCTGGAAGTGCCGATATTTTTGAATACTTTGGTTATGATCTAAATGCTGAACCTTCTACTGTTGCAAATGTTTTGGAAAATCACAGAATTTGTTTTATGTTTGCACAAAAATTTCATCCTGCAATGAAAAATGTTTCTTCAGCTAGAAAACAATTGGCAAGTAGAACTGCATTTAATTTACTTGGACCCCTATCAAATCCAGCCAATGTAAAAAATCAATTAATTGGTGTTTTTTCAAATGAATTTCTTACTAGGTTACCTCAAATTCTTAAAAGAAAAGGAGTAGAAAATATAATGACTGTTCGTTCTAATGATGGAATGGATGAATTTTCTACTAGTTCAACAAATAGTGTTTGTATTTTAAAAAATAATGTCATTTCTGTAAATTCAATTGATCCTGAATTTCTTGGTTTACATAAATCATCACTTCATGATATTCAAATTGAAACTAAACAAAATGCAATTGAGTCTTTTGTTGGAGTCTTAAACAACACTGCTAATTCATCTATGATTGAAACTACTGCATTAAATGCAGCTGGGGGATTGCTAGTTGGAAATATTGTAAATAGTTTTGAAGAGGGTGTTGAGCTTGCATTAAATACAATTAATGATGGTAAGGCGATGAATTTATTGGAGAAATTTGTGGCTAATACTGGAGATATTGAAAAATTAAAGGAGATAACTGATGGCTGAAAATATTTTAAAAAAATTAGTAAATAATTCTCAAATTGCAATTGATGATGGAATTTATGATGTTGATGTAAATCTAAAAAAATCTGATCAAGATTTCAAACAAATTATTGCATCCAATCCACATGCAACATTACTTACTGAAGTAAAATTTTCATCCCCATCTTTAGGTAAAATTAGAACTATTGGTGATCCTAGTAGTATTGCAAAGCAAATGATTGAAGGCGGTTCAAAGGCATTATCTGTTTTAACTCAACCGTATTTGTTTAATGGTTCTCCAGAATATTTTATTAAAGTAAGACAGGCAGTTGATGTTCCATTATTAATGAAGGATATCATGATTGATAAAATCCAAATTGACACTGCAAAAAAAATTGGTGCTGACTATATGTTGGTGATTCAATCTCTGTTTGATCAAAAATTTCTTAGTGATATTGACGAATTCATTGATTATGGACATAAGCAAGGATTGAATGTTTTACTTGAGGTTCACACTAAAGAAGAATTTCAAAATGCATTAAAGACTGAAGCTGATATTATTGGAATTAATAATAGAAATTTGGATACACTAGATATTGATCTTAAGACAACTGAATTAGTTTTATCTGGTTATGATAATTCTCGGATAATTTTATCTGAAAGTGGTATTAATACTTCAGAAGATATTCAATATTTAAAAAAGTGTGGAGCTGATGCTTTTTTGATAGGTTCAAGTATAATGAAAAGTGATAATATTGTAGAACAAGTAAGGAAATTGGTGAACTCATATTGAAATATCCTAAAAATGGTAAATTTGGAGAATTTGGTGGGCAATATATTCCTGAAACTCTTGTGCCTGCAATTGAGGAATTAGAAGAGAATTATTTAAAATTCAAAAATGACAAAAAATTCAAACAAGAATTAGACTACTATCTTAAAGTGTATGCTGGAAGACCAACTCCATTATACTATGCAAAGAATCTATCTGAAAAATTAGGTGGCGCTAAAATCTATCTTAAAAGAGAAGATCTATTGCATGGGGGTGCTCATAAAATTAACAATACTTTAGGTCAAGCACTTTTGGCAAAAAAAATGAACAAGAAAAGAATTATTGCAGAAACAGGTGCAGGGCAACATGGCGTTGCAACTGCAATGGCATGTGCTGCATTAGGATTAAAATCTGAAGTCTATATGGGATACAAAGATACTATCAGACAAAAACAAAATGTCTATCGTATGAATATGTTGGGTTCTAAAGTTCACCCAGTAAAATCTGGCTCTAAGACATTAAAAGATGCAATTAATGAAGCAATAAGAGATTGGATTACAAATGTGGAAAATACATACTATTTGTTAGGTTCTGCAGTTGGTCCTCACCCTTATCCTGTTATGGTTAGAGATTTTCAAAGTGTAATTGGAAATGAAATTAAATCACAAATGAAAAAAATTAACAATAAGGATCCTGATGTTGTAATTGCATGTGTTGGTGGCGGTTCTAATGCTATTGGTACATTTTATCCTCTAGTTGATACCAGTGCTGAAATAATTGGAGTTGAAGCTGCAGGGAAAGGATTAAAATCAAAATTACATTCAGCTACATTATCTGCAGGAAGTAAGGGTGTACTTCATGGTATGATGACATACCTACTTCAAGATAGTGAAGGTCAAATTACTGAAACACATAGTATTTCTGCAGGACTAGATTATCCTGGTGTTGGACCTGAACATGCTTATTATAAAGACACTAAACGAGTAAAATATCATTCATCCACTGACAAGGAAGTCTTAGATGCATTTTTGACTCTTACTAGAACTGAAGGCATTATTCCTGCGTTAGAATCTGCTCATGCTATTTCTGAAGCAATGAAAGTTGCAAAAAAAGGCAAAGCATCAGAATCCATAGTTGTAACTCTTTCAGGTAGAGGAGACAAGGATGTTGAAGAAGTTCAAAAATATTTGGATGCTAATATTAAATAAATAATAATTTAAAACTGGTCAATTTTGATTAGTTTTAACATAAGTCTAGGAACAAATTATAATTTAGATAACTCTTCTGGATCTATTTTTGAAGGAGAGTAGATTTCCAACCATTTTTGAAATGATTCTTCATCTAGTTCTTCCTTTTTTTTAAAATATTCTTCTAATACTTCTTTGACAATATCTTCGACTTTACCTTCCAGTTTTTCAATGACTTCTTCTCCTTCTTCTTTCATTGATCATTATGGTTTTACAATCATATAATGATGATCTATTTTGTTAAATCAAGTTCTCTACTTGATAATTTAGGCCTAGACCAAGCTAAAACTTACCAATAGAGGTCAATTTTTAATTTTGAATATTTTTTACTATTTACTTGATTGATTGAGCAAACTCTTCAAGTTTTTGTTTCTTTTCTTCTGGTGATGCTGTTAGTAGTCCTTTCCATTTATCTTTCATTTCTGCTTTCTGTTCATCTTTTTGTTCCTCAGACATTGTGTCCCATTGTAATTTCATTTGCATAAAGTGAACAATCATTGCAGCCTTATCTGGAATTGATAAAGATTTCCAGGCTTCTCCCATTTCTTTAAATTGTTTTTTCTTTTCAGCAATTTGCTCTGGAGTCATGTCTTTGTAATAATCTCTCATTTTTTTATCGTGCTTGCTATCTTTTGTGTTTTCACTATGCTTTTTCTTTTTATTTTCAGCAAAAGATTTTGCATCTGTAACATAAAGTACATCTCCGGTACCTGCATCAACTAGAACTTTGCTGTATTCATGATTGTCATTTGTCATAACTACTTTGTAAACTAGATATCCATTAATTGGTGAAAGTTTTGCATACATGCTTTTGCTATCTTCTACGTTATTTTCAGCAATAGTCATTGCATCCACTAGTGTAATTTGAGAAAGTTCTGAGTAATCTTGGTTATTTTCAATTGGAATACTTCCTTCAATACTTGGATATTTTGTTTTATCCCAATCTGCAAATACGG
>Ga0208764_10000474_pt1 | contig 25842 bp, 29 predicted proteins | sample ETNtaG_18_FD_185762 | JGI IMG/M metagenome (GOLD analysis project Ga0208764, IMG submission 185762) | Marine microbial and viral communities from oxygen minimum zone, Eastern Pacific Ocean - ETNP201302SV91 (SPAdes) (version 2) | ecosystem: Environmental > Aquatic > Marine > Oceanic ... | reverse complement strand
GGGACTTTCAGAGCCTTTCAATGGCTATCGACCCTTCGACGGAACCTATCTTCTTTGACGCAGCCTCTTGGGCCGCTTCCCATACGGACTCTGCCGATGGGTAATCTGGCGCTTTGATGTCAACCCTATAGTTGGGCGCGCCATCATAATGGCAAGTAAGGGTGACCTCTTCCTCTCCTTCCGCACAATCCTCTGCTGCCTGTAGAGCACCGCTAATCGCATCAACTCCTTCTGGACCCCATACCTTAATCTCAAACAGGCCCCTAATTTCTACGAATGGGGGGACGATATTCTCGATTGCCAGTTCCGTAACAACTTCTATCCAGTCGCCTTCGAATCCAGCATCCTCTAGTGCACTATCAGTGATGGCACACTCCTCTAGAGCCCCATAAAGGGAGCCAAAGGAATCCTTCATCTCTTCCGATACTGCAGCCGTCTTCCCCTCTTCCCAACCAATCCTCTCTGCAGCGACCCTCATAATCTGGGATGCCCGTTGCTCGTTCTTCCAGGACTGGAGGGCGTCCCTTCTACGCTCCTCAGAAACGGATTTTATTGATAGGGTTACGCTATCCCTCTCTTTCTTAATCCCGATTACCTTGGCCACAACTCTCTGACCCTCTCTAACGTGGGCCCTAATGTTCCTGACCCATCCTGTAGCGATCTCTCCAATGAATACGAAACCCTCTCTCTCGGGGTAGGTATCTAGGTCTAGATATGCGCCGTTCTCTTTCACGCTTTTGACCGAGCAAACGACCAACTCTCCTTCTTCAGGCCAGTCGTTCGCTAAATCCGCCAAGACGCTTCCTCTCTAGTTCAGAACCTCAACCACGGTACATCCGGTTAGGTTGGCAAGCCCGCCAGCTGGTTCTGCAAGGGTCGAACCGCAAATTGGACAGGCCACTGTAGTCGAAGCCCTGTCGAAGAGTGTAGCCTCGTTTCCACAGTCTTTGCAACTAACTCTTAGGAATTTTCCAGCCAATATTTCACCTCAGTTATCCACAAGCTCGAACTTTCTAGCTCTCTTGCCCTTTGGGGAATGGGCTTTGCCAGTCTCAGTACACCTGAAAACTAGGTTCACTCTCTTGGTAGGCTTCTCCCCCGATGGCTTTGGCCTGGGGAAACCTCTGTATCCCGAAGTAACTCTCCTGAACCTTCTCTGCCCCCATTTAAGCTCACTTGCCCTTCTCTTCTTGACTCTCTCAACAGTGTGCTCGGTGTGCTTCCCAGCAAAGGGGCTGTAACGCATTATTTTCCTCGGCATCTTGACCATTCTTGCATCACCTAGCTTCTTGTGCGCCGCGAGCCACCGATGACCCGTATATGAATCTAGTCGAGTGATTCGGCCAGATTGCCAGACCACGTCCAAGAAAAACACAAGAATCTAGTCATTGCCCGCAATTCATGTTTGGTGGCGACTGGGCAATCTGGATATCCTTCATGATCATTTCAGTGGGGAATAGCTTCAATCGCATGGGCCCATCCTTTGACAGGAGTCGGTTCGGTTTCCCATTGATGCTTTTGGGCTTGACTTGTCTGGTCCTTCTACCAGATGAATTAACCGAAGGGGGAAAGGAACTGCACGGTCCGATCCTATACTCGATTTCTATCTTGTTTCCTCTTTCAATAGGCGCAATGCTAATTCTTCATAATTCTCCAACTTATGGAGAAAGTAGCCTACCAGGGCTTGTTTCCGGGTGGCTCTTGGTAACAGTCTCGTGGGTTGTCCTTTTCTCTGAGAGAAATACATTCTCGATACTAGGGGCTGCTAGAGGCATATTGGTAATTCTGGGCATTTTAGTAAGTCTAATTGCAGTTATCATTGGAACATACATGGCTGAGAGATTATCAGGGCCTATGGTTGAGTCAGAGCCGCTATCGAACGAGGAAGGTATTCTTGTACGGACGATCCTGGAAAGAAGATTGAGGAGGGATTAGTATGATTATCGAACTCTCAGAAGTCCTGCTGCTTGTTTCAGGAGGGTGCCTAGTTTCCTCTTTTATCGCAATTATTCATTTTGTTTCGACTTACAATTCAAACAATCGTTCACTAGCATTTTTTTCCGCTTTTGCCATAGGGTCCGCCGCATTCTTTACGGCCAACATCTCTACAAATCACAGTAAATCTCCATCATTGGAATTCGCCATGTCCTCTGCAATCTTGGGCTTGCTCGAGCTATTGCCCATCTTTTTGGCAGTAATTACATTGGTATTGTTCAGGATAAGCCTCTTAACAAATCGGTCGGTGGACGCGTCGTCTTAGTAGGGTGAAACGTATGTCAAAGGGTACACCGAGTATGGGCAAGAGGCAGAAATCCACTCACATTCGATGCAGGAGATGTGGTCGCCATTCATATCACAAGCAAAAGGGCCAATGCGCAAGTTGCGGGTATGGCGATACTGCTAGACTTCGTAAGTTCAGATGGAATAAGCGCAATAGAACCATGTCTCAGAAGAAGTGACATCTGCCGGAAACGCCTAAGGCCTGGTTGCATACCCAGGAATGATAGCCGATGTGCGGAATCATCGGAATAGTTGGCGCTCCGGGAAATCAAGTCGCCAATTCTGTATACGACGGACTAATTGTTCTACAGCATAGGGGCCAAGATGCAGCTGGAATAGTTACCAGCGATTCAGATAATATCTGCCACCGGAGAGCAAATGGGCTTGTCCGGGATGTCTTCCTTGAGCGCCATATGAAGAAATTAGTCGGTACGATGGGAATCGGGCATGTAAGATACCCAACCGCAGGATCAAACTCTTCCGCAGAGGCACAACCCTTCTACACTAATACTCCATTTGGAGTCAGCCTAGCTCACAATGGAAATCTGAATAACACCCCCGACATTATTTCTGGCTTACTAGAATATGATCATCGAAGAATCAACACTAGTTCTGATTCAGAGGCACTGCTCAACCTTTTCGCAGCAGAAATCCAGAGATCAGTAGATGGCCGACCAGGAGGCATGCACGCCCTGGAAGAGGATGACATCTTCCGAGCGGTCGAGAGGACTCACTTGAGAGTAGAAGGAAGCTACAGTGTAGTATGCCTGATTACTGGATGGGGAATGGTTGCATTCAGGGATCCAAATGGCATACGCCCCCTATTCATGGGCAAGAGGGTCTCCGAAAACTTCACAGAAAGGCTAGTATCTTCAGAAAGCGTAGTTTGTCAGTCACTCGGCTTCGAGATGGAAAGAGATGTAGACCCAGGTGAAGCAGTAATTGTAAGGATGGATGGTCGGATTATCTCAAAGGTTTGCCATCCCAAGATTACTCACACTCCTTGCGTCTTTGAACACGTCTACTTTGCCAGACCCGACTCTGTAATTGATGGCATTTCAGTTCACAAGGCAAGATTGAGGATGGGGGAATCACTTGCAAAGAGGGTCTCTAACTCATTCCAGGCTGATGAAATAGATGCAGTAATTCCAGTACCAGACAGTGGAAGAATAGCGGCTCTGGGACTCTCTAGTTCCTTGGGCATCCCCTATCGGGAGGGCTTCGTCAAGAATAGATACATTGGGAGGACTTTCATAATGCCTGGACAGAAGATCAGGAAGGACTCGGTTAGGAAGAAACTGAATACAATTGACGAGGAGTTTGAAGGTAAGACAGTCTTGATTGTAGATGATAGCATAGTAAGAGGAAACACATCTAGGAGAATCGTCCAGATGGCTAGGGATGCCGGAGCATCAAAGGTACTGTTCGCTTCATCATCCCCTCCCATAGTCCATCCTAATGTGTATGGGATTGATATGCCGGCCAGGGAGGAATACGTCGCTTATGGTAAGACGACAGAGGAGATCTGCAACTCTATAGGGGCAGATTGGCTGATCTATCAGGATCTTGAGGACCTTGTGGAATCCTGCACCGGTGCAGGGACAGAATCCCCAGTCGATTTCGATTGTTCTTGTTTCAATGGCGTATATGTTACCGGAGGAGTAACCGAGGAGTACCTAAGTAGGATCGGACGGAAAAGGGCCGATTCAGAGAAGGAGCAGGCATCAGTTTGACAGCAGTTCGATAAGCTGCTCTTTCAACACCGGAAGCGCATCCTCCCACGTGGAAACGATCCCGTAATCCGCGACACCAAAGATTGGTGCTTCCGGATCTTTGTTTATTGCCAGGATAAACTTGCTAGAACGCATTCCAGCGAGATGCTGGATAGCCCCACTTATCCCAACTGCAATGTAGAGGTTAGGGGTTACGGTTTTCCCAGTTTGGCCGACTTGCATGCTATGTGGTATTTCTCCCCAGGTATCCACTGCAGCCCTACTCGCACCAACAGCGGCCCCTAGTACGTCTGCGACTTCGTTCAGGTGGGAGAAGTTTGCTGGTTCGCCCATTCCCCTCCCTCCTGAGATAATGATATCTGCTTCGGAGACGTCGAGCCTCTCACTCGCCCTGGCAAGTGCCTGTTTGACCGCAACCGCAACCTCCTGGCTGACATTAACCGTGGACACTTCTGCACTACCTCCATCCGCTGCGGATTCGAATGAATTGACCCTTAGGCTGATGGCGCAGGGGGGTGAAATACTCACTTCCTCAATCACCTTTCCAGAGTAAATTGTTCTAGTCGCAGAAAAACTATTCTTTAGGCTAGTAACATCTTGCACAACAGGAATGCCCTTTGTTGCAGATATTGACGATATCAACTCCCTGCCAATTGCGGATGATGAAGAAAGGATCAACTCTCCTTCGACCAAGGGAGACAGAGTCTTCGACCAAGCCGAGCAATCGTAGGTTTCGAAGCAATCCCCTACCACCGATATGACATTTGCAACGCCAGAAATCTTTGCCGCATCGGATGCACCCACCCCTCCGGGGCAGATGACCGTAATCGGGCCCCCTAGTGATGATGCTGCCCCGACTAGTTGTGCTGTAACTGGATGCAATGTGCCATTGTTAGACTCTGAAATTACTGTCGTACTCATGTTTTCACCTCTAGATAACGTTAGCTTCTCCCCTCAACTTTTCAACAACCTCAGGAACCGATTCAGAGCCAACAAATTTCTGCCCTGGTTGCTTCTCTGGTGGTGAAGAATGATCCTTGATCACGACCATTGAATTACTGTCACCGATTCCCAGATCATTCGGCAAGAGGCTATCTATTGGCTTCTTTTTGGCCATCATGATGCCTCTAACATTCGGCCTCCTTAGCTCCGAGTCTCCCTTATCAAATGTAAAGACGCAAGGACCCCCAACTTCCACCTTCTCTAAACCAGAGGGGCCTAGACGAGTAGCATAGGCTAACCCACCATCAATTGACACTCCCGTGACCCCACCTACGCAGGAGAATCCCAAAGTGCTAGCCAACCCGGGTCCCGTGGAGCCGCTGTTTGTGTCCGCCGCCTGCTTTCCACACATCACCACCTCGAACCCGGTTTCCTTTACGGCGGCAGATAGTAGTGATTGGACTTGGATGCTGTCCAAATATGAATCAGTCAGAATATGGATTAATCGGTCCGCCCCGACCGCTGCAGCCTCTGTGAGGCACTTTGCGGCTCGAGCAGGGCCACATGTAATTGCCACCACATCCCCGAATCCGGCCTCTTTCAACTGGATAGCGTTCTCGAGTGCATACTCATCGTAGGGGCTGATTGACCATTTTGTGATCGAGCCCTCATCGACCCTGCCTCCACTAATGCTAATCTTAGCAGTAGTATCCGGGACTTGCTTCAGAAGAACCGCCACTCCCATAATGATGCCCGATTCGCGGGGTCAGAGGCTGCTCTTTCAATATTGGGACGTCCAACTCTTGCTGTTCAAGGCTCTCTAGTGAAAGACTGAATGCCCGTAATGTGCCTTCCCAGTATCAGATTGTGGATGTCATGGGTGCCCTCATACGTCTTCACCGATTCTAAATTTGCCATGTGCCTCATCACCGGATACTCATCTAGAATTCCATTGGCACCATGGATGTCCCTGGACATGCGTGCGATTTCAAGAGCCATGTCTACGTTATTCATTTTGGCTAGGGAAATCTGCTCCGGAATCCAACTGCCATCGTCTTTCTTCTTACCTATGTGGAATGCTAGTAATTGCCCCTTTGTAATCTCACGAAGCATCCACGAGAGTTTATTCTGAACCAGTTGGAATGAAGCAATCGGATGTCCAAATTGAATTCTACTAAGGGCATATTCTCTCGCAGAGTTGAAGCATGATTGAGCAGCCCCAACAGCACCCCAAGAGATCCCATATCTGGCATTATTGAGGCAGCTGAAAGGCCCTCTTAGGCCCTTTACACTGGGGAGAATCCGATCCTTCGGAATTTTACAGTCCTGGAAAACCAACTCGCTGGTAACGCTCGCCTTTAGTGAGTGCTTCCCCTTCATCTCCGGAGCACTGAACCCCTCGTCACCTTTCTCAACAATGAAACCGCGGATTTCGCCCTCGAGCTTCGCCCAAACGACTGCCAGGTCAGCGATTGTTCCATTCGTAATCCACATTTTTGCACCATTCAGAAGGAAGTGATCTCCCTTGTCTTCCGCACGAGTTATCATGTCACCAGGGTTTGACCCATAGTCCGGCTCTGTAAGGCCGAAGCACCCGACCAATTCTCCCTTTGCCATTCCCGGCAAATATTTCTCCTTTTGCTCCTCGCTTCCGAAGTCCCAAATCGGATACATCGCTAGAGAGCCTTGAACGCTTGCAAACGAGCGAACACCACTATCTCCACGTTCCAACTCCTGGCAAATCAGCCCGTATGCAATGTAGGAGAGCCCAGGACAACCATATCCCTTCAAAGGAGCCCCAAGGATTCCCATCTCACCAATCTCAACCCGCCACTCGTCTGGGAAAACCCCATCTCTGCATGCATCCTCAATATTTGGAAGGACTCTGTCCTCTACCCAGTCTCGTACCATGTCTCTAACCATCCTCTCTTCCTCGGTCAGCAGGGAATCGATATCGTAGAAGTCTAATGCCTCGTATGCCATGTTCTCAGCCCCCCGCGAGCAAGTTTGCACATGAATTTATGCTCGTCCTTTCTTCTTCGAAAGTCGCCTTTCTTCCCTGATTACACCTTTCCGTTCTTCTTCACTTCCAATTTTTTTCGTCACCCATCTGCTAAGTCTTGGCGAAGAACTAGTCAATAGGGAGACGATCATCAAGGCAGCACCCCCGAGAATAATCACTCCAATCCAGATTTCGAGCATCGTTCCTCCTTCGTCCGTCGTAGACATTGTGAATGAAACGACAGTTCCACTATCCGTAAGTATCCACCCCTCGAATGGCCCAGTGCCCCATGTAGAAACAATTCTCTCTCCCGATATCGAGGCGTCGAAATCTACTGCATCAGTATTATCTAACCAGTGGAATGATTTACTTTCCTCTAAGTCGTGTTCAATCAATCCAAATGGTGCCAATGAAATGAGAGAATTTCCCTCTTTCTGGACGTCTATGCTAGTCATAATCCCGTCAAATCCTTTCAATTGAACGATATCATTGTCATAAATTGCAGTTTTCGATGGATCTTCAATGTCCATCCTGATACTAGCAATAGTCAAGTCCGAGGAGATGACAACACATTCCATTGAGGTACTTGATGGACATGTGGCATCAATCCAAGGATTGCCATAACCCCCGATCCAGAATAACTCGTGCTCTTGATTAATTACGCCTATGCCATCGACACTGGATGAAACGATGCAGATGTTGTAACCCCGAAGGCAAGAAATTGAGTTAATGTCACTTTCTCCTCTATTTTCGAGAGGAATGGCCTCTACTCCTCCCCCCTCCAATCCTCTGAACCTCCAAATCCAACCACCTTCGCCACCAATATAGGCCCAACTGCCATCCCCGTTCCAAGATACTGCATTTAGCTCAGTGCTTCCGAAGTTCGAAGCGCCTCCTGCGTTCTCAATACTGCGATTGGAAGAAATGAACCTCAACACCAGACCCTCTTCACCAACTAGAAGTGCAGTATTGCCACTGGGATGGAATGACGAATCCAGTAGATCCTCACTTCCAATAAAATCAGATTTCGAATAGTTCTCCGGTGCTTCGGACTCAATAATAAATATCGCAGATTCAGCCCCATGAGCTAGAATTGTCTTCCCATCCGGAGAAGCCGAAGCCCCCTCTAAGCCAAGATCTGAGTCGTCAAGAACTATGAAACGTTCCATTTCGACTGAAGACTGTGCTACTGCCAACGGCGAAGAAAGTAGGACAAAGATCCCCATTATAGCCCCAAAACTTCTCTTGCCCACGGGAGCCGGAAACACTCCGTCCGTTTAGCCCTTGTACTGGTTCGAGATGCTTCTCTGGGTCGGCAGTATTGAAGAGACCCTGTACATTCGGAGGGTCATGGAGCGATTCGACGTTCGCAGGGGATTAATCAAGGAAGTAGAGAGCAGTGGCGGATTGGCAGCCCTTGCAAAAGAGTTCTTCGACCAGGTCGAAGGCTCTACGGGCAAATCATTCGAGGCTTCACATGGGGTAATGACATCCATTGAAGCCAGATATGAAAATGGTGCAATGATAGTCGATGTCACAAATGTTCCGCCTGACTTCGAGAACCCAGATGCGATGAAGTCAGCCTTGGAAGATAGAAAGAGGTGGACTGCCTTCTTGGACAAGGCAACCGGTTACAATTCCAAACAACGTGGCGATAAGGCGAAGGAATGGGCAAAGAAGGCATCAAAAGCCAAGTCGGCAATCTCAGCAGCTAAGCATTTCATGGAGATGTCAGAAAGTATTTCAGAGGATAAGAAGGAACAGGCAGAGTCTCTGATTAGGGAGATCGAAGAGCTCCTCCAAGCCAATGACAATACTAAGGCGAAGGGCAGGGCTGAAAAACTCAACAAACTGTTCAACTAGGTGTCTAAATGACTGAGGAAAAGTCTCTGGAAATCGACTCGGAATCCCGGGAAAGAATCGAGAGGATGTTCTCCGGTTGTCAAGAGGTCGTTGGGATTAACCATGTAGAATCAGTTCTTTCTGGCAGTCCAAGCCACTCTGGTGATGGTGGATTGGTGGCTTATGTGGGGCTGGAACCGAGCGGAAAGGCCCACCTTGGTTGGATGATACTTGCCGATACAATTAGTAATTTAATTGACGAGGGCATAAACGTAATCATCTTGCTCGCTGACTGGCATGCATGGGTAAATGACAAGTTCGGTAGGGACATGGCGAAGATTGCGATAGCTTCTGAGTACATGTCTGAGATGTTTAGGGCAATTCTCGGAAATCCATCTGAAGGCAAGGGGCCAGGGCAGATACAATTCGTGCACGCCTCCCAGGTGATGGATTCGGGGAAGTATTGGGAAAGAGTGCTAAGGTGCTCGAAAAACATGAGCCTCTCAAGGGTCCGCAGAACATTCAGCATAATGGGGCGTGACGAGGATTCTTCGGACCACGATCTAGCAGCATTCTACTACCCCGCTCTACAGGCTGCAGACATCTTCGAGTTGGAGGTAGATATCGCATTCGGGGGAATGGATCAGAGAAAGGCACACATGTACATGAGGGAGGTAGCCGAGAAAAACCACTGGATCAAGCCAACTTGCATCCATACTCCCATGCTATCGGGGCTAAAGGGTCCCGGAGGGAGGATGGACTCCTTCGATCACAAAATGTCCAAGTCAGACCCTGGAAATGCAATATTGTTGGATGATGACCTCGAGACAATTAGGTCGAAGATGCGCAAGGCTTTCCTCGAGGTCGGAAATCCAAATTCCCCAGTATTCGAAATTTCCAGACATGTGATTATTCCTAAATTAGGGAAGATCACAGTTTCCCCCGATCCCAAGTATGGAGAAGTCTCTGAGTGGGCGGATGCACAGTCTTTTATCGACGCAGTATCAGATGGGGCAATACACCCACTGGATGCTAAGATGGCGATTGCAGAGGGCCTATCGGAAGTATTGTCTCCCATTTCTGATCATTTCTCAGGAAAACAAGAACTTCTGGAATCAATCAACAACATCACCGGCGGAAACTAGTTACAAGCCTAATGTGTGACTAAAGAGTTGTGATTCCACAGATATGATAATGTAAGCCAATCCCGATAGGGAGGAATAAACATGTCAGAAGTAGGAATCGATGACATCGCCTTGCACTTCCCAAGGCTATACTTTGCCATGCAGGACTTCGCCGATTTTAGGGGGGCTGACTATGGCAAACTTAGCAAGGGATTAGGACTGGAGGCAATGGCGATTCCGGATGTTCACGAAGACACCGCAACCATGGGGGCAAACGCCGTTTCTCGTTTGATCGACAGAAATTCTCTCGACCCATCTTCAATCGGACGAATTTATCTTGGAACCGAATCAGCCCTCGACGGGGCAAAACCCACTGCGACCTACATCATGGATATGCTGGAACAGAGATATTCTCCAAAGTTCGGTGAAAAATGCTTCAGAAATTGCGATGTTGTCGATATGACATTCGCTTGCATCGGAGCAGTGGATGCCATGCATAATACCCTTGATTGGGTTGCTAGGGGGGGAGAGGAAAGAAACCGAATAGGAATAGTCGTTTTCGCTGATAACGCAAAATATGACCTCGGCTCTTCTGGAGAGTACACACAAGGGGCAGGAGGGGGGGCGATACTAATTCGCCACAATCCCAGATTATTGGCAATTCCAGATATCTGGGGTGTCTCAACAATGCCAGTTCACGATTTCTTCAAGCCCAGGAGGGAGGTCGAAACAAGAACAGTGGTTGAGAATGTACTGGAACTGGCAGAGGAATCAGGAGCCAGCATTACCTCAAACCTGGCAGAGAAGATACTCAAGCTCCTTCCTCGCTCCAAGAAGAAGAACGATGTGTTATTTGAGAACGAGAAAATTATGATACACAAGGATACTCCAGTTTTCGACGGGCAGTTCTCAAATAGATGCTACTCCGAGTCGGTTAAGCAGGCCTTCATCGATTTCCGACGAAAGGCAATAGAAGAGGGCAGATACGAACCAGACTCCGATGAAATTCTGACAAACCAATGGAGCCGGATAATAGTCCACCTGCCATACGCTTTCCAGGGAAAGAGGATGTTCCCTGATGTATTCAGGCATGATCGGCGGGAACTCCCGATGTGGTTGAAGATTATAGAAGACATAGGGCCTGAGCCTTTGCAATCAGACTATGCAGATACTCCCGAGGGGATAGAGGAATTTGAGAAAGCCAACGACACATATCGTAGGCTAATTTCTAAGACTGACGAGTTCCGCGTATTCGTAGATGAAAGGATTGAGAAGACCCAACGAGCCTCGAGCCTAATCGGCAACCAGTACACCGGTTCTATCTTCTTGGCGTTGATGTCGGCAATGGAATCGGACTACTTGGAGAATGTAGAAATGGAATCCAATAGAATCGGACTGTGTGGATATGGCTCAGGTGCAAAGGCCAAGGTTTTCGAGGGCATCGTTCAACCCGGATGGAGAGAGATAGCCTCTCGATTCCACCTCTTTGAGCGCCTATCTACGAGGCACGCCATCAACAAGACAGTCTATGAGGCATTACACAAGGGGAAGAGGAAGCGCTCTGTAGTCAAACCCAGCACTGAGTTCGCTTTGGTCAGCGTAGGGTTGGAAGGGGACTTGGAAGGCCAAAGAAGATACCAGTGGATAGAGTGAGTCACTCTAGTATTTCTGAAACCGAATCAACGAAGAAATCTACTTCCTCTAGAGAATTGTAGTGGAGGACACCCGCTCTAAGAACTCCTTCTGGCTCGAGACCAAGGGCCTCTGTAAGCTCCAAAGCGTAGAAATTTCCAGACCATACGAAAATACCCCTTTCAGCTAATCTCTCCCCTATTTCCTTTGCACTCATCGATGAGTGCGTAAATGAGACGGTTGGAGCCCTTTCCGAGATCCTACTTGGTTCCGTAATGCCCCAGACCCTGAGCCCCTCAATTCTTCCTAGGCCTTCAAGCATCCGCAGGCAAAGGACCTGCTCGTACTCTTCAATAGCTGCATACGCCTCGATTAGCGCATCCCTCCTACTTAGATCGTTTTTACCACTCGTTTCCCGTCCTATCCATGCGATGTGTTCTATTGCCGCCTTGGTTCCTGCCATCCCTTCATGACTCTGAGTTCCAGTCATCCACCTGAATGGTAGCTCCTCAGTAGCAACTCTCAATTTTGCCACAGGGAGCTCCTCCAAACGACTTTTCCTCCCCCACAGTATTCCCTGGTGGGGTCCGAAGAACTTGTATGGTGAGCAAAGTAGGAAATCACACCCCAAATCAGAGACGTCGATTAGTGAGTGAGGTGCGAAATGGACTGCATCAATGACTACCTCAGCACCAACTCCATGTGCAATTTCTATGATTTTTCTCACATTGTTGATTGTTCCCGAAAGATTGGAAGCAGCACCCACTGCGACCAAAACTGTTTTTTCTGTTATCGCTTCATAAACTGATTCCATGTCCAAAGTACAGTCTTCTTCTCTGACTCCGATCTTTCTCAGTTTGGCTCCTGACCACTCAGCCGCTAGGGTCCATGGCCCTACGTTCCCATCATGGTCTAGCCTAGTCACTACGACCTCGTCCCCAGGGCCCCAAGTCCTACTAAGGGCACCAGCTAGTTGGAAGTTCAGACTTGTCATATTTTGTCCGAAGACAATCTCTGACGGGTCATCACAACCAATGAAATCTGCACATGCCTGTAATGCCTCTGAAATTATTTCATCAGTCTCCAATGATGTCGCAAAACTCATTCCAGTATTCGCATTGTTTCTCAAAAGATAATCACTCATTGCTTCGGTAACCGAAGATGGAACTTGACTACCTCCTGGGCCATCAAAGAAAACCGCCTCCCTTTCTCCAACAGTTCTTTCCAATGATGGAAAGCAACTTCTTACTTTCTCTATTGGAAACACTCGATAAACACTACTCCGGGGAAATGGACCTATTGATAACAATCCTCTGGACTTCTTGCGTTCCTTCGTATATCTGAGTGATTTTGGCATCTCTGAAGAACCTCTCAACCGGGAAATCAGTCGTGTAACCATATCCCCCAAGGACTTGGACCGCTCTTTCAGACACCCACATCGCAGTGTCACCAGCGAACAATTTTGCCATACTCGCATCCTTTGTATGCCTTGGAGCGCCTTCTCCGTAATGCCTTTCTTTGGCCAATGCCGCTTTGTAAACCATCAGTCTCGCTGCAGTGGTTCTTGTGGCCATATCTGAAAGATAATTCCCGACACTCTGGTGATGTGCGATTGGTTTTCCGAAGGCAACTCTCTCATGAGCATAATTTAGGGCAGCTTCGAAGGAACCCTGTGCGATTCCAAGAGCCTGGGCTGCAATACCGATCCTCGAGTTGTCCAATGCATTCATCGCAATCGGAAAACCTTCTCCGGGCCCCTTGAGAACATTCCCAATTGGCACGATGCAGTCGTCAAGGACCAATGAGCAAGTATCGCTCGAACGAATGCCCAGTTTGTCTTCCTTCTTGCCAACTGAAAATCCTTCGAAAGATTTCTCAACAATGAATGCAGTGGTTCCGCCGTGTTTCTTCTTCCCATAATCAGGATGGTCAACGTCCTTGGCGAAGAGCACGTATATTTCCGCACTAGCTCCGTTTGTAACCCACATCTTCTCTCCATTCAATATGTAGTGATTGCCATCTTCGCTAATTTTTGCCTTACAGCCAAGTGCCGCAGCGTCCGTCCCTGCTCCTGCCTCTGAGAGTGAGTAGGCCCCTATCTCCTTTCCAGCCAATCTAGGCAGGTAGTCCCTCTTCTGCTCTTCATTGCCATGCAAAGCAATGGTCATGGAGCACAGTCCGACATGGACGCAGTACATCACCGAGAAAGAGGGGTCAACTCTTGCCAATTCTTCAACAATGATGGATTCAGAAACGGCATCTATCTCACTTCCCCCGTAATCATCAGGAATCGTTACCCCCTGGAGGCCTGTACTTTCGCAAAATTCTAACCATTCCTCGAGTGGTGCACGCTGCTCCTTGTCCCTGTCAAGGCATGTCGGAGCCAGCGTTTCCTCTGCGAAAGCCCTAACCATCTCTCGAATCATGCTCTGCTCATCCGTCTCTTCAAAATCCATATTCTCGGCTTCTCCGATGAAGAAGATATTGTTAATCCCTCTGAACCAATAATTTTCTCTCAATCGAATAGTTCAAATTAGAAACTGTCACGCGGCCGGACGATATCAGATGAATAGTGGCGATTATTTCGAATTTAGCATAGCCCATGACCGGAAGTATACTCTTGATCACCTGTGGATACAAGCACTTGACGACGATGACGAAGAAATGACAGTTAAGATCGGAATTAGCGAATTCATTAGGGCAGAATATGGTGATATTGTCCGAGTAGTACTTTCCAAACCAGAGGACGATAGCGAATTCCAGATCGATGCCGGAGACGGCGAATCCCAAAACGACGACGATGCACCTCCGGCCCTACTCTCAAGAGGCGACGAATTGGACGTGGATGATCTGATGATCACCATCAGGACCAGTGAAGACAGGGTTCTGATTAATGCCCCGTTCCCCTGCAAGATAATTGAACTCAATGGTGATGTCGAGGATAATCCAGACCTGGTGAACGACGAGGCATACCAAGATGGTTGGTGCATGATTGTCAAACCTCACGAATGGGACGAGGACATGTACCTGGACCAATCAGAATACATAGATTACCTAAACGAAATCTGACTCAAGGCCAACTGAGAACAGGCCATTCCTCGAACTCCGACTCTTCCCAGTGGATTTCTCCCATCATTGAGATAAGCGAATCTCTGTCTTCTATGTCCCTTTCCACTTGTATTCTATGCAACCAGTCTTTCAACCTACCAAGCTTCCTCCCAGGCTCTATGCCGGTGAGGCTGGAAAGAAGGTTTCCGTCTATCAATGGAGAGTTTCCGGCTCGTAATTCCTCAGTACTTTGGTAGCAAGACTCGAACTGCTCGGTTTCCACTCCAGAGCCAGAAAGATAGTCCAGGATCATTTTTCTGATTGAATGATCAGGGTGAGTGGCCATGAATCTCCTGACGCTTTTGATTGAGTTATCCAGTTCCAAGTCTCTGAGGCCATGTAGGAGAACTAGAGTCGAAGCCTCTTTCCTAGAGAGCCTCAGATATTCCACAAGCTTCTCTGATAACTTCGATTCATCCAAAGTTTCAGAACTACAAATTAGAGCCAGATTCACCATATGACTCCGAGAATGACGAACCTCAAGATTCACCGAGACTCCAGGGATTATTTTATCCATGACTCCATGAGAATGCATCTTCTCGACTATCTCCTTGGAGTGATGCCCACTTAGAATCTTGCCCAACTCATTCCAAATCCTCTCTTTAGAGACCATTTCTAGCATTTCCAGATTTGAAGAAATCGCATTGCTTAGATCCGGATCTAGATCCCTGAGCCCTTCTTCGCCACTTTCTAGAAATCTGAATGCCCTGATAACTCGCAGACCGTCTTCACCAAGCCTCTTCCCAGCATCTCCAACAGCCCTCAATATTCCTTCCTCCAAGTCCTCTAACCCTTTCCAGAAATCCAGCAATTCTCCCTCGGGATTCTCATTCCCAACCAATTTCCCACTAATCTCTATCGCCATCGCGTTGATAGTGAAGTCTCGTCTTTCCAGGTCATCCTCTATTTCTTGGCCAAAGACAACATTCTCTGGCCTTCTTCCATCAGAATAGCCCCCATCTTCCCGGAGAGTCGTCACCTCCCACTCGTAATCGTCTTTCTCAGAATCATCAATCCTAACTATTACGGTTCCAAATTTCTCCCCTATCATGATTGACCGAGGAAAGATCTCCTTCACCTGATTGGGTCTCAGGTTAGTTGCAATGTCCATATCATCAATTCGATCCCGAGAAATGCCAGAAAGAAAATCTCTGACCCAGCCTCCAACGATCCACGCCTCGCCAAAATCCCTCAGTCTGTCGAGTACAAGCATATCTTCTTCCCTAAGGTGACTAAGACTAATTCGCCTTCGCGCCTCCTCCATATCTTATCTTCCAGAGGAACAGATATATTGAACCAAAGCCCTTCCGAGGTCTGTGAAGGTAGATTTAGTGCCTATGGAGATTCTACGGCCCCATGAGCAAACTCGTCCGAAGAAGGTTGATGAATTAGAGAAGATGACAAATCGCTGGAACGCCTATGTCCTCCCACTAGTTGTTGACAAGAATTCTGGAGTGATTTTGGATGGGCACCACCGGCACCAAGTCGCTCTAAGACTAGGTCTCCAGTGTCTCCCTTGCGTCCAAGTTGACTACATGGGCGATGAAACCGTTGAACTAGACGTTTGGCCAAATTGTGGCAGGGAGTCAATTACGAAGGAAGAAGTAGTCCAAGCGGGATTGCAGGGGGACCTATTCAGCCCCAAGACCAGCCGTCACAGGCTTTCAGACCACCTTCCACCAATATCCGTGCCGCTTTCTAGACTCATGCAGCCTGCAGCATGACTCGAAGACGCCCGCCTTAAGGGACCAAGTCTTCATGCCCACCTAGGAAATCAGGTATTTCTTCTACTGATCCTGGACTTGCTATGTCGATAGATAGAAACTCACTGAAAATCGGCCATAGTGGCCCTAACCAGTCAATTTCGGACATAAGTAAGTCTACCACTGGGTGCTCCATTATTTCCTCCTCTGTCGACTCCTCATCAATGAATGGCAGATCAGTGGGAAGATCTCGAAGAGCACCAATCAGTGCCCGAACCCTTTCGGATGTGTCTTCTTCAATTTCGACAAGACCACCAACGAGGTCAAAGGCATCCTCGATGTGATTTGCTAGTGAATCAGGGTCCAGAGGGCCAGACTCGGACTCCCCAACGTCCATAGGGCCAAAAACGACTCCTCCCAGATCTGTGTCAAACCACGTTTCCCCCTGTCTTTCCCTCTTCAGCAGCCTTTGATGTACGGGGCCGCCAAACGGGCCCAGAACAAAACCGCCATCGACTACCATGTGCTCAATTGTTCTTGGTATCTCCCTAACTGAGCCAGTTATCAGGATTCTTTCGAAACTCCTTGAATTCTCATCGCTGCTCTCCAAATCATGCGGCCGAAGCACCCGAATTATCCCTGAAGATCGATGCATGCTCAACCTCTCCTCAGTATACTCCCTGACCTCCTCGTGAGGCTCAACTATCGTAACCGTGCCATCTCTGCCAACCATTCTGTCTATTATTGCAGCCAGATAACCCCCCTTAGAACCAATCAGCATGATGTCCTGCCCCTCAAGTATCTCAAGGTGATGAAGGAGGGTCGCTATCATGTGCGGTGCTGAAATTGTTCTCGTTGCTCCAAAGCCAGTAAACAGGAATGGCACCGGCCTATCATTCCAGAATGGCTCCAGATCAAAATCAGTGAAGTAGGCCGGATCAACGTCTTCCATTGCAATTTTCGCCATATCGTCTACAGGAACTCCTGCCTCCTCGAGCCTCTGGATTAATTCGGTCATTGGCATGAGAGTAACTCCCTCTAGTCAGTCATAACCACCATAGAGGATTTGAATGCATTGCCTCTCGGACCTCCCGGGGTCCGTGGTCTAGGGGTTATGACGTCGCTCTTACAAAGCGAAGATCGCAGGTTCAATTCCTGCCGGACCCACCAAGAAATTATACCATCGTTTTGGCTTAAATCGATTTCCTCCCCACTGAAAAGGTCAATAATGTGTGCTGAGACAGAATTTCGTGGTAGAAGAGGCTGCAGCCTTGGCTTCGAGAGTGAAGCATCGCCTGATAAAGAAGGATTGGACAATTTCTACGGCCGAATCTTGTACTGGAGGCCTAATTTCATCCCTGTTAACTGATATTTCAGGAGCAAGCTCGTGGTTCAAGCAAGGTTGGATAGTATATTCCAACGATTCAAAAATGAGAGAATTGGGCGTAGAAAAGTCTGCTTTCGACAATGACGGCTCTGGGGCCGTCTCACACAAGGTGGCAGTTCAGATGGCCAGAGGTGCAAGATACAAGTCAGGTTCCAATGTCGCAATTGCAGTCACAGGGATATCCGGCCCGGGAGGTGCAACTGAGACAAAGGAAGTCGGTCGGGTCCACGTTGCAGTGATTGCAGAGGACTACTTCCTAGTTAGAAGGATGGACTTTGGTGAGAATGATCGTTTGGATAACAAGAGGTCATTCGCTTCATTCGCTTTGAGGCTAACATTAGAGGCAATAGATAGGGTCGAGGAAGGAGCAAAAAGAGAAACCTCACTCAGTAGTGGCCCTGTAGAGGTCAACATTGACGAGGAGCCACGTGGAAAGGCATCGCTGCAGGGGACCGAGGAGTGGGAAGGGGGAATTTCATGGGGTTCAGAAAAGAAAACAGTCTCGCAGTCATTGAAGAAAATAGACCTGGCATCACTGACTGATTGGGACAACAAATCGTAAATCCTCATCTTACTCATCGATACCATGAAGGGCGTCCACATACGACGTCCAGCGCATGCACTCGCCTAGTTGGGAAGAGACATACAACCAACTCGTGGCAGCCGGGTTGATAGTTCAGTCCAGTGCAGTAGGCAAATTGGAGAAACTCCAGAGCGTGCTTCCGCTGATTGAAGCAGCCAACTCATCGGGAGTCCGACTATTGGACTCAAGCACCGTCGATGAATTATTGGCAATTTCCCCAATTGAACCGGTTTCATCAATCGAAGCTAGAAACAGGAACTCTCAGGCTACACTCCCCAGGTCCGAGCAATCGACACCCCATGGAAGGGTTTTGGCCCCAATTCGCACTCAGGAGTCCTTGCCACCTCGGCCTAGGCTTTCTTCCGGATTCAACACCGCCGACTTCCCAATGGATGCATCAGAGGTAGAGTCGGATGTGGAGATTCATTTCGACATCACTGGTAACTCCTCAACTGAAGGAAAACTCTCTGACATTCAGTCTTGCTTCAGGAGCCGACTTGCTCAGATCAGGAGCATGATGATGTCTAATGGCGTACTGCCAAGACGACCAATTAGCAACTCAGAGGCATGGCAAAATAGAAAGAGATTCAACACGAAAGATTTCGAATTCACAATTGTCGGACTTGCTAGCGACGTTAGGTGGACACAGAATGGCTGGATGAAGTTCGTTCTGGAAGACGAGAGCACGCAAATTACATGCATGCTCAAACCACCTTCGGATGCCTCTCCTTTACACCCATCACTAGATGGCCTAATGAATGATGAAATCGTTGGTGTCAGCGGAACCTTCTCTTCTGGGGAGAGGGACCCGATAATGTGGGCTAATGACATCCACAAACCCCCTCTGGTTCAACACTCAAAGTCACAGGCAGGAGAGCACTCGGCTGTTTCCGCAGCATTCTTGTCCGACGTTCATTTTGGCAGTAAGACTTTCTTGGCCCCCCAATGGGAGAAAATGATACACTGGTTCAAGAATGACCCTCTGGCAAGGACTGTGAAATATTTCGTTCTGAGCGGAGATGGTGTTGATGGCGTGGGGATTTATCCGGGCCAGGAGAGGCATCTGACAATCACGGATCTCTTCAACCAATACGGGGAACTGGCAAGGATGCTGGAAGAAGTCCCCGATTGGGTCGACGTTGTGATGCTGCCAGGAAACCACGATGCAGTCAGACCAGCAGAGCCCCAGCCAGCACTAGACCCGGAGATCCAGCAGGACTATTCCAACACGACATTCGTCGGAAACCCATGTGACTTCAGCCTACATGGGGTCAGGGTCTTGTCATATCACGGCAAGAGCATTGATGACTTCGTAGCCACTCTTCGTTCGGTAACCTATTCCAAGCCAGAGATGGCGATGAGGGCCATGCTTGAGAGGCGCCACCTTGCCCCATCATGGGGTGGCAAGACTCCACTTTCCCCTGAACCAGAGGATAGATTGGTGATCCCCGTCGTTCCCGATATTTTCGTTACTGGACATGTCCACGGCCACTTCGTTGGCGATCACAAGGGGACATTGATGGTCCACAGTTCCACTTGGCAAGACCAGACAGACTTCCAGAGGATGTTGGGTTTTCAGCCGAAGCCCTGCATCCTCACAGTGGTGAATCTACATACTTTCGCCACTGAGTCCATCAGCTTCATCTAGCCAGATAGATTCTCTCCGGGGAAAATAAAGGGCCAAATCAACCTCAAATCCTTTTCCAAAATTATCGGTACGCCAGCCTCTTCGAATGCCACCTTGGCCCTCGCCCTCCTAGGATTAAAACCAACGAATTGAGAGCCATCAATCATCATTGAAAGGTCGGAACTAGAATCGCCCACTGAGATGATTTCGGAGGCATCGAAACCATTTATCCTAGCAAGCTTACCAACCATCAATCCCTTGTCATGGGATAAAACCCTAGTCGGAAGTCCCCCCACTAGCCACCCATCTTCATCCCATTCGAATCCATTTGCAGCCCAATCGTCCACTTTCAGCATATTCGCAATTGCGCCTACGAACATATCTACGCCAGAAGAAACGATTGCAACGAAAACACCCCTGGACTGCAAGCTCTCAACTACTTCCCTCGCCCCTTCAATTAACCCCAAGCCGCTATAACACCTCATTATGTCGTCCCTGTGAATTTCCGGACTGGCCTCTCTCCAAAGTTGAATGTCATGGGCAACGAACTCCTCTTCGGAGATTTTTCCATCCAAGAACATCTCAAGCATCTCCTGATGCTTTCCTCCGTCATTTCCCCCGGTCCCAAAATACTCGTGAATCGATTGCCAAGATGACCCGTTATCGGACAAAACCCCATCGCAGTCGAAAACCACGGCCCTAATCATCTCAAACAACCCAATTACAACTAGGCGGCTAATAATTGGGCAGGTGGCTTGATTTGTGCGATTCCACAGGACTATTCATGGGAGGAGAAGGCGACCCCAATCGTGCAATCAAGGTGAAGATGCTAATGTTCGGGCCACTGGCCGAGAAAATGGGAACTAGAGAGATCGACGTTTCACTGGTAGAAGGAACTTCCTTGCATGACCTAGCCATGCAATTTGAACTAGTGGAAATGATATCCTCGGGCCTGAGGGTGGCAGTTGACGGGAATCTCGAGACGGACCTCACAAGATTGCTTCATGATGCAGCCGAAGTTGCCTTCCTACCCCCAGTTTCCGGTGGTTGACCCTTTAACATGCCAAAGCATTTGAAGAAGGACCTCACACAACGCTCTGATAGCATGGCACTGGGCTCAACAGAAATCGTCATACTGGTGGTTTTCGGAATATTTCTTTTCGGAGCCAATAAGATACCACAACTGGCAAGAGGTGTCGGCCGGGCCAAGGGCGAGTTCCATATGGGTATGAAAGAGGCCTCAGAGATGGCTGCTATCGAGGATATGGACAGAGGGGGGATGACCGAAGACGTGTCCTCCGAGCAAGAGTGATTACTTCTTGACGACTCTCAATTCAGATCCGCATTCGGCACATTCCCCTAGTCCCTCGCTTGCAGGTCTGGTTTTTTCCTCTCCGGCTACCAAGGCCCCACAACCACTGCACCGGACCTCCCAATTCCAGACCTCTGCGATTCCTTCCGATACTACGGGGGACCATCTAACTCCAACTGAGCTGCAGAGGTTCTGTAGCCTGTAGTCATCGGTATGCATGTGCCCGCCCAACTCGATCGCAAGGGCGAGTAGATGCAAATCGGTCTCCGAGAGTCCATCCAAGTCACCGGTCTTCCTTGCGATAACGGCGGACTCTCGCACTGACTCGGGAGAAGGCGAACTCCAATTCACCCCTGCCGTTTCTATTGACAACATTCTTTCCGGGGCAATTCTCTCTACTTCTGTCCTCTGCCCATTAACCACAAATCCACCCTTCAATGCATCTATCGGCCAGTTAATTAGTGCAGATGTGTCGAGAATATTGGGCACAGGCATAGAATAGTCCCTCGGGGGCGATAATAGCCCTGTTATCGGTTTTGCCCATCAGGTAGTGAAGTAATGGTTATGCCATCATCTTCGGACGAATCATCATGCTCGAGCAGATAACCGACTCAGTAGTTAGTTGGGGGAGCGGTTTTGGGCTTGTCGGGCTCGCCGTCGTTTCTGCATCCGAGGCAGCACTACAACCGGTCCCCCCGGACCTTCTAGTCATCCCTATGTCACTAGATGCAAATGGTGAATTTGAGCTTCTGGCGATATTCTTGGTTGCCACATTGTCCAGTGTCATAGGGTCCTTGGCAGGGTACGGAATAGGCCTCTATGCAGGAAGGCCGGCTATTGAGAAACTTGCAAAGCCCTCACTTTCGAGAAAGCTCGATGAACTGATTTCCAGGTACGGGGATGCAGGCGTTTTCATCGCTGCCGTCTCCCCTATCCCATACAAACTCCTTGCATGGATGGCAGGGGCCGGTAGGATGGATATGCGCACCTTCATCTCAGCAGGTATCTTTGGAAGAGGAATCAGATTCGGTCTGGAGGTCCTAATCGTAGGTTACTGGGGGGAAGAATTCGTTCAGATGCTAGAAGAACCGCTATTCTGGATTGTAGTCGGCGTGATTTCAATAGCGATATTCTTCCCTGTGAACAATTGGTGGAATGATTTGGATCGCCCAGTTGAAGAGCATCTGCAATAGAACTGATTATGAGAAAGTAGCAACTCGGAAATATGCCGCTCCTGTGGTGTAGTTCGGTCCATCATTCCGGGTTTTCATCCCGGCGACCCGGGTTCAAATCCCGGCAGGAGCACCAATTTTGAAACCAATACTAACTAATTGCATTACAAGCGACTTGAAATCACATCACCATCTGGCATTAATGGGTGATGACTTGCCACTGGACATAGAATCTATCCGCGCCGACTTCCCAATACTGAGTAGGAAACTTCCAAATGGCAAGCAATTGGTCTACTTCGACAACGCAGCAACATCTCAGAAGCCACAGTGCGTAATCGATGCGATGTCCCAATACTACAGCGAGTACAACTCAAATGCGCACAGGGCAAACCATACCTTGGCAGATGAGGCGACCACCGCCCTTGAGGGTGCCAGGAGTTCTATTTCGACCTACTTCGGGACCTCTCCCGATCAGATGGTTTACACTAGCGGTGCCACGGAGGCGATCAATCTCGTTTCGTATGCATGGGCCAGGGACAACCTCTCTGCCGATGATGTGATTGTTCTAACTGAGATGGAACATCACGCCGATATAGTGCCATGGCAGCAACTTTCGAAGGAAAGGGGCGTTGAGGTCAGGTATGTCCCCATAGACACGAATTCATTCACTCTCGACATGGATGCCTTCGAGATTGCCGTCGAGGGGGCATCACTGGTCTGCGTAGTCCACACCAGCAACGTTCTCGGAATCAGGAACCCAATTGAGAAGATAATCGAATTATCCCACTCCCAGGGTGCCAGGGTTCTGCTTGATTGTGCCCAGGGGGCTCCTCACGAGAGAATCAGATTCGATGATTCGGAAGTCGATTTTGTAGCAATTTCAGCTCACAAGATGGGGGGTCCCACTGGTATCGGCTGCCTCCTCGTGAAGAAAGACGCCATGGCTCAAATGGGCCCTTTCATGACAGGAGGGTCGATGATCAAGACAGTTAGTACCGATGGTTCGACCTTCCAAGAGGGCCATGCATTATTCGAGACCGGAACTCCAAGGATAGCAGAGGCAATCGGTTGGGGCGCTGCAGTAGAATGGTTGGAAAGGTTCGACATGAAAGAAGTTCACTCCCACATCAACGAGATAGCCTCATGGACCGCAGAAAGAATTTCTACGATTGACGGTATCACGGTTTATGGTGATCCGAGCAGAAGCGATAGCAGCGGGGCAGTCTCCTTCCTTCATGACTCGATTCAGTCTCAGGACCTCGCTCTTCTCCTTGACGAAGGGGGCTTCGCAGTGAGAACGGGCCACCATTGCGCCCAACCACTGATGGATGCTCTCGGTGTCCCCTCCACGAATAGGGCCTCATTCTGGATCTACAACACCATGGGGGAGGCAGAGTCCTTCGTCAATCATCTGGAATATGTTGTCAGTAGATTTTCCGACAAGTGATGAGCACTTTCAAGTTGGGAGTCCTTGACGACATTCCATGACCGAATCCAGAGATTGGCCTGTGAAGCTTGATCCAATAGTGGAGGAGTTCTCTGCGTGCTTTGACTCGATGGAGAGGTATGAGCTCCTGTTTCAATATGCGAAAAGGAACCCATCCCCATTGCCCCCGGAGGAATGGGACGAGGGGAACCAGGTCCATGGCTGCCAATCCCGTGCACATGTCTCCTGCACTCTCGACGAAGATGGCAATTTCGTCCTCAGAGGGGGTGCCGATGCCCAGATAGTTCAGGGCTTGATGGCGATCACATCAATCGCAGTGAATGGGATGACGCCATCCTACGTTTCAGAAATGTCCCCAGTTTTCGCAGAGGAAATGGGCATCAGGTCATCCCTGACCCCCAGTAGGGCAAATGGTTTCCTGAATATGTTCAAGAGGGTCAAGGACGAGGCTACAATACTCTCAGGGGGGAAATAGATTGACCGACGACTCCGCAGTTATGGCCTCGCTATCCAGTGTCGAGGACCCAGAATTGAAACTAACGGTGACCGAGTTGGGGCTGATTTACTCTGTAAGGATAGAATCTACGCATGTCGAGGTGGATATGACTCTGACAAGTCCCGGATGCCCCGTTGCTCCCGAGTTGATGGCTGCTGTACATAGGGCCGCACTAGCAACCGAGGGGATAGAAAGCGCCCACGTTAATCTGACATTCTCCCCTCCTTGGGATCCTCGAATTCACGCTTCGGAGGACGCCAAGTTTGAGATGGGGATATTCGACTAAACCATCTGCAATTCTGCAGCTTTCAACGTATTCTCCATCAACATAGCTATGGTCATCGGGCCCACCCCACCGGGAACCGGGGTCAACCATCCTGCGATCTCTGAGACCTCCGGGGAAACATCTCCTGCCAGCCTACCCGCAACTCTAGAGATGCCTACGTCAACAACAAAGGCACCTGGCTTAACCCAATGCTTCTCAACTATGTGAGCCGAGCCAACGGCTGCAACCAGTATGTCGGCCTCATTGCAAATCGAATCGACCCCCTCAGTCCTAGAATGTGCTATCGTAACAGTCGCATCGCTCCCCTTCTGGGCTAGCATCAGAGCCATAGGCATGCCAACTATCCTGGATCGACCAAGAACCACTGCCTTAGTACCCTCTATCTTCACTCCACTGGAATGCAGAATTCGCATTACTCCGGAGGGGGTACATGGCAGCAGACCCCCTGTCTCACCTTGAACAAGGCGTCCAAGATTCACCGGATGAAAACCGTCAACGTCCTTCTGAGGAAGTATGGAGGATGCTATTACCAACTCGTCCACGCCCTCCGGGGCTGGGCTCTGGACCAGTATACCGTGGATGCTTGAATCAGCATTCAACTCTTCAACAACTTCGACAATTTCATCCAGAGTCGAGGTTGCAGGCATGTCTATCCTAGTGCTCAGTATGCCACAACGATCACACGCCCTCTCCTTGTTTCTGACGTATACGTGACTCGCAGGGTCGTCTCCTGCTATCACAACTGCAAGCCTCGGCTCAACGCCCCTTTCCTTCAGTGCAGAAACTTCGTTGGCTACTTCATGCTGAATATCCAAGCTGAGGGATTTCCCATCGACAATGTGCGCGCCCACATTAGGTCGTAAGTCACTAGGCATTTGACGATTGGCTCAAATCGGTGTCCAGAACCCCAGAGCTCTAGCTATACACCATCCCGACCACCCCTCGAAAACTGCAAAGGCTCCTCCCGCCACAAGTCCCGCAGGCACTAGCCAGACCATCCATGTGCCCAAGTCAACGAGGATTAGCATACCGGATAATACGAATCCTGCAATTATCCCATAAATCCCGTACTTCAGACGATATGCCTTTCCCCTAGCATCGATATTGCACTCAAATGCCACGAATATTTCGGACATGGCATCACTAAAAAAGGCACTTCTCAGTAT
>Ga0208764_10000469_pt1 | contig 25966 bp, 23 predicted proteins | sample ETNtaG_18_FD_185762 | JGI IMG/M metagenome (GOLD analysis project Ga0208764, IMG submission 185762) | Marine microbial and viral communities from oxygen minimum zone, Eastern Pacific Ocean - ETNP201302SV91 (SPAdes) (version 2) | ecosystem: Environmental > Aquatic > Marine > Oceanic ... | reverse complement strand
ATTTGATCTATTCTTATTTAGTGAGAAATTTTGTTTTTTGTATTTAGTAACTGATAATTTAATATCTCCAATTGAAATTTCTCCTAATGATTTTATTTTGATATTAACCTTACTTTTAAAATTTGAGTCAATAATAAAGAACGAATGTCTGTCGTTACATAAAGTATATTTATTTGAGTAAAACTTTTGATTATTATTTATTTTAATAGTTTTAATAAATTGTGAAATCTGGTCATAATGAAACCCATAACCTCTCAAGAAATCATATATTAATAATGAATTATTGCTCTCATTTAGAAATGTTTTACTTACCTCAGTAAAATTTTTTGAATGGCTAACATATTTTTCTCTAAATTTTTTAAGGTGATAGCCAATAAACTCTTCAACTTTATTAATTCTTTTAGATGATTCTAAAATAGATTTCCCTAAAGATTCATTTATTTCAGATAATATAGGGATGACTTTATTTCTAATTTTATTTCTTGAATATTTATTTTCATAATTAGATTTATCTTCTCTCCATCTCAAATTATTATTTTTAGCGTATTTAATTAAATCTGTTTTACCTATTTCTAATAATGGCCTTATAATATTTTTTCTTCTTTTTTCAATACCAGATATCCCCTTATATCCTGTAGTTTTAATAAAATTAAATAAGATTGTCTCAATATTATCATCTCTGTGATGAGCTGTCACTAAAAAGTCATAATTATTTTTTTTTAGAAGTTCATTAAACCATTGATACCTTAAGTCTCTCGATGCCATCTGTACTGAGATTTTATTTTCATCTGAATGAATCTCTGTTTCAAAACTTTTATGATAAAATTTGATTTTATTCTTATCACAAATTGATTTTACAAATAATATGTCTTGGTCTGACTCTTTAGATCTAAGTAAGAAATTGCAAGAACAAACTGAAAACTTGAATTTTAATACTTTAAATAAATTTAATAGTACGATTGAATCAACACCACCACTCACCGCTAATAAGTACTTTTTACTTGTGTCTATCTTTTCTTTTCTAAAAAAATCTTTAAAATATACTTCTGTATCTTTCGTTTTCATTCTACAAAAATAAGTATTTGAAAATTGCATCACATAAAATAATTATCTATCTATTTTTACACAATGAAAAAAATATTTTTTAGTTTCATCCTATTAACCTTAATATCAGCTAATCTTTTTAGTCAAAAAAAAGAAAAAGTTAGCTATAAAGCTGATGAGCTAAAGTTTAAAAGAATCAATAAAGAGCCAGTAAGGAAGCTTAAAAATAATGTTATATTCAATCAAGGAGAGACAGAAATCAAGTGTGATTCAGCTAATTTTTATAATAAAAGGAATATTCTAGAGGCTTTCGGGAAAATATTAATAACTAATTCGGACTCCTCAACAATAGTTGCAGAAAAACTAATATATGACGGAGAAAGTAAGACTGCTAAGTTAAGAGATAACGTAATTTACAAAAAAGGCAATGAACAAGTCAAGACAAATAATTTAGATTATTATATAGATATAAAAATGGGAATCTTCTTTGAAAATGGGGAGCTAAAAGATGAAATAAATATATTATCAAGTCAAAATGGTGTTTTTTATGGAGATAAAGATCTCTCAATCTTTTATAATGACGTTAAGTTAATTGGAGAAAATTATATTTTAAAATCCGATTCTATGACATATAATTCTGTTTCAAAAGAAGCAATTACATTTGGATTTACTGAAATTAAATCTGAAGATAGTGTTATGATTGAGTCAATGGGAGGGGTATTTAAACAAGAAAGTAATTATTCAAAATTAAGTTCTAGTAAAATTGAAACTGATCAGTATATTTTAGAAGGAGATATTATAAACTATGACGATGAAAATTCAATCTATTATGCAAGTAAAAATGTAAAATTAAAAATAAAAGAATCTGATTATTATGTTTTTGGAGATGAAGGAATATATTTCAAGGAGAGTAACAAAACCAAAATCTTTGGTAATACATTACTAAAAAAAATTATTGAAAATGACACATTCTATCTGTCATCAGATACAATTTTAGCTGTTGATGAAAACAATGAAATCAAAAATCTTTATGCTTATAATAATGTCAAGTTTTACAAAGAAAATTTTATTGGAAAATCAGACTCTATTTTATTTAACATAAATGATTCATTAATAAAAATGTTTAATGATCCCATTGTTTGGAATCTAAACAATCAGATGACTTCAGACACAATAACTTTCAAATTAATATCTAATAAAGTTGAGGAAATGAATTTATTAAAAAACTCATTTATTATTTCTAAAGATTCTTTAGGGAACTTTAATCAGATAAAAGGAAGAAATATGCTTGCAACATTTTTAGATGATAATTATTTAAATAGTATAAATGTTAATGGGAATGGAGAAACAATTTATTTTGGACTTAATGAGGAATCAAATTCAATTTTAGGATTAAACTATATAGTTTGTAGTGATTTAAAATTAAACTTTAAAAACAATGATTTAAATAATATTATTTTTTATAAAAATCCAATTGCTAAAATGATACCTCCTCATGAGATAAAAGAAGAAGATTTATATATCAAATCCTTTCATTGGAGAGAAGAAGATAAACCAAAAATTAGTGATGTAGTTTATTATTTTAGAAAAAAGATATATTTGCGAGATGATTCAAAAACTGAAAATTAATTTTATTACTCTATTATTCATTTTAATTTCCTCTTGTAGTGATTATAGGAAGATTTTAAAAACAGAAGGATATGAAAAAAAATTAAAAGCTGCTATTGAATTTTATGAAAATGATGAATTTTTCAAAGCAAGTACATTATTTAATGATATTAAACCCTTAGTAAAAGGCAGTGAAGAATCTGAAACAGTAGATTTTTATTTTGCTTCTTCATTATATAATCTTAAACAATTTGATAAGAGTGCTAAATATTTTAAAGGTTTTATTGAACTTTTTTCTAGAAGTGAGAAAGTAGTAGAGGCTGAATACCTATATGCAATATCTTTATACAAGACATCTCCAAATTCAAATTTAGATCAGTCTAGTACTGTAGAAGCAATATCTGCAGTTCAAAATTTTATTAATAAATACCCTTACTCAGAATACTCTATTGAAGCAAATAAAATAATAGACGAATTACAAATTAAATTAGAGACAAAAAACTTTGAAAATGCAAAACAATATTATAAAACCAGAAATTATAAATCAGCAATAATTGCTATCAAAAATTTTGAAAATGATTTTCCTGACTCTTCATTCAATGAGGAAGGAGGATATTTAAAAATTCTTTCACAATATCTCATCTCAATAAATAGTTTTGAAAACCTTCAAGAGGAAAGATTTAAAGAAACAATAAATTTTTATCTCAATTTTATTGATAAATACCCCAAAAGTTCTTTTCAATCTGAAGCAGAAAAAATGTATGTTGAAAGTTTAAATTTATTGACTAAGTTTGCAGAACAAAAAAAATAATTATATGAAAGTTAAATCTAAAATAACTAATTTAAATGTTGATGAAATAGCTTCAAAAACTGGGAATATATATAAATCTGTTAGGGTGATTGGTAAAAGAGCAAGACAGCTCTCTGCTGTTCAGAAAGAAGAATTAAATGAAAAATTAGCTGAGTTTGCTTCTGATATAGATAATCTGGAAGAAGTTTTCGAAAATAGAGAGCAAATTGAAATTTCTAGATATTTTGAAAGATTGCCAAAATCAACAACAGTTGCTTCTGAGGAACTTATTAATGATGAATTATTTTATAGAAATCCTGAAGAAGAAGAAGAAAACCCTAAATTAGATTAAATTTTCAATTTCTTAATGTTAAGAATATTCTCTTTATTATTTATTCTTCTAACTCCCAATTCAATATTATCTCAAGAACTTAATTCTAAGGTTCTGATAAATACTGAAAAACTTCAATCTTCCGAAATCTTAATTTTTGAAGAAATGCAAAATTCTATAGAACAGTTCTTAAATAATAAGATTTGGACTGATGATAGATTTCAAAATGAAGAAAAGATTAATTGTAATTTTATTATCAATATTTTAAATGAACCTTCGTCAAACATATATGAAGCAACAGTTCAAATAGTTTCCTCTAGACCTATTTATAATTCATCATATGAAAGTATATTATTTAATCATGGTGATAGAGAATGGATATTTGAATATCTTCCCTCTCAGAATATAGAATTCACTGAAAATGGCTTTAATGACAATTTAACCTCACTTATTGCATTTTATGCCTACATTATTATTGGTATTGATTATGATTCATTTGAAAAACTAGGTGGAGATGGCAGTTTTCAAAAAGCATGGAAGATTTTGAATGAATCTCAAAATTCAGGTTATAAGGGTTGGGATCAGTTTGGGTCCAAACAAAATAGATATTGGATATGTGAAAATTTTATTAATCCAAAGTTTACGCCTGTTAGAGAAGCAATATATAATTATCACTTAAATGGGCTTGATACTTTTCATTCAAACCCTGAAGAATCAAGAAAAATTATATTGAATAATCTGAAAAAAATTAATGATGTAAACACCAAAAATTTTAACTCAAGTATTCTTAATTTATTCATAAATGCGAAATCTGATGAAATAACAAATATGTTCAAAGAAGCAAAATTAAGTGATAAAAGAAATGTGTATAATGTGATGATGGAGCTATCTCCATCAAACAGTGATTTATTCAACAAAATCTTAGAGTGATGTCGTTTAAACAAAAGTTAATACCCAAATTTCTAAGAAAATACATCGATTATTACCTTGAGAATGGGTTTAGAAAAACAGTAAAAAAATTTGGTTGGAAATTATTTGCCATAATTTTTTTATATTATTTGATAAGAGATTCAATACTTTATATAATAATTCCTTATTTTGCTTTAAAAGGAATTTTTAATTTTTAGATTATGTTACTTGAAGGAAAAAAAGGAATTATATCTGGTGCTTTAGATGAGAACTCAATCGCTTGGAAAGTTGCTGAAAAATGTTTTGAAAATGGTGCAAAAATTACATTAACTAATGCCCCCATTGCACTCAGAATGGGCAAAATAAATGAACTTGCTGATAAATGCTCTTCGAAAGTTATTCCTGCTGATCTTACTTCAATTGAAGATATAGAAAATTTATATAATGAATCTAGTAACCTATTGGGGGATAAAGTTGATTTTATCTTACATTCAGTTGGGATGTCTCCTAATGTAAGAAAAAATAAAGAGTATGGTGACCTTAATTATGATTGGTTAAATAAGACTTTAGATGTTTCAGCTATATCTTTTCATAAAATGATGCAAGTTGCTGAAAAGAAAAAATTTCTGAAAGACTGGTCTTCTGTTGTTGGTCTATCTTATATAGCAGCACAAAGAACTTTCCCGTTTTATTCAGATATGGCAGAGGCAAAATCATTACTTGAATCAATAACTAGAAGTTATGGGTATCGGTTGGGAAAAATTTCAAAAACAAGAGTAAATACAATATCTCAATCTCCAACTATTACAACTGCTGGAGCTGGTATAGAAGGATTTAATGCATTTTATAATTATGCGGAAAAAATGTCTCCTTTAGGAAATGCAACCGCTGAAGAATGTGCAAATTATTGTATTTTCCTATTCTCTGACTTAAGCAGAAAGATAACAATGCAAAATTTATTTCATGATGGAGGGTTTTCAAGCACAGGAATATCTGAAGATATTATTGATCAATTCAGTTAAAAATGCTCCTTTACCCTAATGCAAAAATAAATATAGGATTAAATGTCATTAATAAACTTGAATCTGGGTATCATGAAATAGAATCCTGTTTCTGCCCTATTTCTTTATATGATATAATTGAAGTTAAGGCCTCTGATATAAACCATTTAACAACTTCTGGAAATAAAATTAATTCTGACATATCAGATAATATATTATATAAATGTTTAGATAAATTCAATTCAAATAAAAAATTCAGAATTCATTTACATAAAATAATACCAATTGGTGCAGGTCTGGGTGGTGGATCATCTGATGCTGCATTTCTTTTAAATTTCTTAAAGTTTATTTCTAATAAAATTATCTCAGATGCTAATCTACTAAAAATTGCAAACGAGGTAGGAAGTGATTGTTCATTCTTCATAGAAAATAAAAAGAAATATGTTACTGGTACCGGGGAGAAGATGGATAATATAGATATAGATATTAATAATAAATCAATTATAATTATTGACCCAGAGCAACCAATAAATACTGCAGAAGCATACCAAAATATTTTACCAAATAAATCTAAATATCAATTAAAGCATATACTAGAAAATGAAAACATAGAAAATTGGTCAAAATATATAAAAAATGATTTTGAAGCTTTTGCATTTAAAAAAGTTAGAGAATTAAAAAAAATTAAGTCACTTTTATTAAAATTAGGTGCAGACTTCGTTAGCCTATCTGGAAGTGGTTCTTGTATTTATGGCATATATAATAACCATGATATTAATCAATATGACTTTCCATATAAATCATTCAAAGTAAAAATTATTGAATAAAATGATTCCAACCTTGGGATTTTATATCAATTTCTTGATTGTTTCTTAATATAAATAAATTCTTTTTTTGCTTAGTAAAATGACCTATTGGTGTAATATCAATATCTGATAAGTTCAATTTTTCAAAAATTTTAATAGGAACAGAAAATAGTAACTCATATTCCTCTCCTCCATCTAATACAGCAGATATAGGTTTAAGATTAAATTCATTCATAGTTGAGGTGACTTCTAAAGACATAGGAATTTTTTCTTCATATATTTTAAAACCTAAACCTGAAGATTTGGAAAGGTGAATTAATTCAGATGAAAGCCCGTCTGAAATATCAATCATTGAATTTGGCTTTATTTTATTTTTATAAAAAAAATCAATAATATCTTTTCTCGCATTAGGTCTTAACTGCTTTTCTACTAATTTTTTATAATTATCTAAAGAGGGTTGAATTTTAGGGTTTTTAATGAAATTTTCTTTTTCTCTTTGTAATACTAATAAGCCAACATATGCCCTACCTAAATCACCAGAGACACATATAATATCGTCAGGTTTAGCATTATCTCTTGTAACAATATTGTCTTTCGAATTATAACCTAAGGCTGTACCTGAAATTATTAATCCTGAGGAAGAAGAAGTAGTATCTCCACCAACTAAATCAATTTTATAATCATCACATGCATATTTAACTCCATCATAAAACTCTTCTATAGCTTCCATAGAAAATTTACTACTTAAAGCAATATTTAAAAGAATTTGAGTAGGATAAGAATTCATTGCATATATATCAGATAAATTGACAACTACTGATTTATAACCTAAATGTTTAAGTGGTGTATATGATAAATCAAAATGAACACCTTCTATCAGCATATCTGAAGATATAATTAAATTTTCTTTATTAGAATTTATAATAGCTGCATCATCACCAATACCAACTATTGATGAACTACGTGTATTTTTGAATTTTGAGTTTATAAAATCAACTATTCCAAATTCTCCTATTTTATTTAAGTCAGTTGTATTCATATTAATTTATTTTAAAAAATATAATTTAATATTTAGTTTTGTAAACAATTAAACAATATGATTAAAATTACTAACAAGGCTGTAAAAAAACTTAAAGAATTAAGAGAATCAGAAAATCATTCATCAGACCATAACATAAGAGTTAAAGTCAAGGGAGGAGGATGCTCTGGCTTACTTTATGATTTAAATTTTGATAGTCAAATATCAGATAAGGATGAATTTTTTGAGGATAATGGGATGAAAATTGTGGTTGACAAAAAAAGTTTATTTTATGTACTTGGAACAGAATTAGATTTCAGTGATGGATTAAATGGCAAAGGATTCCAATTTAAAAATCCAAATGCTACAAGAACTTGTGGATGTGGTGAAAGTTTTTCTGTTTAATAAGCTCTTCCTTTGACACCCTCACAATAATTCATAAAAGCTCTATTTGCAACTTTATTACCACCATGAGTAGGATAATTACCAGTAAAGTACCAATCTCCTAAATTCTTAGGACAAGCTTTATTTAAATCATCAATTTTTTGATAAATAATTTCAAGATCGGAGTTAAAATTATTTGGTTTAACAATTTCTGATATTGATTTTGATAATTCATCATATGAAAACATATCATATAATTCTTTTACATGGTTATTTGCTTTCTTTGATGATATACTTTTTTTGCACTTACTGTAAATTTCTTTAATTTTTTTATCAGCTTTATTGATTTTTAAAAGTCTCATAAGACCTCTAAAAGCAACGAATTGATGCATCTTACTCATATCAATACCATAACAATCTGGATACCTAATCTGAGGAGAGGAAGAAACAAAAATAACTTTTTTAGCGTCAAGAGAGGAGAGTAATGTCAATATACTTTTTTCTAGAGTTGTTCCTCTTACAATAGAGTCATCTATTACTACAATTGTGTCTTTATTTGGTTTAACAACTCCGCTAGTAGTATCATAAATATTTGAAACCAATTCATTTCTACTGTTATCATCAGTAATGAAAGTTCTCATCTTAACATCTTTACTGACTAACTTTTCCATTCTAATTTTTAATAAAATAAGATCATCTTTAGATCCATTATAGGGTTTTCCTTTAATAAAAACATCATTTTTTAATAAGTTAATATGATTTTTCAAGCCATCTATCATACCATAGAAACAGGTCTCAGATGTATTTGGGATATATGAAAATATTGTATTCTTTAAATTATTATCTATTGATTCTAATATTTGGGGTATTAGTAGTCTACCCAGGGTCTTTCTTTCCTCGTAAATTTCAGGGTCATTACCTCGGGAAAAATATATTCTTTCAAAAGAACATGCTCTGTCTTCTTTTTGGTCAACAAATTTTTCAATAGAATAGCTTGCATCTTTATTGACAATTAATGCATGTCCCCGCTCAACCTCTTTAATTTCATCAAAACTACAACCAAAAGCAGTTTTTATAGGAGGTCTCTCACTCGTAGCTACAATAACTTCATCATTTAAATAATAATATAATGGTCTAATACCATTTGGGTCTCTAGCTATAAAAGAAGAGCCATGACCAATCATACCTGCCAACGCATATCCTCCATCAAAATCTTTAAATGAATTTTTTAAAATATTATTTACACTTATCTCCTCTTCTATTTTTTTAGAAATTTCTTTCTTAGATAGTTTATCAGAATACTTATTATAAATTCTATTGTTTTCTTCGTCCAAAAAGTGTCCTACTTTTTCTAAAATTGTTACTGTATCTGATTTTTCTTTTGGACTTTGTCCAAGGTCAACTAAAACATTAAATAGTTCATCAAGATTAGTCATATTAAAATTTCCAGCAAATATTAAATTTTTAGACCTCCAATTATTTTGTCTTAACGTAGGAGCACAATTTTCAATAGAATTACCTCCAAAAGTACCATACCTAAGGTGTCCAAGACACTGTTCACCTGTGAAAGCAATATTCTCTTTAACCCAATCTTCATTTAATTGATAATTTGGACTTTCTTTTGCCTTAATAAACTTTTTGTTGATCTTATTAAAAATATCTTGTATAGAGTCTTTCTTTACTGAACGATACCTACTTATATATCGTTTTCCAGGTTTTGTGTTTAGTTTTAAACAAGCTAATCCAGCGCCATCCTGTCCTCTATTTCTTTGTTTATGCATCATCAAAAACATTTTATTTATAGCATATGAGGGGGTACCGTACTTATCTATGAAATATTGAAGTGGTTTACGAAGGCGAATGAATGCAATACCACACTCATGTTTAATTTTATACTTCATCCGTAAATTTCTAATTTTATTTTTTTAGAATCAAATCCGCATTCTTTTAGATTAACTCTAGCCTCTTTTATCATATCTCTCCATCCACATAAGTAAAATATTGGGTCTTTTAGTTTATTTCCTTTTATTAAATCTAGGTATTGATTATGAACGTACCCTGACTTACCTTCCCATTTTTCTCTTGATAAAACAGGTATATACTTAAATCCATTAATCAAATTTTCTAAATTATTCATTTCATCAAAATATAAAATGTCTTTCTTTTCTCTGGTTCCGAATATCAAATAAATATTTTTATGATTAATTTTATTATCCATTAAACTCTGAAGAATACTTCTAAAAGGAGCAATACCTGTACCTGTACAAACAAAAATAATATCCCCAGTTATAATTTCTGGTAAAATAAATTTACCTAATGGACCTTTTATCTCAATTTTATCTCCCTCTTTAGCATTTTCAAATAAATAACGAGTCATTTTTCCACCTTCAAGCTTAACTATCAAAAGTTCAAAAACATTAACCTCTAAACCATATGATGAAATAGAATAACTTCTTATTAGATCGTTGAACTTAATCTGCACAAATTGGCCAGGATTATAATTAAAATCTGAATGAACTTTAATCACAAATTTCCACGTATTTTTTGTTTCTTTTACTATAGAGATAAGTGTTGAATCTAACCACATTTTTTTAAAATGAAAAACAAATTTAATTCCTAAATATTAGAAAAAAAACTTATTGTACTTTTCAAAGATTTTTTAATATTAATGTGTTTAATTATTCAATAAATCAATGTTTTAAAAAATCAATAGTTAAAAATATTTTTTTAATTAATAAAAATCATTAATATTTGATTCCCTATTTAATAAATAGCTAATTTTTATAAACCACAAATTCTAAATTAATGCAAAATAAGCATTGGGAAAACTGTTTGTCCTTAATTAAAAGTAAAATAAGTATACAGAGTTATATTACATGGTTCAAGCCAATCCAGGCAATAGAATTCAAAAACAAAATTCTCACACTTCAAGTACCCAATAAGTTTTTTTATGAATGGATCGAAGAACATTATTTAGATTTATTAAATGAGGTGATTATGAAAGTTCTTGGTAAAGAGGGTAAAATTGAATATCAAATATCAGAAGATGAAAAAACCAATTCTAATGATAATGAATTAGTTGAAATTAAAACAAAAGAAAAAAAGAAAAAATCTAAATTTGACAACCTTAATAGAAAATTTAATTTTAAATCTTTTATTTCTGGAAAATGCAATAGTGTTGCTAAAGCTGCTGGAAAAAGAATCTCAAAAAGCCCTGGAGATAACCCATTTAATCCTCTTATGATATATGGGGGAGTTGGACTTGGTAAAACTCACTTATTACAATCAATAGGAAATAAAATATCGAATAAAAGTAACCTTTCAGTTTATTATATTACTTCAGAAAAATTTGCAAGGCAATTCGTTGATGCTCTAAAAGAAAATAAACTAAAAGAATTTACTAATTTTTATTCAAATATTGAATGTCTTATAATTGATGATGTTCAGTTCTTCAAAGGAAAAGTCAAAACACAAGAGGTCTTTTTTCATATTTTCAATCAATTGAATCTCAACAGAAAACAAATTATACTAGCTGCTGATAAATCACCCGTAGAACTAGATGGTCTAACCAACAGATTAATAAGTAGGTTTAAATCAGGATTAACTGTAGAACTCGAAAAACCAGATTATGAAACTAGATTAGATATACTAAATCATAAAATCGAAGAAGAGGGAATTAACATTGAAAAGGAGATAGTACAGTTTATTGCATTACAGGTTGATACTAATATCAGAGAACTTGAAGGTGTTTTAATTTCTTTATTAGCACATTCTACAATAACAAAAAAGAGTATTGATTTAGACTTAGCAAAATCAGTTATCAATAAAATTGTTAAGGATACAAAAAGAGAAATTGATATCAAATACATACAAGATGTTGTCTCTAAGTACTTTCAAATTAGTGTTGAGGAGATGAAAGATAAGGCTAGAAAAAAAGAAATTGTAATAGCCAGGCAAGTTGCAATGTACTTTTCAAAAGATTTTACTAATAACTCTCTAAAATCAATTGGCTTTCATTTTGGTGGCAGAGATCATAGTACTGTTATTCATGCAGTTCAATCTGTAAATGATATGATTGATACTGATTCCATTTTCAGAAAAAGTATTAAAGAAATTAATAGAAGAATATCTATTCATTAATTTCTTAAAAACATTATTTATATTTCTTACATATTTGAGATGCAAAATTATGTTTTCAAAACTGATAATATATCTATTAAAAATATTCAAGTCCTTTGATAAATCTTATTCAATAAAGAATTTAAATCAAAAGGAAGCCGATAATGTCCAAAAAAGTCTATTAGAAAAATTAATTAAAAAATCATCCAAAACTGTTTTTGGTATAGAACATAATTTTCAGACTATCAATAACTATGATTATTTTAAAAAAAATGTGCCAATAAGAGATTATGAAGGAATAAAGAAATATATAGATAAAATTATAAAGGGTGAACAAAATGTATTGTGGCCTGGAAAGCCATTATACTTTGCCAAAACATCAGGAACAACATCAGGAATTAAGTATATTCCACTGACTAAAGAATCTCTTAAAAACCAAATAAATTCAGCAAGCTATCTACTATTAAATTATTTAATTAATAAAAAAAAATTAAATACGGTAAAAGGAAAAATTATGTTTATTACTGGATCACCTAAACTTAAATTCATAAATAATATCAAAATTGGCAGGCTATCAGGAATAGTAAATTACCATGAACCTATTTTTTTAAAGCCTATGATTTTACCATCAAAAGAGACTAATAGAATAGAAAACTGGGAAAAAAAAATTGATAGAATTGCAGATGAGACTATTGGTCAAGACCTGAGAATTCTTGGTGGAATACCACCTTGGATACAAATGTATTTTGATGTTTTAGAAAACAAAACAGGTAAAAAAATAAAAGATATTTTTCCTAATTTAGAACTCATATGTCATGGTGGTGTTAATTTTGATCCATATAAAAATAATTTATTTAACTCAATTGGAAAAGTAGTAGATACATTAGAAACTTTCCCAGCATCAGAAGGTTTCTTTGCGTATCAAAACTCATTAGATTCACAAGATTTAATTCTTCAAGTTAACTCAGGTATTTTTTATGAGTTTATTGAGTTAGATGAATTAGATAAAAAAAACCCAAAGAGAGTAACTGTAGGTGATGTTGAAACAAATAAAAATTACGCTATGATAATTACCACAAATGCTGGATTATGGTCTTATTCTATTGGAGATACTATAAAATTTACAAGTTTAAACCCATTAAAAATTAGAGTCACTGGTAGAACTAAGCATTATCTATCAACTTTTGGTGAACATATAATCATCGAAGAAGTAGATCAAGCTTTGAATAAAGCATGTGAAAAATTTAGAAAAATTGAAGTTGTAGAATATACTGTTGGACCTAATATCATTAATAAAAAGGGGAAATCTCATCACGAATGGTTAATAGAATTTAAGAATCCACCTAAAAATTTAAATCTCTTTGAAAAAGAAATAGATAAAAATTTACAAAATCTAAATTCTTATTATAAAGATTTGATAAAAGATGGGGTTCTAACTACTCTTAAAATTAGAGTTATGAAAAAGAAATCATTTATTAATTTTATGAAATCAATTGGAAAACTTGGTGGCCAAAATAAGGTTCCTAGAATCTCAAATGATAGAGAATTAATTAAAGGTATACTAAATATAAAATAGGTGAAAAAAATAGCTATTTTAGGTTCTACAGGTTCTATTGGGACACAAGCTTTAGAAGTTATATCACACTTAAAGGACGACTTCAAGGTAGAGTTATTATCTGCTTATTCTAATTTTGATTTATTATCCCAGCAAGTAAAAAAATTTAAACCAAAAACTATAATATTTGGAGATAACAGTAAATCAAAAATTTTAGAAAAAAATTTAAAACAAGAAAAAGTTAATATTATATATGGAGAAGATGCCTTAAACAATTTCTTTAAATATTCCGAAGTAGATATTGTATTAACTGCACTTGTTGGAAAATCCGGATTAATTCCTACTATAAATGCAATTAACAATAATATTAACATAGCATTAGCAAATAAAGAAACTCTTGTTATAGCTGGAGATATTATAAAAAAATTATGTGAAAATAATAAGGTTAATATATTCCCTGTAGATTCAGAACACTCAGCTATATATCAGTGTTTACTTGGTGAAAAACAAAAAAATATTGATAAAATTATATTAACAGCATCTGGAGGACCATTTAGAGGAAAAAGTATAGGTGATCTCAAATATATAAAAAAAGAAGATGCCCTAAATCATCCTAATTGGGATATGGGTAATAAGATTAGTATTGACTCCTCTACTTTAATGAATAAAGGTTTAGAGGTTATAGAAGCAAAATATTTATTTAATATAGATATAGATTCAATAGAAGTTGTTATTCATCCTCAATCTATAATTCATTCAATGGTTGAATTTAAAGATGGGTCTATAAAAGCACAATTAGGTGACCCTGATATGAAATTACCTATTCAATTTGCATTAGGTTATCCAGATAGGTTAAGAAATAACTTTAAAAGATTTAATTTTTTAAAAAATAATAAGTTAACCTTCGAAAAGCCATGCCTTAAAACATTTAATAACCTTAAATTAGCTTTTCAAGCTGGGAAAAAAGGAGGAAACAGCCCATGTATACTTAATGCATCAAATGAAGTTGTAGTTGAAGCTTTCCTCAAAGACAAAATTTCTTATTTAGATATGACAAAATTAATTGAAGAATCTTTGAATAAAATATCATATATTGCGACTCCAAATCTGGAACAATTAATTGAAACAGATTTAAAGACAAGAAGTTTTATTAACAAAAAAATTAAATCTCTATAGATATGGATGGAATTATAATGGCGGCTCAGATGATTCTTGCACTATCAATTATTGTAGGAATACATGAATTTGGTCATCTAATTGCAGCAAAACTTTTTGGAATGAAAGTTGAAAAATATTTTATTGGTTTTCCTCCAAAAATTTTTAGTTTCAAGTATAAAGGAACTGAATACGGGTTAGGCTCAATACCATTAGGCGGATTTGTAAAAATTTCTGGTATAATAGATGAATCTATGGATACTTCTCACCTAAAAAAAGAACCTGAAGAATGGGAATTCCGATCTAAACCTGCATGGCAAAGGTTAATTGTAATGTTGGGTGGAATAATATTTAATGTAATTACTGGATTAATAATTTTCACTTCTATAACATTCTATAATGGAGATATATATTTATCAAAAAATGAAATTAATAAAAATGGAGTATTAGCACTAGAATTAGGTGAAGAGGCTGGATTTATGACTGGTGATAAAATTTTATTAATTAATGGGAAAGATTGGGAAAGAGATGCTGAATTGTTTAATCCAAATTTATTTTTTGATGATAATACAACTTTTAGAGTTGAAAGAGGAGGTAAAGAATTAGACATAATAATACCAGATAATTTCATTAATAAAATGAATAACAGGGAAGCTTTATCTTCATTCTTAAAAGCAAGAACACCTTTTTTTATTGATAGTGTATATAATAATGCACTTAAAGCTGGAATTATTAAAGGTGACAGAATAATAAAAGTTGAAGAAAATTATATTGTTGATTTATATGAATTAAAATCTATTTTAGAAAAAAATAAAAGTTCAATAATACAAGTAACGATCAAGAGAGAGGATAAAATTATTGAAAAAGTTGTTGAAATATCAAAAGATGCAACCATTGGAATATTAGCTGTAAATGAGACTCTAATTATCAGTGAAAAAAAATATAACTTATCAGAATCCTTTGTATTAGGAACCAATAAAGCTTTTGGTATTGTATTTCTAAATATTAGAGCATTTGGCAAAATGTTTTCTGGTGATATAGACCCATCAAAGAATTTAAGTGGTCCTATAGGTATTGCTCAGATATTTGGCTCAGAATGGGATTGGGGAAATTTCTGGAGAATTGTTGGGTTACTCTCGATGGTTTTAGCATTTATGAATTTGCTCCCTATACCTGCTCTTGATGGAGGACATGCCACTTTTATTTTATATGAGATGGTATCAGGAAAAAAACCAACTGAAAAGTTTTTAGAATATTCTACAAGATTTGGAGTTATTATATTACTTGGTTTAATGTCATATGTTATTCTAAATGATATTTATAAATTATTTATATGATAAGTTGATATATATATTTCAACGAATTTTTCTTTTCATTTTAATATTATCGTCTCTTAGCGCGTACTCTCAAGAACAAAATTTAAGATTTTTAGAAATACACGATGATGCAAGAATTAATGCATTAGGGGGTAATAATATTTCATCATATAATAATAATCCTTATTTTTTTTTAAATCCTTCATTTGTTGGTGAAAAAAAAATATCTATCAATTATTTAAAATATATATTAGATATCAATTCCTCTAGCATATTATATTCTGATAGTATAAAATATATCGGAAAATTTGGAGTTGGTATTAAATATTTTTCTCATGGAAAATTCAGAGGATTTGATAAACAAGGTAATTATACAGGCGACTTTTTCCCTAAAGAATATTTAATAAACTTTGGAAAATCTTACAGAGTTTCAAATATAACAATTGGGACAAATATTAAATTTTTTAATTCTAAATTATATGATGAGTCTTATTCAGGATTTCTTGTAGATGTTGGAATGATTTATATTCCTGAAAAAATAAAAAATTTAACATTAGCTTTAGTACTGTCTAATTATGGGTTTTTATTAACTAATAATCATACCGATTTACCTTCAAATATTAAAATTGGATTAACTTTTAAGCCTGAATATATGCCTCTAAGATTTTCATTTACATTTTATCAACCACAAAAAAATAATTTTATAAGTCAAAATATTTCATTAGGAATAGAGGTTTTACTTTCTAAGTATTTTAATATTTTGGTGGGTTATAATCATAGAAATAATAAAAGTTTCAAACTAAATAATGATAAATTAAGAGGATTATCTTACGGATTAGAATTAACATTAAAAAGAATTAATTTAAATTATTCTAGATTAATTTTGAATTCTATAAGTAATTCAAATAATATCTCAATTAATTATAATTTGAAAAAAAATTAAACTTGAAATATGGAAAAAATTAAGAATATGACTCCCCAACAAATTGTCAATGAACTTGACAAATACATAATTGGACAGGGGGACGCAAAAAGAAATGTGGCAATAGCTCTAAGAAATAGATGGAGGAGACTAAATGTTCAGGATGAAATCAAAAATGAAATTATACCAAATAATATATTAATGATTGGGGCAACTGGAGTGGGTAAAACAGAGATAGCTAGAAGACTTGCAAAATTATCTGATGCTCCTTTCACAAAAGTTGAAGCCTCAAAATTTACTGAAGTAGGTTACGTCGGAAGAGATGTTGAGAGTATGGTTAGAGATCTAGTTGAACAATCTGTAAATCTTGTTAAAACTCTAAAAAAAGAAGAAGTGAAATTAAGAGCTGAGGAAAGTGTAAATAAATTAATTTTAGATGTATTAATTCCTCCAGTAAATAAAGTCCAGTCTAATATTAACTTAAGTTTAGAAAAAAACAGTAATAATGATGATAAGGAAATTAACGAGAAAACAAGAGATAAATTCAAAGAAAAAATAAAAAGTGGGGAGTTAGATGACAGAAAAATTGAAATCATGGTTCAAAAACCTTCTAATTCAGGTATTGGAATGGTAGGGGGAGGAATGATGGATGAATCATCAATGATAAATCTTCAAGATATGATTAGCAACATGATGCCAAAAAGAAATAAGAAAAGAAAAGTTACAATTGGAGAGGCAAAAAAAATACTTTTAGAGGCTGAAGTATCTAAACTTATTGATATGGATGAAGTAAAGGAAGAAGCTATAGAAAAAGCAGAAAACACTGGAATTATTTTCATAGATGAAATTGATAAAATAAGTGGAAACTCAAATAAAGGAGGTGGTCCAGATGTAAGTAGAGAAGGAGTACAGAGAGATTTACTTCCAATTGTTGAGGGTACAGCAGTTACAACGAAATATGGTGTTATTAAAACTGATCATATTCTATTTATAGCAGCAGGCGCATTTCATCTTGCTAAACCTTCAGATTTAATTCCTGAGCTTCAGGGAAGGTTTCCAATAAGAGTTGAGCTAGATACTTTAACTCAAGAAGATTTCCTTAAAATTTTATGTGAACCTAAAAATTCTTTAACTAAACAATATAAAGCATTGATTAAATCAGAAAATGTAGAAATTATTTTTAATGAAGATGCACTTGAAGAAATCTCACACAAAGCATTTGTGATTAATTCAGAAATTGAAAATATAGGAGCTAGAAGACTTCACACAGTAATGAGTAAATTATTAAATGAAATTCTCTTTGACATACCTGAAAAAATCGGACCTAACGCTAAAATTGTAATTACAAAAAAAATGGTAGGTGATAAACTTAATTCCATTACTGAGAATAAAGATCTTAGTGAGTATATCCTATAACTTATAGTCTTTTGGAAACTTAATCCATTCAACCTCTCCCGGATAGTTTAATTCTGAAATTTGGTTCCATAACTTAATATTAAGTTTAATTATAACAACTCCAGTTGTTGGCAAATTATATAATCTATAATTTGTCAAAACATTTATAATTTCTGTTAGCCCTGGATTGTGACCTAATATTAATAAAGAATTAATATTAGGCTTAATTTTCTCAATTATGGATATAATCCTCTCAGAAGAGGCGTGATATAATTCATCAATAAACACTTCATTACTAAATTTTATTTTCTTTTTAAAATAATAAGAAGTTGATTTTGTTCTTTCAGATGAGCTTGACATTAACATGTCTACCTGATCTATTTTATGTGATAGCTTGATGGACATCATCTCAGCATTTTTATTACCTCTATTATTTAGAGGTCTATCAAAATCTGATAATTCTGGGTTATTCCAACTAGACTTAGAATGCCTTAGAATAATCAGTTTTTTCATTTTAATTACTTATCTCAATTTTTATATCTTTCATACATTTGAAATGACCAACGGGACAGTTTGAGTATCCGATTTTGGTACATGGTCTACATGATAAATTTTTATTTTCAATAACTGAGAATTTAGATCTAAAAGGATAAAAACCTAGGTCAGAATGTGTAGAACCAAAAATTAATATAATTTTCTTTTTTAAAGCAGAAGCTATATGCATAAGGCCTGTGTCATGAGTATAGACTTTATCTGATAAATTAATTGCAAAAGCAGATTCTTCAATACTTAGCTTTCCACATAAGTTATAGATTACAGTTTTTTTATTTAGTTTTTCTTTAATAAAAGTCTCAGAATATTTAAAAAAGTTTTCAATTTTTTTTGATGTTGAAACCTCATCTTTGCCTCCTAATAATATTATAGGGCCATTTATTTTGTCACATAATTCAATCAATTTATTATCAGTTAGTCTCTTTGTTTTATGTTTTGCTCCAACAACAACTGCACTAAATCCAACTTTCAATGATGAGGGTAATTTGATTTTATCAGCTTTATTACTAAAATAAAAATCTAATCCTTTGCCGTCATCTAAAACATTGATTTTCAGTAGAGTTTCAATATATGAGATAGCAATATGTTTAATCTTAAAATTTACTTTAAGGTTGGTGAATAACCATCTTTTAATAAAATATTTGTTGTATGTAATTGAGCGTTTGTATAAGAAGAGTTTTAAAAAATTTGATCTTAAATTATTATGGAGATCTATTATTAAATCATACTTTTCATCTCTTAAGTTAGATAATATTTCTAAAAGATTATTTTTAAAACTTATAACCTTATCAATATTAATATTGTTATTATAAATGTAACTATATTCCTCTTTGGTTATGAAGTGTATTACTGATTTAGGAAATTCTTTTTTTAAAATTCTTGGGACAGGTGTAGTTAAGACAACATCTCCCATTGAAGAAAACCTAATAATTAAAATTTTCACTCTATTATTTGTATTTATTTTATCTATTCAAAATTTAAAATCCCAAAGCAATTTAGAAAGTATTATCTACCAAAAAAAAAGAATTGAATTTGAAATAAAATATTTAGACAGAAGTTTTTGGACTAGTTCAAATAAGTATAATTTAATTTTAGTTCAAGATCAAGAGACAGGAAAAAAATTAAATTGGAAAATAAGTACCTATAATAGGTTATTAGAAAACTTGAAAGACACAACATTTCAGTTAGATAGATCTTTTTCTTTGACCAAAATTATTTCAGAAGAATCAAACTTTAAATTGTTTTACAAAAAAAATTATTCAAATGAAAAAACCTATCTCTTAATTAATTATTTACCACATAAAAACTCAATTAAAATTAAAGAAATTCAACTTCCCTTAAGCTTAGATATCACCAATATCTTCACTCATGAAAACAAAATAGTATTTAGTAGTAAAATGAAAAATGGGAAAAATCTTCTAAGTATTTATAACCTAGATAAAAACCAGCTATTTAATGTTTATGAATACCTATATCGTGATAAAATTATTTTAAAATTAAAAAAAATTAATTCTAATTATTTCTCAGTTTTAACTTCTGAGAGAACAAAAAATAATTTAAAAAAAATTGAAAGAGAAGTTTATAATCTAGAAGGAGAAAAGATATATGCTTTTCAAATCAACTCTACTAGTCATTCAATAGTTGATACTAAAATTATAGATTATAAAAATATTTCTTATTCAATTTCACTTTTTGGAATTAAAAACTCGAATGAGGCAATAGGAGTACAATTTGATAAATTTATATACGATTCACTAATATCAAGTGAAAGAAAATATTTTCTGGAAATTAATCCAATTATAGATTTTATGAACATAGAAAAGAAGAATGTGATCAGAAAATTAAACAATAAAAATATTTCAAATTTAAAATTTGGTTATGAGCTACATCTTGATACTATTTTTATAGAAAATGATAATATTAACTTTTCAATTGAAAGTATTAAAGCAGACTACAGCAATGATGGTTTTAGTAACTATTCATATATCCCATTTTATAATACATATTCAGGGACATATGACAGGAAAATTAATCCAAATTTTGGAGGATACTCTCATGATATAAACCTATTTATGAAATTTAATCTTGATGGGAAATTAATCTGGAGTTCAATTTCAAAAATGAACAGTTTTAATACATTTTCTAATAGAGCTTATAATAATTATATCTTAAAGGAAAATGAACTCTTGAGCTTTTATATTAACAAGGGAGAAATATCATATAAAGAGTTTTCATTTAGTGGTAAAAATAAGACTTTTAAAATTGATTTAAATATGATTGATGTAGAAGATATGAAAATAAGTAATGAGACAAATCCAGAAGGCACATTCCATTGGTATTTAAATAATTATTATACAATAGGAGTACAAAAAATTAAAAATAAAAAAGCTATAGAAAAGAAAAATAAAAGAGTTTTTTATATAACAAATTTTGAAATTCGGAATAAGAATTAAACTAATTGTGAAAATGAATTTATATTTGTAAATAAATGACGAATAAATCTCGATTGTTTAATAAGAAAAGACTAGACATAACAATCAATCGCCTCTGTCATCAGTTAATTGAAAAACATAAAAATTTTGAAAATACTGTACTAATAGGACTTCAGCCAAGAGGAATTTATTTCTTAAATAGAATTGAAAAAAATCTTAATAGAATTTTAGGAAAAAAAATAGATTCAGGAATTCTAGACACAACTTTTTACAGAGATGATTTCAGATCTAAAGAAATTCCTAAAGCGAAAGAAACTCTTATACCCTTTTTAGTTGATGAAAAAGAAGTAGTAATAATTGATGATGTACTTTTTACTGGTAGAACAGTAAGATCAGCAATGGAAGGCATTATGAATTTTGGGAGACCAAAAAAAGTTGAACTTTTAGTTTTAGTTGATAGAAAATACAGTAGAGACATACCAGTTGAGCCAACATATTGTGGAATAAAAATAAATACAATTACCTCAGATAGAATTGAAGTAAATTTAGTAGAACAAGGTTTCAAAGAAGATAATATATGGATATCAAATGAATAAATTAAAATCAAAAGACCTTTTAGGGATTAAAAATTTATCATTAGAGGAAATTAATTTAATTTTTGAGACAGCTGATAAGTTTAAAGAAGTGCTATCTAGACCTATTAAAAAAGTTCCATCATTAAGACATTTGACAATAGCTAATGTTTTTTTTGAAAATAGTACAAGAACAAAATTATCTTTTGAATTAGCTCAAAAAAGACTTTCAGCTGATGTAGTGAATTTTTCTTCCTCAGTGAGTTCAGTAAAAAAAGGAGAGTCTTTATTAGATACAATAAATAATATATTAGTTATGAAGGTGGATATGATTGTTATGAGACATCCTAATCCTGGTGCTCCACACTTCATATCTAAAAACATAGATGCTTCTGTAATTAATGCTGGAGATGGCACTCATGAACATCCTACACAAGCTCTATTAGATTCTTATACAATCAGAGAAAAAACTGGTAAAGTAAAAGGTAAAAGGATTGCAATTATAGGTGACATCACTCACTCAAGAGTTGCATTATCAAATATTTATTCTCTTCAAAAATTAGGAGCAGAGGTAATGTTATGTGGACCTTCTACGCTTATACCAAAACATATAAAAAATCTAAATGTTAAAGTTGAAAATGATATCAAAAAAGCTTTAGAATGGTGTGATGTTGCTAATGTCTTGAGAATACAATTAGAAAGACAAAAAAATAAATTCTTCCCTTCTCTAAGAGAATACAGTTTATATTATGGAATAAATAAAAGACTATTAGATAGCATTAATAGAAACATAACAATAATGCATCCAGGTCCTATAAATAGAGGCGTTGAAATAAGTAGTGATGTTGCGGACTCAAAAAATTCAATTATTCTAGATCAAGTAGAAAATGGAGTTGCAATAAGGATGGCAGTCATGTATTTGCTTTCTCTTAATAAAAACAGATGATAATTTTAATTCATTTATCATTATCCGTCTTAAGTGTTATTATATTAAATAGTAAATTAAAATTAAATCCTATACTTAGTCTTTTTATTGGATCAATAATCCTAGGAATACTACTTGAGATGACAATATCTGAAATATTTAATCATCAAGTAACTGGTTTTTTTTTATCAATAAAAAATATTGGTCTAATTATATTTTTTAGCTGTGTGATTGGACAATATCTTAAAGAAACTAGATCTATTGAAAAGTTTGGGAATTTACTTTTAAATAATTTTCAGAAACAAACTCTCCTATCAATCAATATGCTTGGTCTTTTTATAGGAACAGTTGTTTTCTGTGATTCTGCTTTTTTAATACTTAATGGAATATCAAGGTCCATAGCATCTTCAAGCTCTATTTCACTTACAAGTCTAAATCTATCCTTATCTGGAGGCCTTTACTCCTCTCATACACTAATTCCTCCTACTCCTGGACCAATAGCTGCAATTAATAATTTTAATGTAATAGATAATATAGGAACTATAATGATACTAGGAATACTTGTATCAATTCCGTCATCTCTTATAGCATTTCTTTTCTCAAGAAGATTTATTAAAAAAAATAAAATTAAAATAAAGAAAAATTTAAATTCTAAAGATAATGCATCATTAATGGCCTATTTAAGTATTGTAATCCCCTTACTATTAATAAGCTTAAATACTATCTCAAATTTATTTGATAATATAAATGAAACTACAATTTATAGGTCAATTAAATTTATTGGGAATCCAAACTTTGCACTTTTTGTAGGTATGATTTTATCATTTTTTATTCCGTATAAAAAAATCAAAGTAAATAAAATATTTATCTCTACTATTAAAGATTTTCTCCCTATTATTCTTTTGACATCTATGGGAGCAGCATTTGGAAATATTATTAAAAATTCAAATATATCTGAAGTCATTCCCAATTTTATAAATATACAAGAGAGTAATATCATATACTTATGTGCAATGTCATATATATTAAGTTTTATACTTAAAACAAGTCAAGGTTCAAGTACATCTTCTATGATAATAGTTAGCTCTATAATTTTCCCAATAATATCTGATATTAATTTTAACATATTTGATATATCAATGATTATTCTATCAATTGGAGCTGGTTCAATGATGATTTCCCATGTAAATGATTCTTACTTTTGGATTGTAACTAAACAGACAAGTCTTAATCTAAAAAAAGGGTTAAAATACTTTTCAGTTATGACAATTTTACAAAGTACAGGTACATTATTATTTATTTTCATGCTCTTAACCATATTTTCATAGTTAGCAAGTTTTAACAACTATTGACATCTAACTGCGTATACCAATGCAGGTAAAAAACAAATTTTAATTTATGAGATATTTAATTATATTCTTTTTACTGATAAGTCACCTATCTGTATCTCAAGATAGATCCCAATGGAGTAGAGGCTCAGGTACCAGTTTTCAAATGCCAAACATGTTAGTAAAAGGCAAACTTGTAGACACAGACTCAAATGAAGGCTTATCTTATGCAACTATTTCTATAGTTACTGAAGATTCAATTCTTATCTCAGGTGGAATTACAGATGAAAATGGAAAATTTCAAGTTGAAATTAATCCACAAAAAATGATGCAAAAAATCAGAAGTGAAAGAAAAAACAGAAATGTTGGGAGAGATTTATTTGCAGAAATCACTTATGTCGGATACAAATCAAAAAAAATTAAAATTCCATTTGACAAAGAAAACAGACAAGTTGACTTAAAAAATATTTCTTTAGATTCAGACGCTACGGCATTAGATGAGGTTACAGTTAGAGCTGAAAAGAGCAGTTTAGAATTAAAATTAGATAAGCGAGTGTTTAATGTAGGTAAAGACTTAAGTAATAAGGGTGGTACTGCTGAAGAGATTCTTGAGAATATACCTTCTCTTGACCTTGATATAGAAGGTAATATAAGTTTAAGAGGTTCACAGAGCGTTAGAATATTAATTGATGGGAAGCCAGCAAGTATGATGGGGTTTGATGGGCCAAATGCTTTTAAACAATTGCAGGGAAATGAGATTGATAAGGTTGAAATAATTACAAATCCATCTTCAAGATATAGCGCTGAGGGATCTGCTGGAATTTTGAATATAATTCTTAAAAAAGACAGATTAAAAGGATTAAATGGCTCAGTTAATATTAATACTGGTTTCCCAACTCAAAATGGAGTTTCAACAAGTTTAAATTATAGAAAAAATAAATTCTCAGTAAATGCAAGTATAAATGCGAGTCAAAGAGAAACCAAAGGAGGGGGATTCACCAATTCAGACTTTTTCTTATCTGATACTACCTACTCATCAAGAGTTGATAGAGAATCAATTAATAATAGTCTATCATTTGGAGGAAGATTTGGATTTTCATTTTTCCCAAACAAGAATAATATTTTTAGTTTGTCTTTTGGAACAAGAATTAGTAGTAGGGATGGAGACAATAATAATGATTATATTGATTACAATTCTATAGGAACCCAAATTGGAACAAGTAATAGATCTGAAAATTCCACAAGGGATTATGATAACTACAATTATAATTTATCCTACACCAAAAACTTTTCAAAAAGAGGTCATAATCTTAAATTAAATTTTTCTTGGAGTGATAATGTAAGTGATAATGAAGGTAATTATATTCAAACTTTGCCTAGAACTAATAGAATATTAGAGCAAAGAACTAAAGAAGATGGTGACAGATATGACCAAAATATAAGAATGGACTACACCTACCCTTTCAATGAAAATAAAGGTAAATTAGAGATTGGGTATAAGAGAGACTATGATAAAATGAATAGTAACTACTTAGTTGAACAACTTTTTAATAATGGAACATCATCTGAAGAATGGAGGAAAATACCCCCCTCTAATTCTTACGAATACTTTCAAGACGTGAATGCTCTTTACTTCCAGATTGGAAATCAATCAGGAAAATTATCTTACCAACTTGGTTTAAGATTTGAAGATACAAATTTCTTTGCTGAGTTAACTGAAACTAATGAAATTACAGAGTTAAAATATTCTAATTTCTTTCCTACAGCATTTCTAACATATGAATTTTCTGATAAAGAATCTATT
>Ga0208764_10000467_pt1 | contig 25999 bp, 22 predicted proteins | sample ETNtaG_18_FD_185762 | JGI IMG/M metagenome (GOLD analysis project Ga0208764, IMG submission 185762) | Marine microbial and viral communities from oxygen minimum zone, Eastern Pacific Ocean - ETNP201302SV91 (SPAdes) (version 2) | ecosystem: Environmental > Aquatic > Marine > Oceanic ... | reverse complement strand
TACGGCTCTGCCGACATGGATGCCTGCTTGAATTCGTATCTCCTCAACTGCTTCCTTTGAGGTGGAACCATATTTTCTTTCAAGCCCTGACCCTGAAGCAGATCCTTCAAGAAGGCCACTGACTCCGTTTGCGTCTAGTCCACCTCCTGGTTCAACGAAAATATGTCCGATGTGCCCTGCGTTCCCGTCAGCCCCTTCAAGGAGTTTGCCATTTAGAACAATCCCGCCACCAATCCCTGTTGAAACAACCATGGCGATGTAATTATCGCAACCTCGTGCCGCACCTATCCAACCTTCGGCTAGGGCTAGGGCTTTTGCATCATTGTCAATAAAGGTTGGTATCCGCAGGTCTTTTTCTATTTTTTCTCGTAAGGGGAAATCTCTCCAGTCTGGGATATTGAGCGGGGATACTTGTTCATAGGCTTGCTTCCCTGGCCCTCCACATCCAATACCTATTGCGACTGGGTCTACCAAAGAAGATGCTAAACATTCTTTTACTAGGGTGAGGACGCTTTCATACAAAGAGCTAGTATTTCCTGCATCTTTTTGTGTTGGGGTTTGCATCCGGTTGCCAACGTGACCTTCATCGTTGACAATAGCGGCGGCGATTTTGGTTCCGCCGATGTCTAATGCGAGGACGCTTTGCACGCTATATCAGGCTCTAGCTCGATAAACCCCTGAATCCCCAACTGCTTCTTTGTTAAGAAGTTTACTTAGGTGCAGTCCTTCAAGGATAAATTCAATTCCGCTAGCTACCAGAGATGGAGATTCTAGGTCTTTTTCGTCAAGTCCTAAGTTTTTAAGAATAGGTAGAAAGGAAGGAATCTCTTCAAGCCATTGCACATATGTTGTTGAAGCTATGTCATCTCCTGCGTTGATAACTGCTCCGTCTGCAAACGCTTGGAGTACACCACTGCACAATGCTTGGTCTGCGATTTCCTTAAACACTTCCAAAATTGACTGTTTGATTAAGTATTGAATTATTTCAACTTCTCTTCCGTCATCAAGGGACTCAACCTCGATTTTGCCTGCCGTTGATGCTACGAGGGCGCTTAGGTCACTTACTCTAGGCACAACAATATCCTCTTCGTCCGCTTCGCTTAGCAGCGTTCGCCGAACAGCTCCTGCTATTAGTGATTCGTAATTGGTTACGGTGACACGAACAGATACTCCTGAACGTTGATTAATGTGGGCGCTTTCACGAGCAGCGTGCGTGATGGTAGCAACAATTTTTGACATGAAATCAGGAACGACCGCTGCAACGTCGTCTTTAGCGAAAATTGTTGCTTCCTGAACTGCAATATCTGCCTCAAGATCGACGTCAAAGGGGTAATGTGTTCGTAATTGACTACCGAATCGGTCTTTTAGCGGAGTGATTATCCTGCCTCTATTTGTGTAATCTTCGGGATTAGCAGATGCCACTAAGAGAATGTCCAAAGGAAGTCGGATCTTGTAGCCCCTAACCTGTACATCTCTTTCTTCTAGAACATTGAGTAGTCCTACCTGTATTCTTTCGGACAGGTCAGGGAGTTCATTAATAGCGAAAATCCCCCGATTGGTTCTTGGCACAAGTCCATAATGAAGCGTTAATTCATCTGAAAGATAGCGCCCTTCCGCAACTTTTATTGGATCAACCTCTCCGATGAGGTCAGCTATTGCCGTGTCTGGCGTTGCTAGTTTTTCTCCAAACCTCTCGCTTCTATGTATCCAATGAATAGGAGTTCCATCCCCTTTTTCTTCAATTAAATTTATTGCATATCTTGAAACAGGGTTGAAAGGGTCATCGTTAATCTCTGACCCTGCGATGGCAGGCATCCACTCATCAAGTAAATCTACGAGACCACGTATCATCCTGGTTTTTGCCTGGCCTCTTTCCCCGAGAAATATAAAGTCGTGTCCAGCTAGCAGGGCATTTTCCAATTGGGGAATAACCGTTTCTTGGTAACCAATCACACTGGGAAAAAGTTCTTTCCCTTCGCTGATTTGCGAAATGGCATTCTCTCGAATTTCTTGCTTAACGGTTCTAGAAACCCAACCTGATTTTTTTAATTTTCCAAGCGTTAACGAGTGCTTCATGGTTGCACCGTAGCGGACATATAGGGAGATGACCGCATCGAAGATACGAGGAATTTAAAAACTATCTAATGAACCCAATTCTTTATTTATGTTATTGATCGCCTGTTGTTCAAACAGTTCCTTGAACGATTCCGTGGCGTAAATACTTGACCTGGCTAGTAGACCTTTAAGGAATTTGCTTCTCCCTGAAAAAAAATCATTATTTGTTAAGTGCTTGAATTCTTTTCGGATATTCACCGCATATTCATGGTATTTATCTGTTGTTGAACCAAGTACATGAAGGTCTAAATCATGGAGGATGGCTTGCATGCGATCAGATGGCGGATCAATACCATAATCTGCCGTCTGTTCAATGAGGTGAGCTACGCGTGAAGCATTGCTTATTCCTTGCTCAAGTAACCATTTCTCAGCTACTTCAGCGCTTTGCATTTCGTTGGTATCTGAAATGGGGTCATAGATGATGTCATGGAACCACACTGCGTATTCGATGAAGTTAAGTTCATTTTGTTCCAGAAGAACCCCGTCTAGGAGGTTAAGGCAGGAATGGATGTGGGCAAGCGTGTGATAATAGCGGTGGGTTTCGCCATAGGAATCTATAAATTGTTGACACATTAACGTTGCAGCTCTCACATTTACCTTATTTCTATAGCAAAGGTCGAACCATCTATGCATTGGATCAAAGTCTTTTATCTCCATGGGAAAAGACTAGTTCCCGACATTAAGCCATGGGGAAAGTATCATTGAATTCTGACATGTTAAAAGGGCACACGGTTGGTCTGAAAATCATGTCGGGCACTACGGTCAATGTAGGTAAAGCAACTGAATTAAGTAATTTAAGTAAATGCCAGGAGGCACAGAACGCAATGGCACAAACAATGACGCGGAAAGGTCCAGAACCCATCCGTAAAAGGCCAAGGCAACTTCCATTTCCTTTAAATCTCTACCAAAGCGCCATTGGAAGAAAATGGGTGATGGCTGTGAGCGGCGTTGTACTGCTCGGTTTCGTAGTTACTCACATGATCGGGAACCTTCATTTGTACGAAGGTCCGCTAGAAATCCATGAATACGCTGAAACTCTAAGGAATCTGGGAACAGACATTATTCCCAGAACCTGGCTTCTTTGGGGTGTGCGACTTCTGCTAATTGCGGCTTTCGCTATCCATATCCATTCTGCATATACGTTGAAAGAAATGGGTAGGAAAGCCAATACACGCTCTAACTACGCTGATGGAAACAAAAAATATGCTTCTTCCCAAGACTTTGTTGCAGCAAACTACGCCAGTCGAACCATGCGCTGGACTGGCCCCATTATTCTTCTGTACCTTTTCTTCCACTTAGCTGACTTAACGTGGGGTTGGTTCAGCAAAGATTGGCATCTTGGAGATCCATACAACAACGTTGTGGTCTCCATGGGGAACATAGGTGTTGCCCTCATTTACATTGTCGCTAACGTAGCACTGGCCATACATATCTTTCATGGAACATGGAGCCTGTTCCAAAGTTTGGGAATCAATTCCCCAAAGATCAACAAAATACGTAGGCATACCGCTGCCGGCTTAGCTGGACTTATTCTTGTCGGGAATCTGAGCTTTCCAATCGCAGTACAGATTGGTTTGATAGATCAAGATAACTGTGAAGCACCTTGTGGTCTTAACGCTGTTGAACTTGAGGAGGGAAGAGAATGATCGGAGAAATCAATTCGCGAAGCCCGGAAGGTCCGATAGAAGACAAGTGGTCTAGCCATAAGTTCAATATGAAATTGGTGAATCCTGCCAATAAACGAAAGTTTGAAGTCATAGTCGTTGGAACAGGTCTTGCCGGTGCCTCAGCTGCTGCGACACTTGGCGAGTTGGGTTATAAAGTCAAAGCTTTCACATACCATGACAGTCCGAGAAGAGCTCACAGTATTGCTGCCCAGGGAGGGATCAATGGTGCGAAGAACTATCAAAACGATGGGGATTCCGTTTATAGGCTCTTCTATGACACGGTTAAAGCCGGAGATTACCGAAGTCGAGAAGCAAACGTTCACCGACTTGCTGAGGTGTCGCTTAATATCATTGACCAATGCGTCGGGCAAGGCGTACCGTTTGCCCGAGAATACGGTGGGCTTCTTGACAATAGGTCCTTTGGTGGGGCTCAGGTAAGTAGAACTTTCTACGCTCGTGGGCAAACAGGGCAACAGTTGCTGCTCGGCGCTTATTCAGCCTTAATGCGTCAGGTCGGTTCCGGTTCAGTGGAATTGCACACTAGAACTGAAATGCTGGATTTGATAGTCCACGATGGAGCTGCGAGGGGGATTGTTGTCAGAGATTTAATTACTGGCGATGTTCGAAGCCATACAGCTCATGCTGTGGTTCTTGCTACTGGTGGATACGGAAATGTCTACTACCTATCAACCAACGCAATGATGTGTAACGTCACGGCTGGGTGGAGAGCTCATCGTAGAGGTGCCATGTTCGCTAACCCGTGCTACACACAAATCCATCCAACCTGCATACCTGCCAGTGATGAATTCCAATCCAAATTAACGCTGATGTCTGAATCGTTAAGAAATGATGGACGTATTTGGGTCCCTAAGGATCATGACGAAGGTAGGTCAATTTCTGAGATCTCTGAAGATCAGAGATACTACTATCTTGAAGAAAAGTATCCTTCTTTCGGAAATTTGGTGCCCCGTGACGTAGCTTCAAGAAACGCCAAAACCGTGGTAGATGCAGGGCTTGGAGTTGGGCCTCTTAAAAATGGTGTTTACCTTGATTTTGCTGACGCTATTCAACGAGATGGGGAAGATGTTATAAGAGAGCGATACGGAAACCTTTTCCAAATGTATGAGCGAATCACTGGTGAAGATCCATATAAAACCCCGATGCGTATCTACCCTGCGACGCATTACACGATGGGAGGTCTGTGGGTTGATTATGAATTAATGAGTAACCTGCCTGGTTTATTTGTTGTCGGAGAGGCGAACTTCTCTGATCATGGAGCGAACCGCCTTGGAGCTTCCGCTCTCATGCAAGGTCTTGCAGATGGTTACTTTGTTCTTCCTTACACAATAGGTAATTACCTTGCTCCCCTCTTGGGTGAAAGCACACTTGATGAGAATGATCCCTCTTGCTCCAATGCAGTTAACGAAGTTGCAGAACGCACGCAAAAGTGGCTTTCCATTAATGGGACACGTTCAGTTGATTGGTTCCATAGAGAGCTTGGAAAATTAGTTTGGAACTTCATTGGAATGGAACGGGACAAAAACGGACTTGAGAAAGCGCTTACAGAAATACCTTCCCTAAGGGAAGAATTTGAAAAAGATGTCCGCGTTCTGGGGTCTGCTGATAATTTGAACACTTCTCTTGAGAAGGTCGGACGGGTAGCTGACTTCTTCGAACTCGCTGAATTAAAGGCGCGCGACGCATTAGAACGCGCTGAATCGTGTGGAGGGCATTTCCGTTCAGAGAGCCAAACCACTGATGGTGAAGCGTTACGAGATGACGAAAATTTCTCCCATGTAGCCGCATGGGAGTGGGGTGGAACTTCTAGTTCTGCGATACGCCATAAAGAAGAACTGGAATTTGAACATGTTCCACTTACACAACGGTCTTACAAGTAGGAGGGCATGATGGAAGACACAATGACCCTTACGTTAAAAGTTTGGCGACAAAAAGGACCTATGGAAAATGGGCGGTTTGAAACTTATGAAGTTGAACAAATAAGCCCCGACATGTCATTCCTCGAAATGTTCGATGTCCTTAACGAAAATCTTATTAATAACGGGGAAGAACCTGTAGAGATAGCTAGTGACTGCCGAGAAGGTATCTGTGGAACTTGTGGATGCATGATCAACGGAAAAGCACATGGACCTGAGAAAGCAACCGCGACCTGCCAGCTACACATGCGTAAATTTAAAGATGGGGACACGATTATCGTTGAGCCGTGGCAAGCGACGTCTTTCCCGGTCATCAAAGACTTGGTAGTTGACCGCTCCCCATTAGATCGGATCATTGAGTCAGGTGGTTTCATTACTGTTCCGACTGGATCTGCTCCTGATGCAAACTTGATCCCTGTTCCTAAAGACGCTGCCGACGCTGCTTTTGATGCAGCGGCATGCATCGGTTGTGGCGCTTGTGTAGCCGCATGCCCTAACTCAGCGGCACAACTTTTCACATCAGCGAAAGTGCAGCATCTTAACCTACTCCCTCAAGGACAAGCCGAACGTTGGTCTCGAACGGAAGAAATGGTTGAGAAAATGGAAGAATACTTCGGATCCTGCACCAACCATGGTGAATGCCATGAAGCTTGCCCTAAAGAAATTCCTTTAGATTTTATTGCATACACAAATAGGGATTACGTGAAATCGAAACGGAAGAACAGAAACCTGCTTGGTCAAGATTAATAATTAGATCTCATTCAAGAGTGCGATCGTTCTCTCCCATGCAAGATTGCTAGCTTCTATGTCATATGTGCCTAATGCATTTTCTTCATTGGCGAATGCATGACCTGTGCCGTCGTATATGTGAAAAATGACGTCTTTATCTAAGGATTGAAGATGATTTTCTAGATTTGTAATAGCTTCGGGAGGGAAAAAATCATCCTGAGCTGCGAAGTGCCCCTCTACCTTTGCTGAGAGTCCTGACCAATCTGCGGCTCCTTCTTCCAAAGGGGCTCCATAGAATGGAGCTGCTACTCCAACTCTATCTCCTTCTAGGGAAGCAATCATTAATGTGAGCATTCCTCCCATACAGAAGCCAACAACACCTACTTGAGATGATGAACAGGCATCAAGAGCAAGGAGATGATCTATAGCGCCGCCCATATCTCTTGCAGCGCGATCAGGTGGAAGTGAATTCATTAGCTCACCTGCTTTGTCCATTTCAGTATGTTGTGCAAACTCTCCATGGTAAAGATCCGGAGCGAGGGCTGTGAACCCTTGTTCAGCTAATCTGTCACAAACACCTTTGATTTGTGGGACAAGCCCCCACCATTCTTGGAGTACAAGCACTCCGGATCCGCTTCCAGAGTGCGATTCTGATACATATCCTGATGCGCTGTTTCCATTTGCAGGAAATTCAATCATTTTTCCAGTCACGTTAGCTCTCCTATCTATAGATGTTTCCCAGACTAACCATACGTCTAGTCAAACTATTAAGCCGAAGCAAATAGACAACAAAATCAACTTGGCATTTTCTTACAGACCATCCAAGCCTCATGTCTTCCAGAAGTTCTCCAGCCTTCATCGATATGCTCTATTTTCATCAAATCTAAACTTTCGGCCAACTCAAAGATCTCGGAATCTTCTAATAGGAACCGAAGCGATGGGTTTTCATGTCGTTCGAGATTCTTCTTGGTCGGGTGGGCAAATAGCAAAATCCCTGACGTATTTAAGAATCTTGGTATTTGCATGAGTAAATTGCGATCTAGAAAAAGGGTGATGAGTGCGATGTCCCATTTCCGTTCTAACGGTAATAAATTCTTTTCGACATCCCATTGGATACATTCAAGCTCAACTCCTATGGAATGAGATGCTTCTCGTGCCTGATCGAGAGCGACACCGCTTAGATCAATGACGGAAGTGGAATAACCTTTTTCTGCGAACCAAAGAGCGTTGCGGCCATTCCCCCCAGCAATATCTACACAATCACCTGAGCGAGGGAGATATTTTTCAGTCGCTGGAAGGAATTCCGAGAATAGATTTAATTTCGGATTTTTTCGATACTTATCATCCCAATGTTTCTGAGAGTCATTCATCGTATCGAGACGCTAACCGGTACCGTTTCATATCCTCGTAGTGTGAGTCTTCCTCGTTGTTTTAAATCGCCGGCTTGGTCGATTTTTTTGAATCGGCGAATTAGTCCAGCGAACATTTCCTGCCCCTCAGCTCTTGCTAAATTCGCTCCAAGGCAATAGTGAATACCTGACGCGAAACTTAATGGAGGCCCTTCATTACGTTCTATGAGAAAATCATCTGGGTTTTCAAATCGTTCGGGATCTCGATTTGCAGCACCGATTAAAGTCACTATGTTGCTCCCCTTGGGAAGAGTGAGCCCAGCAATCTCAGCATCTTCAAGTACTGTTCTTCCATCAAGTTGGACTGGGCTATCAAAACGAAGCATTTCTTCGATTGATGATTCAACAAGAGTTTCGTCGTTCCATAGGAGGTCCATTTGATCTGGGTTTGCGAACAACGCTCCAAGTCCATTTCCGATTAGATTCTGTGTTGTTTCCATCCCTGCTGCAAAGAGGAGAATGATGGTACTGATAACTTCTGGTTCGGTTATACGGTCTCCACTTTCTTCAACTGCAATGAGTGCTGACATGAGATCATCGCGTGGTTTTTTCTTCCGCTCATTTAAGAGTTTCGTGAAATATTCACCCATTTCGGTAAAGGCAGCCGTTGATGCTTTAAGTTCCTCTAAAGAAGGTGCCGCTTCAAGAGATGCCACCCCTGCTGTGACTAATGGACGAAAGTAGTCCCAATCTGATCGCGGAACCCCAACAAGTTCACCGATTACATTTACGGGGAGAAAACCAAGTATCTCCATTGCATCTCCACCACCTTTTTCAGCAAGGTTATCTAGGCAATCTTCTGTGAGTTTGGTGATACTTTCCCGCATGGATTCAACCCGTTTAGGGGTAAATGCCCTACTCACGAGCCCTCTAAGCCTTGTATGGTCTGGAGGGTTGAGAAATAACATTGACGGGGATGAGTCTCCTCTGTTTTCACTGATTTCTTGCCTGTACGCCTTAACTTCATCAGATTCATCTCTTGGAAGGGCCGAGCCTCCGGGACCTTCTCGATCGTCTTTGCCAAGTCGGTTATCTCGAAAAACTGTTCGGCAATCCTCATATCTTGAGAGAAAAATAGAACCTGATGAACTTATGAAGATAGGGGATTCATCCCGAAGTCGTTTATACCAGATAGCAGGGTTAGCTATCCCCTCTTCGGTCAGGAAAAGGTTTAGTAAGTATTCATCGCCCTTACTTTGTTTATCTGTTTCCATATTGCCTCTATTACGACGATACCGAAAGGATCACACGAACAATAATTTCTTACGAGATTCCTGTAGTTGATTTTCTATTTATTAAGTTGTTCTACGTTGTAGCAAATCACCCCTATGATTCAGTGAATGAAAATCCGTATCAAAAACCCAAAGTTTGGAAACTCTTTACATCAAGTAATGCGAGGTGTTTTTATGGGTGCCGCGGATGTCGTCCCTGGCGTTTCCGGAGGCACGATTGCTTTATTGTTAGGTATTTATGAGAGGTTAATTAGAAACGTTCATGTGTGCAGCGATGCATGTATCTCTCTTGTGAGACGAGATATATCTGGATCTAAGGAAGCGTTTTCCAAAATCGAATGGGGCTTCTTGGCACCATTGCTAATGGGTGTATTTGTTTCCTTTGTTAGTCTTGCGCAAGTTATTGAGATGCTTTTGGAAGAATATCCGCAATCAACAGCCGGTTTTTTCTTTGGACTTGTTCTTGCTTCTATCGTTGCTGCTATTTCGATGATCACTCATTGGAAGGTTTCTTTTTTTCTTTGGATTCCATGTACGGCAGTAGCTGCTTTTGCTTTACTTGGTTTACGCGCCGGCCCGATTGAAGAACCTAGCCTTCTTATTTTCTTTGTTTCGGGCGCAATCGCTATCTGTGCAATGGTTCTTCCCGGAGTTTCTGGGTCCTTTCTGCTGTTAATGATCGGAATGTATGGTTCTTTAATTGAAACGATAAATAACCGTTACATGCTTGAACTTATGATCTTTGGATTTGGGGCAACATTGTCTTTGGGTTTTTCAGCACGAGTTCTGAACTGGCTTCTGAAGAGGTTCCGAGATATTCTTCTTGTCTTTCTTGTCGGCTTAATGATTGGGAGTTTACGGGTGATTTGGCCATGGCCGAATGGTGTTGGTGTTGTCAGTGAAAATGAAAATGAAATCATTGAAGGGTCTGTTCTTGCTTGGCCAGCCTCGTTCAGTGATTTCTGTTGGCCAACTGTTTTTGGAATAACTGGGTTTCTTATCGTGATCACAATTTGGAATTTGGAGCGGAGAAGATAATGGTTCATCTCTTGGTTAATTCATTTGCAAGAAAAGGGAAAGGGCATAAACGAACTAGCACAATCCTCAAAGCATTCAATGGCCTTGGGGTTGAAGTCACGCTTGTTGAAGGAGTTACACTTCACGAAGTTGAAGCAAACCTTAGGAATTTAGTAAATGACGGTTTGGAAAGATTAATTGTCGCAGGTGGCGATGGGATGGTTCATTCTGCTATTCAAGCAGTTGCTCAATCGGAAACGATTCTTGGTCTAATACCGATTGGAACAGGAAATGACTTCTGTAGAGCGTTGGGGTTGCCAACGGATATAGATGACGTAGTTGAAACTGCCCTAGGAGAAGGCCAGTTGACTGACCTACTTCGTGTGGATGGTCGGTGGGTTGCTTCTGTTATAACTTTTGGCTTCTCAGGCGATGTGAATACGCGAGCTGAAGCAATGAAATGGCCTAATGGGCCAAGCAGGTACACCTTGGCTACTCTTGCAGAGTTGCCTTCTTTGAAGAGCCAATTAGTTGAGTTTAAAATTGATGGTGTCCATAAAGAATTGGACTTATGTCTTTCCAACATTGCAAATACAAGTGATTTTGGTGGTGGGATGAAGATCGCTCCAGATGCCAATCCATTTGACGGTATAGCTCATTTAACATTCGTCTCAAGAATCAGTCGTTTCGAGCTACTACGGTTCTTCCGTAAGGTTTTTAATGGCTCCCATATGGAACATCCAAAAGTAATCGGGATGACAGGTAAGAATATTCAAATTATTTCTAGTGATTTGGACTTGTGGGCGGATGGTGAATTGATTGGATCTTCCCCAGCTGTAGTTGAATTAATTCCTGAGGCGATTTACCTGGCTGGTTCCAAGGGTAATGTTTAGTAATGACATTCTCTGAAAATGACTGGGTAGCTGAATTACAAAAGAATATAAGCCATAGCCTTTCTGGGAAACCTGGGATGCAATTAACCGTTCAGTACGTGGTTAATGATGAATCTGGAAATAGTGAACTATTTTTTTTCGAATTAGATGGAGAGAAAGTAAATGTTTCCCATGGGCAATCAGACTTTCCGGATTTTACATTCTCACTTAACCGTTCTATTGCTAAATCTATCAGCTCGGGAGAATTGACAACGGAAGAAGCTTTCTTGAAGGGTCTTCTCAAATTTGAAGGAGACGCTGAAAAACTTATAGCTATTTCTTCCAAAATAAGCTGATTCGTGATTTCACATTCGTTAAATTAAGCCCAGTCCAGAAACTGTGTCTCTTTCTGTAACCAACTCTTCCGCAGAAGCATCTATTCGTTCTCTACTAAAGTCAACAAGGTCCAGCCCTTGAACGATTGAATAATCGCCATCGGCACACGTTACAGGGAATGATGAAATGATGCCTTCCGGAATTCCATAGCTTCCATCAGAGGGAACTGCCATTGAAACCCAGTCGCCGGCAGGAGTACCAAGTTTCCAATCTCTCATATGATCAATAGCAGCGTTCGCTGCAGAGGCTGCAGAAGATGCTCCTCTTGCTTTAATAATTGCAGCTCCCCGCTGTTGTACAGTCGGAATGAAATCTTCTTCTAACCATTGCTGATTATTTATCGTTTCAGCTACCGAAGACCCGTTTACTTCACAATTGAAAAGATCAGGGTATTGGGTAGCAGAATGATTGCCCCAGATAGTCATTTTCTTTACTGTGTCAACGGGAACTCCAAGCTTAGAAGCAACTTGGCTTTTGGCTCTATTATGATCAAGCCGTGTCATGGCGGTGAAATTTCTGGGGTTCAGACCTGTAGCTGCTGATTGGGCAATTAATGCATTTGTGTTCGCTGGATTCCCTACTACGAGAACTTTGATGTTGGGATTGGCATGATCTGTCATTGCCTTTCCTTGGGGACCAAATATCCCACCGTTGGCTTCAAGGAGATCCGCCCTCTCCATTCCATCTTTGCGAGGCATAGCTCCTACAAGAAGTGCGTAATCACTTTCTGTAAATGCGATATTCGCATCATCGGTTTTTACCACTCCTTCAAGGAGTGGAAATGCGCAATCATCAAGTTCCATATGCACTCCATCAAGTGCGCCAAGAGCGGGAGTGATTTCCAAAAGTCGAAGAATCACTGGTTGATCAGCTCCAAGCATTTGTCCACTTGCAATTCGGAATAGTAAGGCGTATCCAATTTGCCCTGCAGCTCCAGTGATGGTCACATTTACCGGTTTTTTACTCATAAGAGCCTCCTCAGTCCCCACGCTGAGATTAGCGAATAGATGGCACCCATTGGCTAATCCTCCGTAGAGTTGATCAAATTTCAGATGATTTGCGTATTACCTACCCAGCTTTCATGCAGACCTGCATAAATACCATTTTGTTTACTAAGCAATTCATGGTTGCCTGTTTCCACAATATGTCCTTTATCGAAAACGATTATAAAGTCAGCTCGTTCAGCGGTACTAAGCCGATGAGCGACAGAGATTGTCGTTCGTCCTTGTGAAAGTTGATCGAGGGCTGAAACAAGTGCGACTTCTGTTTCAGGATCTACGGCACTTGTAGCTTCATCTAATATGAGGAGTCCAGGATTTGCTAGTTGAGCTCGGGCAAGAGCTACCAGTTGTCGTTCTCCTACCGAAAGTCGTTCTCCTCTAGGTCCTGTACTCGTGTGAATACCATTAGGAAGTTTTTGTATCCACCATTGAAGCCCTAGCGATTCGAATGCTTGTAGAACATCTCCTTCACTTGACCCCGGTTTGCCAAATAGGACGTTCTCGCTGATCGTTTGATCAAATAGAAAACCATCCTGTGGAACCATTTGTATTGAGTCATGCCGGGAGGCAGTTTCGATCTCTGTTAAGGGAATTCCATTAATTGAAATAGTTCCCGTAACCGGATCTGCTAACCGAGCGAGTAATCTCACAAATGTGGTTTTTCCTGAACCGGTTTCACCTACGACAGCTATGTTCTTTCCAGCTGGAATATCAATGTTGATATCGTGAAGAACTGCATCTCCAGTTCGGTAGTGAAAACCTAATTGTTCAACCTGAATTTCAAGCGGCCCTTTCGGCAATCTCTTTCCCTTTTCAGGTTCTATGACTTCGATTGGGACATCAAGAACTGAAAGTATTTTCCACCAGCCTGCAAGTGCTGTTTGTGTCTGATCCAAGACTTCGCCCAATTCCCAAATAGGAGCAATGAGAATAGTTGTTAGGAATACGAATGCAATCATCTCACCTGATGTCAATCCGATATCTGGTCCTATGTATGAACCAGCGACGATAACTCCCGCTATTGCCATAGCGCTGAACGTATCCATAACTGGTGCGAGTATTGCAAAAAACTTGTGGGCTTTGATCTGGCGATGGTATTGAGATTGGTTTGCTTTTTCTAATTTTTCTCGAACTGAATCCTCGTAACCATAGGAACGAATAACTGGGGCAGCAGTAACAGCTTCGGATGCTTGTCCCATAGTTTCGGAAACAGCTTCTCTTACCTCCCGGTATTTAATAAATTGTTGTCGTTGTATCGCTTTCAAAATCGGAACGATTGGAATATATATTGCTATGACAACAATTGTTAATTGCCAACTGTAAATAGCCATCACTAGTAACGTCCCAATAATAATGACCGAATCTACTATCCATGCGATTGCTCCCCACTGGGCGAATTGGGACAGGGTTTCAATATCGCTTGTTACTCTTGCTGTAAGGATTCCTTTTCGGGATTCTTGATGATCAGCCAAGCTGAGTTTTTGTAAGTGTTGAAAGACCCTTATTCGAAGTTCAAGGATTGTTGTCTCAGCGACTTTTACAAGGCGGTTATAGGTGGCTCTCTGCGCAAAGATAACGAAGGTAATTATGCCGAGAGCGATTGAGCATGAGGTATAGATAAATCCTGTTCGTAAACCAGTATCACTGCTAAGTCCTTGATCTAAAATCTGTTGTATAAGAATTGGGATTGCCAATGATCCAGCTGCGACAATAAGCGCCATCATCACCGTTATCGTTGCGCCGGAACGTAATTCTGGACTGACGTTGAGCCCTCGACGGAGAACAACGAGCGCTCCGGTTTTTTTCTCGTCACTTTCAGTATCCAGTTGCGGGATGACTGGGATTTCATGACCCACTTCTCCTCTGGTTGCTCTCCTTGTTTGACGTTCTTGCTTCACTGGATTTCTCCACTGGTCTCATACGCTTTAACTAGGGTCGAGTAGGACTTAATGTTCATCAATTCTTCGTGAGTTCCAGTTCCCTCTACTTTTCTTTCATTGAGGAATATGACTCGATCAGCAAGTTTGATCGTTGATAAGCGATGGGCGACTATGAGGAGGGTAACATCTGAGTGCGATCTAAGATTATGAAGGATTTTCTTTTCTATGACTGGATCAACAGATGAGGTGGAATCATCAAGAAAGATGACTTTGGGTTTCCCGACTAATGCCCTAGCGAGTGTTATGCGTTGACGTTGACCCCCTGAGAGGCTCACGCCTCGTTCTCCCAATGTGGTTTGTATCCCATTTGGGAGTTCATTAACAAAATCTGTAGCTTGGGCTGTTGCTAAAGCCCGATTCACGTCATCGTTATTAAAATTCCTACCCAGAAGGATGTTTTCTTTCACTGTGTCAGCGAAAAGAAATGATTCTTGAAATGCGATAGCGAGGATTTTGTTTCGTTGTTGCGAATCTATGTCTTCTAACGGGACGTTATCTAGGAAGACTTGGCCTGCTGTTGGTTTCTGCAAACCTCCTATCATGTCAGCGACAGTTGATTTGCCAACTCCGGTTGGGCCGACAAGAGCCACAACTTCTCCTGATGTAATCGTGAAATTGATATCGTCAAGTATCAATTGATCCCCGTATCGCGCTTCCAACCCTTCGATTTTTAGATTGACGGATATTTCGTTAATTCTGCTTGTCCCGGTGTTCTTTTTATGTGGTGTTTCCAATTGTAGAATTTCATCAATTCTGTCTAGAGCCACGACTGATCGAGGAAGTTCTTCAAAGAAAATTCCTGCTATACGCATAGGGAAGGCGAGGATTCCGAATAAGGCGATAGCGCTAACAAGTTCACCTATTGTGAGCGACCCCTTATCTATGAGCCAAGTTCCGAGCATGAGCAGTCCGATGACGCCAAAATTTGGTAACGCGAAGATTGCCGGTTCAAATATTGCTCTAAGCCTGCCGACGCTGATCCGGTGATTTCGGATCTGAGCGGCTGATGTTCTGATTCGCTGTACCTCAGTGTCACTTCGACCCAATGATTTTATGACGAGAATCCCATCGAAACTTTCATGAATGAGAGCTGAAGTATTTCCAACAGCTTCTTGAACAGCTGATGCTGGGGTAATAACACGTTTTGAGTACAACTGGTTCATTCCTGCAAGAAGCGGGAACAGAATGAGAGCGATACATGCGATTGCTGGATGAATTAAGAAAAGGTTGATAAGGGCGACTATTGAAAGAAAAAATGTTCCTACAGTAAAAGCTAAGGGCATTAACGCTAGCGATGCGATCATCATGTCATTATCAGCATGAGCTAGAAGCTCTCCCGGGGATTTTTTCCTATGAAATGCCATTGGCAGGTCAAGGTATTGGTTGAAGAGTTGACGCCTCCATACGAGTTCGGTCCCGTACCGAGCTCCGGCAAGAAAATATCGGCGGAGAAAAGCGCCTAGACCTCTTGACAAACCAACGGCGATAATGAGTGTAAATGCAATCCATAGTTGCCTATCGTTCAAAGCATCTTGATCTAGGTTGGGAATTATTATTTCATCTGTTGCGTAACCAAGGACACGAGTAAGCGCTACCGCTGAGATTGAGAATAGGCATGCACCAGTTATTGCTATTGCGTGGGAAATTGGACGTATTTTAAATGATCTTTTTATGAGATCTAAGCCACGTCGGAGATGCTTCTCTTGTGGGATTTCTTTCTTTGTGGCCGAGGCATTCATTCAATTAGCCATCTGTTTTCTCTGCGGGTTTGTCGGATTGATACGTTCAGATACTTACATTCTATGAAGCGAATAGAAATGCTCTTAGTTGTAAGAGGGTGTCAAAGTCTATCCACAATTGCTGAAGCGAATTCAGAGCATTTCACCTCTATGGCTCCATCCATCAATCGTGCGAAGTCATATGTCACAATTTTCTCGCCAATAGTGCGTTCAACTGCATTTATGATGTCATCAGCTGCGTCTCTCCACCCAAGATGTTCAAACATGAGAACACCTGATAGAAGAACTGACGATGGGTTAACTTTGTCTTGCCCAGCGTATTTAGGCGCAGTTCCATGCGTGGCTTCGAAGATGCCGTGTCCTGTAATGTAATTAATGTTCGCTCCAGGTGCGATACCTATTCCCCCTACTTGTGCTGCAAGAGCGTCAGAAAGGTAGTCACCGTTAAGGTTCATTGTTGCTATTACATCAAATTCGGAAGGGCGCGTGAGGACTTGTTGGAGTGCAATATCAGCTATTGCATCTTGGACGAGAATTTTGTCTCCCGGGTCTCCCCCGCAGTCATCCCAACCTACGGCGACATCGTCAAATTCTTCACGGACAAGTTCATATCCCCATTTCTGAAATGCACCTTCTGTGTATTTCATAATGTTTCCTTTGTGAACCCAGTGCACGTTTTTACGGCCTCGCTCAACTGCATATTTAATAGCTGCACGTTGTAAGCGTTGCGACCCTGTTCGTGAAACTGGTTTTATACCGATGCCTGAATCTTCACGAATTTCTCTACCGAATACTTCTCGTATCATCTCGATGAGTGTCGCTGCTTCTGGCGAACCGGCCTCAGCTTCAATTCCGGCATAAATATCCTCTGTGTTTTCTCTAAAGATAACCATGTCAACAAGTTCAGGTTGTTTCACAGGAGAGGGAACTCCTTCAAACCATCGCACTGGGCGAAGACAAACATAAAGGTCAAGAAGTTGTCTAATAGCGACGTTAAGGCTCCTGAACCCTCCACCGATGGGGGTAGTAAGGGGACCTTTGATGCCAATGAGGTATTCCTGAAAAGTATCTATTGTCTGTTGGGGAAGCCAATCTCCTGTTTCATCAAATGCTTTCTCACCTGCAAGTACTTCAACCCATTCAATGGTTCTTCCGTATTTATTTGCTGCAGCATCAAGAACGAGTTTCGCTGCTGGCCATATATCGATTCCGGTCCCATCTCCTTCAATAAAGGGGATTATTGGGTTATCAGAAACATTTAAAGTATGGTCTTCGTTAATTGTTATTTTGTCTGCCATATAGCCTGAGTGTAGGGCAAAGTAGGAAAATTAATTAAACGCAGAGAGAAAAACCTTTTATAGGTCGTTTTTTGATTTTTCAGCGGCAGAGACAGTATTAGCCATTAATAAAGCCCGTGTCATTGGTCCAACACCACCAATTCTTGGGGATAGCCAACCAGCGACTGAATTTACTTCATCTGTAACATCGGAAATGAGTTTCTTTCCGGAGAAACTAACTCCGGCTGCTACGACGGCAGCCCCGGGTTTCACCATGTCTGCGGTAATCATTCCGGGTGAACCAGCTGCTGCGATAAGGATATCTGCTTGCCGCGTATACGAGCTGATGTCACCTGCACCAGTATGGACAACGGTGACGACAGCATTTGCGTTAGGTCGTTTTAGGGAGAGTAAATTCGCGAGGGGTCTACCTATCGTTAAACCTCGCCCTACGACCACTATGTGCTTGCCTTCAATAGGGACTTCGAATCGTGCGAGAAGCATTTGGATGCCAGCAGGTGTGCACGCAAGCGGTGCGGGGATTCCTTGCACAAGTTTTCCTAGATTCACTGGGTGGAGTCCATCAGCATCTTTGTGGGGAAGCACGTTCATGAGTTCTGCTTCATAATCTAGCCCTTTGGGGAATGGGTATTGGATTATAAATGCGTGGATTTCTGGGTCTTGATTAAAGGTTTTAACTGCTTCGGATATGTCCTTTTGTCCGGTGGTAGCCGGCAGAGTTATTTCCTTAGAGTTCATGCCAAGGTCTTGACAATCACGATGTTTCATCGTTACATAGTTTTTTGAAGGACCGTCATCTCCAACGAGTATGGTTCCGAGCCCTGGTGTTATTCCTTTAGCAGTGAGTGCTCCTATCCTTTCTCGAAGGTCGTTTTTGACTTCTGTTGCGAGAAGTTCCCCGTCAAGTTTGATAGCAGCCATAGTTTGATCATGACACGCAATGAGAAGGAAGTCTTATTATTCGGTAGTTACGTTTTCCTATCAAGGACAAGGTCATCATTAATTCAGAACTATCTTGAACAGGTCTTTAGTGCTTGAAGTGTCTTTCTCCAGTAAAGACCATAGTTAATCCTGCTTCATTTGCTGCATCAATTACTTCTTGATCTCTTATTGACCCGCCTGGTTGTATGACCGCTGTGCAACCTGCTTGAATCGCTGCATCTAGACCATCTATAAATGGGAAAAATGCGTCACTGGCACAAGCCCCTCCGCTTGCTCGGCCGTTTGCTTTCTCAGCAGCGATAGCCCCAGCGTCTCGTCTATTTTGTTGACCGGCACCTATACCAAAAGCCTGCTTGTCTTTGGCGAGGACAATGCAATTGGAACTTACTCTCGCTGCAACTCTCCATGCGAACTCTAGGTCAAGCCATTCTTTTTCTGTTGGTTCGCGTTCAGTCGCTATTGCCCATTCTCCATGGTCTAATTGCATACGGTCACACGTTTGAACTAATAAGCCTCCATCTATCGTGCGCATTTCTAATAATGGGAATCCTGGTGGATGTGCTTCAATGATCCGAATGTTTTTCTTTTCTGCAAGTTTCGCTATAGCTTCTTCTGTAAAGCTAGGAGCGACGATAACTTCCGTAAATACGTTAGATAGCTCTTCTGCCATAGGTAATGGAACTTCTCGATTAACTGCGACAATCCCTCCGAAAGCTGAAACTGGATCACAAGCGTTGGCTCTAACATATGCTTCTGTAATGTCCTGATGGGATGCGATGCCACATGGATTAGCATGTTTGATCACCGCTACCGTAGGTTCATCTCCCATTGAGTGGACCAGTCTCCATGCTGCTTCAGTATCAAATAGATTTAGATAGCTCATCTCTTTTCCATGGATTTTTGTTGCTGTATCCCACCAGCCGCCTCCATTCGCATATTTGTATCTTGCTCCGACTTGGTGAGGATTCTCTCCATAACGAAGATCATGTACTCTTTCTAGTGCTAAATGAATTGAGTCTGGCAAGGGATCTTCCGTGTCACTACTTTGGTCTGTATCGTCAAGCCAACTAACAATTGCTGCGTCATATGCTGCGGTATGGGCGAATGCTTTCCGGGCAAGCATCCTGCGTGTCCCATCTGAAAGTTTCCCAGCGTTCTTTAATTCAACGAGAACTACGTCATAGTCTTTCGGATCGACAACTACTCCAACATATTGATGATTTTTTGCTGCTGCTCGAACCATTGTTGGTCCACCAATATCAATGTTTTCTATTCCGGGTTCAGCTTGAAATGGGTAGAGGTTACAGACAACTAGGTCTATTGTTTCGATGTTGTTATCTTGAAGGTCTTGCTGATGTTCTTCGCTTTCTCTATCGGCTAGGATTCCCCCATGAATTTTAGGGTGCAGGGTAACTACACGATGTCCGAGCATTATCGGTGATCCGGTGTAGTCAGCTACATCGGTTACTGGGATACCAGCATCTGCGATTTGTTTTGCTGTTCCACCGCTAGAAAGGAGTTCCCACCCTAATTCGTGGAGGCCTGAGGCAAATTCAGTTACACCTATTTTGTCAAAGACGGAGAGTAAGGCTTTCATGTTTCTCTTTCTAGCAATTGATTTGATTTGATGATTTCTTGAACGGTTGTTACGTAGAGGCGACGTTCTACTACCTTTATTCTTTCATGGAGTGTTTCCTCTGTGTCGTCATTAAAGATTGGGACTGCTTCTTGCGCGAGTATTGGGCCAGCATCAACTTCTTTCGTCGCTACGTGCACGGTGCATCCAGTTACTTTGACACCATGATGAAGAGCATCAGCAACTGCATGCCACCCTGGGAAACTCGGTAGCAGTGAAGGGTGGGTGTTTAATACGCGGTCATGAAAAATATCATAAATTGGTTGATCGAGGATCGTTCCAAATCCCGCCATGACCACTAAATCAATAGTATGTGCTTGAAGTGTGTCTCGGATGTCGCACGTGAAAGCATTCCTATCAAAATCTTTATCGAAAATTTTTCGTTCTACTCTTTGATGGATGATCTGATGCGTCCCTGCAATGCTTTCTGCTTTGCATTCGCGATCGGTGAGAATGAGTGTAATAGGTATAGCAGCATCAATCATTGCTTGGAGGATGGTTCCACTTCCTGATGCTAGAACAGCTACGCGCACGCGCTGAACCTACCATCAATTTGATGCGCTTCGGTTCACCATTGCGTATTTGGTTATTGGTGGCGGATTAGAGTGAGGCTACGATCTCGGCCATTAGCTCACCAGCTTCTGTCGGGTTATTGCCGACTCGAACTCCGGCTGCTTCAAGAGCTTCCATCTTCGCTTGTGCTGTTCCTTTCCCTCCGGAAACTATCGCCCCAGCATGACCCATTTTTTTACCAGGGGGGGCTGTGACGCCAGCAATGTAACTTGAGACAGGTTTTGTTACATGATCTTTGATGTATTCTGCAGCTTCTTCTTCTGCAGACCCTCCGATTTCTCCGATCATCATGATTGCTTTGGTTTCTGAGTCCGCTTCAAAGGCTTTAAGGCAGTCAATGAAACTTGTACCAGGGACTGGGTCGCCTCCAATCCCCACACATGTGGTGACGCCAATATCTTTTTGTTTGAGTTCATAAAGGGCTTGGTAGGTGAGCGTTCCTGATCTGCTAACTATCCCGACAGGGCCTCCAGCCTTGGCAATGTGGCCTGCCGTGATACCTATGTTGCATTTCCCGGGGCTTATTATTCCTGGACAGTTTGGACCAAGCAGTTGGACATCTGGAAAATCTCTTTTGAGTTGGTTGTAGAAGTATGCTTCGTCGTGTGCCGGTACACCTTCGGTTACAGCGACGATAAATGTTACTCCTCCTTCAGCTGCTTCCATGACTGCTCCCCGTACCCCTGCTGCGGGGATGAAGATACAACTTGCTGTCGCTCCGGTCGCCTGCACCGCTTCCGCGACATTGGCGTAAATGGGAACTCCATCTACATCGGTTCCCGCTTTTTTAGGGTGTGTCCCAGCTACGACTTGTGTGCCATATTCTCGGTTTAGACGCCCGTAATAGCTTCCTTGGGAGCCGGTTAGCCCTTGGTATATAACCTTTGTTGTTTCATCTACGAAAATGCTCATGTTTCTCCTATCGGGCTAGTTCAACTGCTGTTCTGGCAGCATCAAGCATAGTTGCTTCCATAAGTAAGACATCTGAGAGGTTTGGTTCAAGAATCGCCTTTCCTTCATCAGCGTTGGTTCCGTCAAGTCGGATAACTATCGGGGATTCGATATCTACGCGTTGCATCGCTTCAAGAATGCCGTTCGCTACTTCCTCGCCTCTTGTGATCCCTCCGAAGATATTTATGAAAATAGCTTTTACATTCGGGTCGTTGTTTATGACTTCAAGGGCTCCTGCCATGACATCTGCGTTGGCGCCTCCTCCGATATCTAAGAAGTTCGCTGGGCTGCCTCCAACTTGATTAATCACATCCACTGTGCTCATAGCGAGGCCGGCTCCATTAGCTATTACTCCGACACTTCCGTCTAACCCAACGTATTGGAGACCTTTCGCGTGTGCAGCTGTTTCTCGTTCATCTCTAGTTTGGGTTTCGTCATATTGAGCGTAATCTTCGTGTCGGAAGACTGAGTTTCCATCAAGGGTTACTTTTGCATCAAGGACGTGCACGTTTCCTTCGGGTGTCAGTATGAGTGGATTAATTTCAACGAGGTCAGCATCACCTGATGTGTATGCTTCGTAGAGTTTCATGAGGATATCAACTGCGCTATCGAATGCTTGGTCGGGTAAAGCCGCTGCTTTCACCCATTCTTTGCATTCGTCTTCGCTTAATCCGTCAACTGGGTCAACCCAAATTTTTGCTATTGCATCTGGGTTCTCTTCAGCAACTGTTTCTATCTCAACACCACCTTCTTTTGAGAGCATCCCAAGGTGTTTTTTTGCTGAACGGTCCAGAGTGAAACTGGCATAGTATTCCTCAGCTATATCAGAAGCTTTTTCGACCCAAACTCTTCCAACGATATGACCTTTTATATCAAGCCCTAAGATATTCGTTGCGTGCTCTCTGACGTCTTCTATATTCGCCGCGAATTTCACTCCACCAGCTTTTCCCCGTCCTCCGGTATGCACTTGTGCTTTCACCATTACTGGTGTTCCGAGTTTTTCTGCTGCTTTGACTGCTTCTTCAACGGTGAATGCTATTTGCCCGGGTGAAGTTGGCATCCCGTATTCGGAGAAGAATTGTTTTCCTTGGTATTCGAACAAGTCCATTAGAGCCTCTTTACTATGTGGATTTAAGATTTTGGGTGCATACACGCCCCGAGGGGATACTAGTGAATTGTCGGGCCCTTTTACTCATCAACGAATTGTTTCAGGGAAAAAACCGGATGACTGTAAATGCTTAATACGCTGTTTTTATGCCCTTTCTGCAAAGTCGACAGGTGAACTTCCCTCGGATTGTGACTTTTATTCTGTTTAGCTTATTTTTGGGAATTGGCTTGTTATTCGTAATTGTGAAACTTTCAGGCAGTGGTGAGATCCAGTTCAAACTGGGTGATGATGTTTTTGAAGTTGGCGATGCAAATGCATTTGCTGAGCGCATTCACGAAGATAAGAGCCCTATTCCTTTTTCTTCATTAAGCGGAGCACGTCCAATCTATGTCCAACATGTAGGGGATGACTCGGCAGTTGGCTGGTTCGTTATTGATGCCCGCTCACCATCTGATCCAATGAATTGCGGACTGAATTGGGACATTGAGACCCAGAATTTCGTTGATGGTTGCGATGAATCATCTTCCTTCCCATCTACTGGCGAAGGGCTAACCAGATTCCGTGTGATAGTCACTGACCTTGGGGTACTAGAAATTGACCTCAATCAAATCTATGCCCCAGACAATGATTAGATTTTAGTCACAGGAGCCCAGGATAGATCCAGTGTCTTTTGACCTTCGTCAGCGAAATTTATTGTCGCTATCGCTTCATATTCGGTTACTTCTAACTCCACAATGACACCCTCTCCGAACATGTCGTGGTGAACACCGTCCCCTACTCTGAGACCGACCTGATCAGCGTTACTTTTCGTAGGACGTTCAAATGAGTCACCGCTAGACCAAGCTTTTGTTCCTCCGAGACGAGACTCATTGCTATGCCTCTTACTGACTCGTTCGCTCATTTCTGTTTCAAATTTTCTACTCTTTGTATGTGTTATGAGGCGATCAGGTATGTATCCAACGAATCTACTCGGGATGTTATACGTCGTTTGGCCATACAGTGTTCTTTTATGAGCATGTGTTAAATACAGTTTCTTTTCTGCTCGGGTTATCCCCACGTACGCCAAACGATGTTCTTCCTCTAGTCCTCCATCCTCAAAGATTGCTCTCGGAAAAGGAAAAAGCTCATCTTCCATACCCATTATGAATACAGCAGGGTATTCAAGTCCCTTAGATGAGTGGAGTGACATTAGCGAAACTGAGCCACCCTCATGATCTTCTGATGAGTCAGTGAGGCTGGAGTTATTAAGAAAGAGAGTCACTGCTTTCAAGTAGTCGGGTTGCACCCCTTGAAGTTCTTCATATTCACTTAGGTCTTGTTTATATTGTTCATCGTCAGCGGCGCCCAGTAACTCACTGAGATTTTCAATTCGGGTCGCGGTTGTAACAGGGTCTCCATTTGTTTCAAGTGCAGCAAGGTAACCGGTTTCGACTAGCAAATGACTAAGCGTTCGTTGCGGGCACAGATTCCCATGTTCATTAAGAACGCTCATAGATTTTAAATTTGATTCTGAAGATTGAAACAACTCTAAATCGTGTTCAACAAGTTCACGTAGCGATGTATATGCTCCAAGAAATTTCTTAATCCCGTTAAGAGCCCCATTGCTAAGCTGCTTTTCCTTTCCATCTACTTCAGCTGTAATCAGGGTTTGGGTTTGAGATTCTTGAAGAACTTCATACAGGCTTTTGAGGCCTTTATCTCCTTTGTATTGCTTTAAAATTGTTTTGGCCCCTTTACCAATCCCTCTGGTTGGTTCATTAAGAACTCGCTCTAGGGAAAGATCATCTTGGGGATTGCCAAGAACATTGAGATAGGCAAGCGCGTCCTTAATTTCTTTTCGTTCATAGAAACGTAGGCCTCCAATTACCTTGTAGTTAATCTTGTTTCGAGTCAATACCTCTTCTAGAGCCCGGCTCTGCGCATTCGTTCGATAAAAAACTGCTATGTCATCACGGGAATATGATTGAAGATTCTCCAGATTTTTTATCTCTTGGCCAACTACTTCCGCTTCATCTTTTTCATCAAAAACCTGTATGCACGAGATTTGGTCGCCCATTTCTCCCTCGGTCCAAAGGTTCTTCGCATATGGGCGGTTATTCTGCTCGATAACACTGTTGGCGGCATCAAGAATAATTTGCGTACTTCTATAATTTTGTTCTAACGGTATGACCGTTGCATCGGGGAAATTGTTCTCAAATTCAAGAATGTTTCTTATATCAGCCGCCCGGAATGCGTATATGGATTGATCCGGGTCACCTACAACACAAATATTTCTATGTTCTCTGGAAAGTTGGGTAATGAGTTTATTCTGGATCGGATTCGTATCTTGATACTCGTCAACGAGAACATATCTGAATTTATTCTGATACTGGGAAAGAGTCTCTTCATTCGTATCAAATAGCTCAACGACGTTTGACAGTAGGTCATCAAAGTCCATTGCGTTATTAACACGTTTGAGTTGCTCGTACCTCTGATAAACAGCTTCAAAATTTGGTGGTACAGGATTATGAAAATCTCTTAACTCTTCAATGAGTGTCAGAGGGTTCTTCGCTTCATTTTTTGCTCTAGATATTAAAGATTGGTACGTGCCCGCTATTCGTACATCAAGACCTACATCTAAAAGGGCTTCTTTCGTCAATGTTTTGGAATCTGCTTGATCATAGATGTTGTAATTACTGTCGTACCCAAGCAACGTGGCTTTCGAGCGCAAAATCCTCGCACATGCGGAGTGAAATGTTGAAACCCACATACTTTCAGCCCTAGGTCCGACTAAAGCAGCGACTCTTTCCTTCATCTCACCTGCAGCTTTTTTCGTAAATGTGATTGCTAAAATTTGATAAGGTGAAATCTCTTTTTCAGCGATTAGATACGCTATCCGGTGCGTCAATACCCGTGTTTTTCCAGATCCAGCCCCCGCCAAAACAAGTAGAGGGCCATCAGTATGGGTAACGGCATCCTTTTGTGATGGATTGAGACCGCTTGTTAATTCATGTGTAGCCACTCCGCCACATTACATGGAGAGTGTGTCTAATTGAGGCGCTTTGCTATTTTCCGGCTATCTTTCTAATGCGAATCAAAAAAGATACTGAGTTGGAGATTGAAATGGTTCATAGCAAAGATAAAGAACTAGAAGTTGCGCTTGAATTATTCAATGCTGAATTAGAGAAGCAAAAAATTAAAGAAAAAGAACTTGTAGTAGTTGGGAAAGCAGAAAAGCGAAAAGCAGAAGCCGTAAAGGCATTACAGGAAACAGAGAAAAATCCGAATCTCTCTAAAGAAGAGAAGGAAGCAGCTAAATCAGAATGGTTGAAAGCTGATGATGATCTGAAAAGGATTCTAGCTGGGGAAGAGCCAGCCAGCGAAGACACTGCAGAACCACAAGCCGAAGAAGAAACCAAGGCAGAAGAACCAGCCAGCGAAGACACTGCAGAACCACAAGC
>Ga0208764_10000465_pt1 | contig 26040 bp, 27 predicted proteins | sample ETNtaG_18_FD_185762 | JGI IMG/M metagenome (GOLD analysis project Ga0208764, IMG submission 185762) | Marine microbial and viral communities from oxygen minimum zone, Eastern Pacific Ocean - ETNP201302SV91 (SPAdes) (version 2) | ecosystem: Environmental > Aquatic > Marine > Oceanic ... | reverse complement strand
CTGACTGATGATGAACAAAGGGAGTTATTAAATAAAAATTTGTACTATGGATATACCAATGGTACCCCAGAGTTAAGACAAAGGGTTGCGGATATGTATGGTGATACATTTTCCATTGAGAATGTTTTGATTACCTCTGGTTCTGCTGAAGCCAACTTTCTTTCTATCATGACCCAACTTGAATCGGGGGATGAAATTATTTATATGGTTCCCAATTACCTCCAGATCTACCATTTGGCCCGTAGTTTTGGAATTATTGTAAAAAGTCTTCCTTTGCATCAGGAGCTTGGCTGGCAGTGGGATCTTGATGAACTTAAATCTATGGTCACACCCAAAACAAAAATGATTGTCGTCTGTAATCCCAATAATCCAACAGGAGCTTTGATGAATCCTGAGGTAATGGATGGAGTCATTGAAGTAGCGCGTGAAATGGGTTGTTGGATCCTTTCTGATGAAGTATATCGTGGTGCAGAATTGGATGGGGTAGAGTGCAGATCTTTTGCAGGTGCAACAGAAAAAACAATAGTAAATGCAGGTCTATCAAAAGCATACAGTTTACCAGGGCTTCGGCTTGGTTGGACTGTTGGATCGGATGCATATATTAATCGTGCTTGGTCTTTTCATGATTTTACTGTTATTAATGTGGCATATTTGAGTGATTGGGTGGCCTCTAAAATTCTGGAATATGGTCGTAGAAGAAAGATATTAGACAGAACCAAAGACCATTTAAATCATAATCTTAATATGCTGTGCGATTGGGCTGAACATGTTCCAGCTTTAACAATTACTCGGCCAAAAGCTGCAGCTATCACTTTTGCTAAATTAAATATTCCCATGAGTTCGGAAGAATTTGTTTTCAACTTAAGAGATAATTTTAGTGTTTTATTAACAGCAGGGAAATGGCATGGAATGGAAGGATTTGTTAGGTTTGGTTATGGGACACCTGAAGAATATGTCAGAAGTGGGCTTGACCGAGTATCAGACTTTATAAGAGGAATTGATTAAATATTCAATCAAGCCCTGCACTCGTGGGGTTTTTTGTTTATAGACATTTAGGACTAGTTGATAGTATAAAAAAAGGGGTGCATAACACCCCTCTTTAATTATATGGTGTGGATATGTTTTCGTTATTGTCTCATTTTATTTCGCTTTTCAGTCACCCGATGAGCCAATTCTTCAAGGTTTTCATGTGATAACATCGATCTAATAGATCTTTTTATTGGTTTCCAAGTATGATGAATAGGGCAAGGGACATCATCACTACAGAGATCGAGACCAATTGCACATCTCTCTTCTTCATGGGGCGGGCCATCAATAGCATCCACAATTTGATGTAAATAAATATCTCTTGCGTTCCGGTAAAGATTAATTCCTCCAGTTCTACCACGGGTTGCTTTTAATAGTCTGTGTTTTACAAGCGTTTGTACTATTTTCGCTAAAAATTGATGTGGGATACCGTACTCTTGAGAAATTTTGGAGGTCATGACCGGCTTATCCGATTTATACTCTGCAAGATAGATCATTGCTTGTATAGCATACTCAGCTGATTTACTGTATAACATTATCTTAGATTTTACCATTAGTATAACAACTATTCAATTTTATAATTCAGATTATTATATCTTATTATCATAATTATCATTCCTATTAGAACTTTAAATAGTATTATTAGAAAGCTTGTCCTCTTGCTTCGCGGATATTGCTCCCTTTAGAACGTATACGATCCCAAAGTTGAAAAAATATAATAAATAAAGTAACGATTTGAAGTAATGCTGCCCAGAAACCAGGAATCAACATATCACGATTAATTTGATACCCTGCTAGTATCTCAAAATAAAATCTTCCTAGGGTTGCAAATAATAATATCCAATATAAAATCCACATTAACTGGGGATCGTAGAAACGGTATCCTTTTTTAGAACGAGGAAAGAACCATGTAGCTACCCCAATAATCATATTCATCACCCCACCAACTAAGATGATATGTGTGTGAGCCATAATTAGTGTATTCGGTGCAGACCATTGAAATACATAGTGACCGTACTGCCATAATCCACAAATAATTCCTAGAATAAAAAAAATAAATGATGTCTTGATAAAGTATCTTGATGTCGAGGTCATTATCTATGTTTTTCTGAAATGTTTATTTTATCAACTAATTCCGCAATACACTCATAAAGCTGTACTTTACTCTCAAGAATGAACAGTTTTTCCTGCATTTGATCAATCCGAAATTCTTGATTAATAATTTTATCTATATCAAAATCAACCACTTCAGGTTTTCTGCTAAGTGAAAATTCACATTCACCAATTGATGAAGCAATTCCAGCACCAAAAGCGCGAGGGCCGTTAATTGTTTTAATTAAACCAAATTCAACAGTGAACCAAAAAAAACGTTCAAACTGATGGAACTTTTTATCATCATTGATATACATGCATGCTGTTTCACCAAACTGTTGGCAGAATTCCGCATATTCAATATCAACTAAAAATGGTATATGTCCATAAAGGTCATGTATCATATCAGGTTCAGGGGTATAGCTCAAATCGCTCTTATTCCTGATAAAATTTCCAATAGGAAATAACTTTTTTGCTAACATAGTGTAAAAACTTTTTCCATCTTCAAGCCCTTTAACATATACTCCTTTAAACCCGCTTCTTTTTTCTAGTATATCATTTATTTCCCAAAGTTGTGGGATTGTAACAGCTTGTATATTTAATGTTTTTATCCCGCTGTGGAAAATATCCACGACCTGTTTTTTTCGAGTCTTTTCATGAGTAACTAATACTGTATTCCATGCTTCAATTTCATCATTCGAAAAGGCCCTATCTTTAAATTTTGCCATTATATAACACCTCTTTTTATTTGATCTCTTTCAATAGAATCAAACAATGCCTGAAAATTTCCTTCTCCAAAACCATTGTCATCTTCACGCTGGATTAATTCAATGAAGATAGGACCAAATAGGTTTTCAGTAAATATTTGAAGGAGATATGTATTTTCAGCTTGGCTGTCTACCAAGATTTGATGTTTCTTGATTTTTTCTTTATTCTCTCGTACCCATGGTACTCGATTAAAAATAGTATTGTAGTATTCTTCGTGAATATCAAGTGTCTTAATATTGGTGTGGTTTAACAATTCACAGGAGCCTACTAGATCTTTGGTTAAAAAAGCTAAATGCTGGATACCCGGCCCGTTGTAAACGTCTAGATATTCATCAATCTGATTATTATTATTATCTTTACCTTCATTAATTGGAATACAGAAGGAACCGTCAGGACTACGCAATGCATAAGATAATAGTGCTGTTTTTTGACCTTTGATATCAAAATACCTAACTTCCTTAAAACCAAAAACTTCTTTATAAAAAGTTGCCCAGGTATCCATTGTACCTTTTAACACATTATTTGTTAAATGATCGATCTCAGTAAACCCTTTTGATGGAACAATCGCTTGATTTTCAAGATTAATAAAGTCATTATCCCAAATCGAATTGCCATCTTCATATTTATCAATAAAATATATCAGACTACCACCAATCCCATAAATAGCTGGATAGGATAAATCTGTCAAGGTATCATTTGCTGGCATAGCACCACGTTTTACAGCCTCATCAAAGGAAAATTTTGCATCATCAACCCGCCACCCCATCGAACTGATAGAAGGGCCATGCTCGTTTGCAAAGCCTGAAGAGAAACCACCCGTTTCATAATTTAGTAAAAAGCGAATATTATTTTGACGATAATAGAAAATGTCCTTGTCAATGTGTTTCATCAATTTTGAAAAGCCAAATGCGAAAAAAGTCCCAGATATTTGATCTACCATGCTCCCGTTATGTTCTTTATTTATTGGCGCAGTAAATTCAGCAAACTCAATACCTCGCATGTTTAAAGGATTATTATCACTCATATATGATCCTCATTAATTAGTTTAGTTTTGATTATTTCGATTTCTTGTACTCAGTTCTTTCTCATGAAGCCAGGCAGCATGGTTGGGTGGGCGTTTTGTGCGATCCCATTCTTCCAACATTATAGGTGCTAATTCATTAAGATTTGCCATTTTTTCCCTTGAAATTGGTGAATTAACTGCCAATTCAAGACGATGTCCATTAGGATCAAAAAAATAGATTGATTTGAAAAGAGTGTGATCAATAGGACCAAGTACTTCTATACCCGTAGCCTTGACTTTGGTTTTAGCTTCAAGTAATGTTTCCATATCGTCAACCTCAAAAGCAATATGCTGGACCCATTCCGGTGTATTTTTATCATGAGCCATATCAGGAGATTCGGGAAGTTCAAAAAAAGCGAGAACATTACCCATCCCCGCATCAAGAAAAACATGCATGTATGGATTTGATTCTTTTGTTGATGGAACATTTTTTTCTGCAAATGCTAACGTGAAGGTCATTCCCAATGTGTTTTGATAAAATTTCACAGTTTCCCTTGCGTTGTGGCAACGATAAGCCACATGATGTATTTTTTTTATTATCATTTTAAATTTCCTTTTCTTGTTTTATAAAATATTGGACTAACCTCTACTTCTTGTGGGTGACAAGTAGTAAAAAGAAGGCATGCCATTTTCTAGGGACCCAGAAAATGGATCATTATTATATGTCAAGATAAGTAGAGGCTTGTCCAAATATTTATCAATTTATATTTAATATTTATATCCATCTTTTTACTCGCTAACTACATGCTGATCAAGTTCTAAAGTATTAGGGCAAAAGCAGCAATATCCAATTTCATCACATTTATTTTTCATTTTTATCCATATTGACTCATCGCTAATTAGATTTAATGCTAAGGGATATAAAACGGTATTTTCTTTGTAGATATGTTGCTTAAGAATGTTGCATAATTCATTAATAAGAGAAGAGATGTTTGCAAGTTTTTCATTCAAATTTTCATCAATTGTATTCGTCTCTTCTTTTAGTTTGTGTTTTATTTCCCGCATAATTTCATGCTCCATTTCCATATGTTGAGTTGGGCCAACTGCTCCTTTATTCTTTAAGACCGGGAATAACACTTCTTCTTCTCTTTTGTGGTGAGGCTCAGCGCTGATGATTTTTCTAGTTAATTGATTAATTTTAAATACTATACCAGCATAATTCTTTTCATCTGTATCTGATAATAAAAGTCCCAATTCTTCAAGTTCATCAAGAATTATTAAAATATGTTCATGTTCTTTCATCATGGTTTTAATTACGTGTCCATCATTTAATTGATTTATCATTGTTATACCTTTCGTAATAATTATTTGATCTGTAGTTGCATTATCCATTATTTAATATTTGAATAAATTGACATTTTCAATTTTCTCCTAAAATCTAACCCAATACTGCTTTCTTCATAACATTATTAATATAGGGTACGTGGAGGGCGAAGAGAATGGTAGCAAAACATTACAAGCGGGTGAGTGTGCGTTCCCGCTTAATTCAAACCCTCCACGTAAAAATATTTTATGTATAGTATGTTTATCTAGGAAATTAATTTCCACGCAATCAACAAATGACTGTAGTGTATTCAACAGATAAGAGGAAATTATTCCTATTAATAGACTTATTCTTACTTTGTAATACCTTGTAAGATTGGAAAAATATGAATTCATTATCATAATATAATTCTTTATTACTATCATTCAATTTCCTCTTGATTAGTACTAAAATAAGATAATAACATCCAAATATAATGTTAATATTTAACAAATACAAGATTATTGGATGCATTTATCCGCTTTTAGTACTATATTGTATTGTGATTAATCGGAGTTAGTTATGAATAAAAAGAATAATATATGCTGTAAAAGTGATTGCAAATGTTGCAAAGGGATATGCTCTTGCAAAGAATGTGAAAAGGGAAAACCCTGCTCATGTGGTTGTAATTGTAGCTGTTGTAAAAAAGAGTGTTGTTGCTGTAAATAACCAATTGAAATTTTTTGTTTACAGCGTAAGTAACGTTGCAATGATAAAAAATAGTATATATAAATTGTTTTTACCCGTTGTGCTTTTGGTTTTTATAAATGCACAGACTATAGAGTTAAATAACAAAAAAGTAACCATCTTGAAAGATGAGGTTGTAATAGAAATACGAGGATTGGTTTGTTCATTCTGTGCGGTGGGTTTGCAAGGAGGATTATCCTCATTACATAATGTGGATAAAGAAAAATATATTAATGGGGTTTTAGTTGATATTGAGCATCACTTTGCTGTTATTGCAGAAATAAGTGGTAAAGATATCAATATTGATGAAGCCTTAACCATGATTACTAAATCAGGATATGAAGTTTTTACTGTGTACACAAATAGGTCTGGAGAAAAAATCGACGTAAGGAACTTTGAGGTAAATAAAAATTAAATATTTCAGTATCGGTTTTATCTACACTTTGGTTTTTGCTCATCAACCCGTGATGGATATGGCACCGCGCTGGAGTGGAGGCTATGGTTTCCAAATCCGCTATGAAAGCTATGGTTCTGATCTTACTGTCAACGCAAAAGATATAAACGCTAGCTTTTTTCATAAAACGTACTTTTTGGAGGGGGTCTATACTTGGGATAGATCCGCACGAATTACTTTAAAGTTGCCTTACCAAATTATTGAAAAAAGAGATTCTGATATATTGTCAAAAAATAATTCATTTGGTGATCTTATTATTGCAGTACCATTGAAGAAATACAATAATTATAAATCTTATACACAGAATATTGGCGTCACACCACAAGTAAAGATACCATTAGATGAAAAAATGACTAATGTAACAGGCCCTTTTAGCGGTGGAGTCAGTCTATCATATAGTTCTGAATCATTTTCATTCTATCAACTATATGATATATTTAGTTGGTTTTATAACTATAAGGATCCATTACTTGGGTTGGATATTAATTTAGGTTTTCATCCATATCATGACAACGCTACTAATAAAGGTCTTTTTGTTATTTGGGACGCAACTTGTCGATGGGAAAATTCTTATACCATCATTCAAACTGGGCCTGTATTCATGCTGTATAATCAAAATATAATGATGAGAGCAGAACTAAAGCTTCCAGCGATAGAGAGTGGTGGAAAAAATAAATTATCTAAAGGGGTTTATATGAATATTGGGCTTGGGATTGTGTTTTGATCATTTAATAAATCGACGCTCTTTTGCTCTCTAGGAAGATGCGTAAATATAATTTATGCAGTTATGAGGATGTACAATCACTAGGGATTTTAGTTCCATCTTCTAGTATAGCCCATTTCCAGATTGGGACCTGATCTTTTAGCGTGGATATAAAATAATTCATGGCAATAAAACCTTCTTTGCGATGTTTTGATCTAATAACAACATGAAGGCTAGACTGACCCACCTTTACTTTGCCAATACGATGCTTGCAAAACAGATCATGGATAGCAAATTTTTTTACGGTTTTTTTAGCAACTTTTTTTAATTCTGATTCGGCCATATCCTCATACTGTTCATACTCGAGCGCGGTAATAATTTTATCATATTCTGCGGCGCGCACGCGACCATTAAAAACAATTTCTGCACCGTCTTGGTCACGATTATCATTAAGAGGAAAAAAATCAATCGGGCCGTTTATTATTTCAACCTTCACCATTTATCCACCTTGCACTGGTGGGATGAATGCAACCTCGTCACCATCATTTAAAACCAAACTTTTTGAAATATATTTTTTATTAACAGCAACACTAAGACTTACGATGTCTAAATTTCTATTTGCCTTTTTGCGTATTAGTTTTTCCACTTCTTGTGTAGTTGTTCCAGACTCTAATTCTAATACCAATTCTTTTTTCCCTAAAGCGTATTTCACCTGAGAAAAACATTTTATTTTTATTTTTATCATAACATGATCGTTTGGGTTGAGTGGTTCATGCCATCATACATTAGCAGTTTACCTGCGAGGTTTGGTGTTATACCTACAATTAATTTTATTGTTTCAAGAGCCTGAATATTTCCGATGATACCAGGAAGCATACCCAGCATGCCAGTCTTCGCACAGTTGTCCTGGTCTGATTGAGAAACAGGAAATAGATCACTGTAACCCTTACACCCGTTTACATTAAATACTCCGATCTGACCTTCATATTGGAATAGTCCGCCATAAACCATAGGGACACCTAATTCTTTTGAAAACTGATCTATCAAAATCCGTGTTGATATATTATCTGTGGCATCTATTACGATATCTGAGCCATTAATGATATTATACCCATTATCTTTATTTAAATATAAATCTTCTATTTCAACGATTGCATCCCCGTTCAATCTTTCTAATTTTTCTTTGGCTACCTCAACTTTCATTCGACCTATATCTTCAGCACCATATAATGGCTGACGATGAAGATTGGATAGTTCTACCGTATCTCCATCTACAATTTTTAGCTTTCCAATTCCAGCAGCCATTAGCGATTGAGCAGCAGGGCATCCTAGTCCACCCATACCAACAATAACAATTTTTGCTTTCATAAGTCTTTTTTGTCCTTCTAACCCAATTTCACTAAGCACAGTCTGACGTGACCATCTACTAAAATCTTCTTTTGCTAATTGAAACTCATTCCACGCTTGTGCTCCACCCAATAGACTGTATGCGTTTTTTAGTTCCTTTTCGTAAATAATGCCTTCAGTAACAATCCCAAATTGGCAGATCAATACAAGATCATTATTGATACTCGGGATGGATTTTGTATTGGCAATAACTGGTTCCAATTTAGATAAAGGGGACTCTATTCTCATTTCTTTTGGACGAATATCTATTGCGGTAAATGATTTGCCCTCATTCACCCATTTCTGCAATTCTTGTGGTGTTATTATCATCTAATATGTTTCCATGGTAAGACATTGATATTAATCTTATCGCCTGGTTGCAATGGGTTTTCTCCGTGATCAGACCCAAGAATGCAGTTCGCTGATAAAGATGAAGAAAGCATGTGAGATCCTGTTTTTTCAGATGGCTTACAGAATAATTTTTCATTCTCAAACCATGTCTGACCAAACAAGTATCTATACTTGTATTTCTCCCTTGGAAAAGACTCAGTCAAAAAACCGGTTATTGGTTTAGATATTGGGATGCCCATCATGGATTCTAGAACTGGCCATACCCATTCCATAAACGCAATATATGCTGATATAGGATTGCCTGGAAGTCCAAAAATTAAGGTATCATTTTCAGTACCAAAAAAGAGTGGTTTTCCTGGTTTCTGGGCCACCTTCCAGAAATGTTCTTTTACACCAAGCTCTATAAATACATCTCGGACATAATCGAATCGGCCCATTGATATCCCGCCAGAAGAAATGATCACATCGCTTGTTTTTAGTGCTTTAGATAAAAAAGAATTCAATGAATCTTTATTATCTTTTACAACCTTTTTTATCGTGACATCACCGCCTATCTTTTTTACTAAATCAGCAAAAATATATAGATTAGAATTATATACCTGCCCTTTATCGATAGGCTCACCTGGTTCAATTAATTCATCGCCAGTGCCAAAGATTGCAATTTGAGGTTTTTTTACAACTGAAAACTTTCTGAAACCAAACGATGCCAATGTGCCTATTTCACTTGGAGTGATACGAGTTCCTTTGGATATCAGAGGATCCCCTTTTTGTACTTCTTCACCCTTTTTTCTTATATGTTTCCCAGGATGAGTTTCCAAAAATATGAGGACAGAATCATTGTCTGAAAACCCACTGGTGTGTTCTACCATTAACACTGCGTCTGCACCATTGGGGATAGTTGCACCTGTCATACACTGAATACATTCACCTGGATTTAATGTCAAATTGCTAGGTATTCCAGCAGAACTTATACCAATAACTTTTAAGGAAACTGGATCCTCTTTCGAGGCTCCGATTGTATCAACAGATCGTACTGCAAATCCATCCATAGCTGAATTGTCAAATCTTGGAGATGGAAAAGGGGCCTTCAGATCATGATAGATTATACGTTTGCTGGATTCATTAATAAGGATAACCTCAGAATTTAATTGAGTCAAATATTGATCAATGATTGATTTTGCTTTATGAACAGTTATCACAATATGTCCCTTGATAAAACCACAATCGCAATGATAACAACAAACCCCATGACATTTTGTATAGTTTTCGCATTATATCGAAATGCACCTAGATATGATCCAGCAAATCCTCCCACCATGACAGCTCCGGTCAAAGGCAAAATAAAATCTGTATCAATTGTTCCTGATTGTAGTCTGGCAATCACCCCTGCCAAAGAATTGAACCAGATGAAAGTAGCTCCTGTAGCTGCAGCTTCTTTTTCTGAACCGAGCCCAAACATGATGATTAATGGAACAAGATAAATCCCACCGCCAATTCCAACGCTACCAGCTGTAAAACCCAACACGCTACCTATTATAATGATAAAAATGAATTTTTTAGTTCCACTAACTTTGAACCTGATCCGCAAGTGTTGAAATATATATATTCTGATAGCAACTATAATTAGTGTGCTTAGAAGGATGATTTGGAATATGTTTTCAGGAAAGGTTAACAATCCTCCAAAATATGCCATTGGGATTGAAATAATCAATAGTGGCACAACCAAATCAAACCTACCATGACCACTATACCAGAAACTAATCATACCAATAAAAGTTACTACCAGATTTAATATAAGAGATGTGGCGGGAATGGTTTGGTAACTTATTCCAACAATTGTCATCAATGCTATATAGGATGAGCCGCCTCCTAATCCAATACTTGAATAGATAAGGGCTACAAAAAAAAATAGTAATGGGAGTAAATATTCCACTAATGTTTTTCTCCTTTTATTATATGAAAAGAGTGAAAAATAGTAGGAATAAGTACATTTATCGCATCTTTTACTGCATAAGTACTACCGGGCAAACTGATAACAATAGTATTTTTGATAACACCCGCTGTTAACCGGGATAGTATAGATGTTTGTTCTTTTTTGTACCCGTAGTCATGAAGCGCCTGTTCTATTCCTGGTAATTTTGAATCAAGCAATTCTTCGATTGTATGGACAGTTAAATCTCTCGGACCAATTCCGGTTCCACCGGTTGTAATGATTAACTCAGCTCCTTTTTTGATCCAGTTTAAGATGGTAGATGTCAATTTATCCGAACCATCAGGGAGTACTTTTTTAAATCTAACTGGGCAACCCGAATTGGTAAACCCATTTATCAAGATGGGGCCTGACCTGTCTTTTGATTTTTTCATTGACACACTATCGCTAATTGTGATAATACCAACTTGTGGACGATATTCAGCAACATGACTAGATTTTCCGCCAACTTTTTCCACTAAATTAATCTCGCCAATTGACATGGTTTTATCGATCGCTTTACACATATCAAAGATGGTCAAAGCAGCAACTGACACTGCTGTTAGGGCTTCCATTTCCACACCTGTTGCTTCCATTGTTTTTATTGTTGATTTTATTAATATGTAATTTGTTTCAACTTTGAATTGGATATCAACAAATGTTAGGTTCAATTGGTGACACATTGGGATAAGATCAGCTGTCCTTTTGGCTGATTGAATACCAGAAATTTTCGCAGTTGTTAATACGTTTCCCTTAGGAATCGTGTCACCCTTTATAGCACTGATAGTCTCAGGACTCATAAAAATAATCCCTTCAGATTTTGCCATACGAACTGTTTTGAATTTATCTGTTACATCCACCATTTGAACCTTACCATTTTTATCTAGATGAGAAAATTCATTCATATTATCCTCCTATTTGTGTCATTGATTCTCTGCTTTCTATACCCTGATTCTGTGCTACCCAACCATTGATAAATTTTTTTTGCATAGTATCACGGATCATATTTTTTATTGTGTAATCATTCATTCCTCCTCTGATTGCATCACGAAGATTTGTTTCATTCTTACTATAAAGACAGTTCATCATTTTCCCATCTGCGGTAATACGTATACGATTACAGTCAGTACATATATTCCTTGTATAAGCTGGAATTACAGCAATCATTCCTTTGTAACCATTTTTTCGAAAGATATATTTCTCAGTTCGGGAACCTTTCTCAGTAGACAATCCAGTTACTCTATGCTTTAAGTCTGTAATAATCTGTTCAGCAGAATAAAATTTCCCAGTTCTCCAAATCTGATGTGAGTCGAAAGGCATCAATTCAATGAAACGTACTGTGATGTCATTATTTTTAGTTAGTTCAACAAAATCAACTAATTCATTATCATTAAAACCACGCATAGTAACTACATTCACTTTAATATTTGGGATTTGCGAATTAATTGCTTTTTCAAGTCCATTCAAAACCTTATCCAAACCATCCTTTCTTGTGATTCTTTTGAATTTTTCAGGACTTAGTGTGTCCAAACTGATATTTATTCCTGTTAATCCCGCTGCCTGAAGTCGTTCTATGTAATAAGATAATAAAAACCCATTTGTAGTTAAATTGATGGATTTAATAGAGCATAGTTCTGATGCAAATTTAATCATTTGTGGAGTATCCTTTCGCAGTAATGGCTCTCCTCCAGTAAAGCGAATTTTTTCTATATTTAGGTCAGCCATTATTTGGATGAGTTTTAATATTTCATCACGATTTAATAATTTATTCTGGTTATTGAATGGCATCCCTTTTTCTGGCATGCAATAGATACACCGGAAGTTGCAGCGCTCGTTAACAGAAATACGGAGGTACCTAAAAGTTCTGCCGTATTTATCAGTGATTGGGGAATTCGCGGATATCTCATCGCGAATTGAATAATTTTGTTTGTAGGTTAATTTCTCCATTCTTATTCCAATTCATTTCACAGTCACGTGAAAATCGGGAGCAAGCTCTAATTTTTCAATTAGAGACGTATCGACCAAAAACCCTATCCAACTTATAATGGACTTAGGCTTGTTTGGCTAAAAGAACTCTTTGTCTGTTACTGCTTTCTCATTTCCTTTATTTATATTTTCTACATCATCTACAATCGAATTCACATCGTCTGTAATTTTTTTCTTGTTTTTTAAATTCTGTCAGACTTTTTCCTATTCTACAGGCTAATTCAGGCATCTTCTTTCCTCCAAAAAATATAATAATAACCAGATTGGCGAGTACGATTTCCCATTGACCTGCACTCATAACTACTCCTTTTTTATCGCAAATTTTTCTTTACTATGTTAAGATGCTCTTTTGTGTTCACATTCGTCAATTCTTCATAATAATGAGAAAGATCTATAACTGATGAGGTTACAGATTTTAATATATCCTTTAGTATATAATTCTTCACTGAAAAAGCGTTTTCAAAATGAACAAGACAATCCTGATGATAAAACCCAAATAGGGGATAGAGCTTCTTGTTAACTGTAGGGACAATTAGGTTATTACCGCAGTTATTTTCTTTTATTAATGCGCGGACCGTCTTTGGTGTGATTAGTGGCATATCAACGCTGATAATGAAACTCCAATCAAAAATAGAATGTCTCAGCGCTGAAATAATGCCTACTATAGCGGCCTGAGAATATGAAAAATCTTGAATAAAATTAATTCTCTCAGAATAGGGTTTTTTACCGACAGAGTATATTGTCTTAAAGTCTGCTTGTAGGTTTTTATGTATCTGGTCTAAGAATGAAGTCCCATTAATACAGTAGGAAGCTTTATCCACTCCAAAACGAAGGCTTGACCCTCCGGTTAATATGTAGGCGTTTATGTTATTTGTTTCCATACCATCTGTTAGTTTTTAATAGATGTTTTTAAATGTGATTTTTCTATCTCAAGAAACTCACTTAAGAACTTTCCCGCCAATAGATAAAAGTCACTATCAATATGTGTACTTAAATTCTTAGCGAACATCTCAACCCAATCAAAAAAATGGTCACGTTGAAAATCAGAAAATGCTTTTTCACATATTTCTTTTTTGTCACTTAAACTATCTTGCTCTGCTAGGCACTGTTTTAATAGTAAGAAAGAAAGAAATTCGGACTGTGTAGAAATGTGGTCAGCGCGTTCAATTGATTCAACTTCTAGGCCGAATGCTCTATAAAATCCGTTTAAGTCTGCGAGCTTCTGAGTCTGAAAAAATAAATCTTTATTTTTCAGGTGCTCTAGAGCGTAAGGAGCAATTTGTTTAGAAAGAGTATGACCAAAAACATCTACAAAATCATTACTAATTATTGCAAGATTGGAATTATCCAGTTTCGCAATCAATCTTTGGAATGAGCTAGATAAATTTGTTTTTTTCAGGTTATTTTTTTCTTCTAATTGAAAGCAAGCATCTAGGGCACTACCCTGTAGGTTGGTTGATATTAGCATAGGAAATTTTTCACTTTCTGGATCAGAAAATAGTGCCGAGATCGTTCCATAAAGGGTAGATCTAGGTGCGATTAATTTATCTGAAATTTCTTTAATCATTATATTAGATCGAGTTAAAATGGAATTTTGGTCGTTCATACATTGGCTCTTCGACTGTTGTTCTAACACATTCTTTCCCTTCTTCATTATAACCGATCACTGTGTCATTATATATGTTTAAACTTTTTTTTGTGCCATCCGAAAGGGTAACCTCTTTTTCAAAGACTCTTGGCCCTTTAATTATTTGATATTTGAATATTACCTCACGCTGAGCTCTAAATAATTGTAGGATGGCCATTAGTTCACGTGAAGGAGCTGTATACTGGTCAATGGCTTGTTCTACTCCAGGGCCAAACATTTGGGTTAAGTAGGCCCTTGGTGCCCATCTAGGAGGTATATAGAAAATATTCGGCTCAGTTCCGAACTGGGGATATAATGGAAGAGCAACTTTTTCCTTTTGGACCATCCAGTACAAAGGATTTTCTTCATCAGATGTCCATAAACCATCGTGGTTCATGTTTACTAGCCCTTGTAAGCGGATTTTTCCTACGCAAGATGACATACATCTTGTTTCAATTGGCACACCATCCGGAGTAATATGGTTATCTTGACCCTCTAGACGAGGATAACAGGCAATACACTTTTCTGAAATTTTTGTTTGACCATTATACATTGCTTTTTTATATGGGCATGCTTCCACACATTTTCGATAACCTCGACATCGTTCTTGGTCAATTAGTACTACGCCATCATCATCACGTTTATAGATAGCTTTCCGGGGACAGGCGGCCAAGCAAGCTGGATAGCTACAGTGATTACATATTCGTTGTAGATAGAAGAAAAAGCTCTTGTGCTCTGGAAGCTCAATTGGATCAGTTATATACCCCATTTTATCTTTTTTAGTCGTATTTGGAGGGGAAACATCTTCGCCGATATTTGGTTTGGTCCATTCCTTATCTTCTGGTAAATATCCCAACACTCGAGATTGACTAGTATTTGTCTTTTCTTTTTCTGCTGCTTCAAAAATAGTCATCCCATCGTATGTATCATCATTGTTCCAGGTCATTCTTTTTTCCTGTCGATCATGGGACTTTTTGAGCAGGTTTAATATTTTTACATCCCAGTTCTGAGGATAACCACCATAGGGTTTAGTTTCTACATTATTCCACCACATTAGTTCCTGGCCCTTTGAAAAGGTCCAAGTACTTTTGCAGGCCATGGTGCATGTTTGGCAGGCAATACAGCGATTGATGTTAAAGACTGCTGCAAATTGTTTCTCAGGATACTTCCCTTCATAGGGATAATCCATATTTCGTTTTAATTGCCAGTTATATACTTTTTTCATTTCTATTAATCCTTTCCCTCGTCGTGAATAAGAACATAATTAATCGTTTTTTACCAATACTTTTTTATATACTTGACGTATGATTTCATTGATATTTTTCTTCCCCAATTGGATATAAGCCATATGCAAGCCTCCATAAAATGGATCAGCGAACATTTTATTCAACTCCTCTTTTGTCATACCCATATCCCGAAATTCTTCTGTCATTACCTGCGCCTGATGGTAAATATTGCCGCCAGGGATTTCGATTGCTTTCATTTCAAATGGATCTTCTTTGTCAAAGTCTTTTACCATTCGTCCCACTCATCTCCTCCAACGGAGGTTAGACCTCCAGATAAATAATCGCGCATTAATTCATTTTCATTCGCAGGTGTAAAACCAGTCTTGACAACGTCTAATTTCCCCTTTCCTTTCAATCCACCTTTTTCAGCAAAAGAAATTTTTACCAAGGTCTCTTTTGGGACAGTGTTTATAGCATGGTTATCAGCCTCATACCCAAATAGGAACCCCATTTTTGCTTTGTTTTTGTGAAAGAGACTGTCAAGCTGCTGCATCGGCATTTGCCATCCATAAGTTATAGATTGATGAGAACCATATCGATAGCTTGCCTGATATCCAGTATCCCTAGACTGCGCGCGCCCATCTTTCCGTGACTCATGGGCTTGAACAGATTTTTCTGTGGCCATCCAGGCACCATGTTTTATCATAATAACATGATATGGGTAAGATGGATTGTACTTGCAACGTACTTTCAATCTTGCAACCTTATAAAATGGATCAGTTTTATCAAAATTCCGATATGGACGGTTTTGTGGGTCTGCATCCACATAAACATAGTCACCATCTTCGATTCCAAGATCTTTTGCTGCATCAGCATTCATATTCATCACATGTTCACCCACACCAGGTTGTCGCTTATCCAAACGATAGGGGTCACCAAATGGATTACTCCAGATGAAATGCCAGTCAGTCACCGCCCAGCTTGAATGAGTTGTATGGCGAGATTTTGGTGTTAAACAATAAAAAGAAAATCCGTTTTCCCATAAAAAGTTTTTGGTTTTTTTTACTTTTTCCCATGCTAGTTTTACATTTCGTACCTGACGCTCTTCTGCTGATGTGGCCTCTAATGATATACCATAATCTTCGGGTCTAATGAGAGGATTATTTGAAACGATAACATTTGGTAAATATGGTGTAGCCTCTGGACCTTCCCTATGAACAATGAAGTTCTCTCCATACTCAATTACCTCTGGCTCATCATTATAAGCCTGCAGTCTTCCGGTGGGAGTGTAAAAGGGCAAGCTTTCTTTGATTTGTTCATAGAATGGGATCCTGGGATAGGTTCGAAATAGCATGAGCGCAGCCCCCGGTTCTCCGTACTTTCCAGCCATAATATCTTTTGTCGTATAACCGTGTGTAGTGTTGCTACCGTCCAATAAACGATCGATATATACTTCGGTTTTTCCTTCTAAAACAAATTTCCAATAATCTTTAAACCTTCTATCGCCTAGAATATCACCCAATTTTTTTGCAACACTTGCCCAAATAAGCGCATCGTCTTTTGAGTCAAAAACTGGCTTTAAACCCCCATTCCAAATTTGCAAGAATGGGTTAGAACAAGATGCGGTCAATTCATACGTTTGCTGTTCGGCCCAGCTATTTGCTGGTAACACAATATCAGCGTATTCACAGGTGGACGTCATTTCAATATCTTGGCTGATAATCATTTCAATTCCTGGATTGGTATTTTTTACCATTTCATAGTGGTATTTAGCATTGTTCAATAGGTTTACGTTATTATGCCAGATTGCTTTGGTGGGTGTGGGCATATGGGTCTTTCCAGTAAAAGACTTCTTACCATACTTCGGCGTTTCTACCGTTAAAGGAAAATCACCGACGTTCCAGTAGGATGGCTCTTCTCCACGAGCATATCCTTTAATATTTAGCTGTTTAGCTTTTGCCCTCGGGTTCAGATTTGGTTCAAACGGATCTTCAGCAACCCATCCCTTAAACCCAGGCCCAACCTGTTTGTCACCCTGAAAAAGACCCGCTTTATAATTTCCGGCCCATGTTTGACAGCCGGCACCGCGCTTACCAATATTTCCCGTGAGAATTATTGGCAGATAACAGGCGCGGTTATTTTCCACTGCATGAAACCAGTGATTTAATCCTTCACCAATATGAATTGCTGCTGGTTTTATCGTTGCAAGATCTTTAGCTAATTTCTTAATTAATTTTTTATTAGAGTGCGTTATTTGAACTACTGTATCTAAGTCATAGTCTTTTAGATGAATATGTTTATAGGCCCAGAAAAGGGTGCATACCTCTATATCTTTACCTTTCTTTCCCCTTATAGTACCGTTCCATTCTAAAGCAGGATCAAGTTTTTTCTTTTTTAATAGCGCCCCCACATCCTCCCGGGTAAGTGGTTTAACTGAGTTGGTCGTTTTATCAAAAACAGTGAAGTCTCCAATCTTGTCATATTGTTCCTTTTTTAATCCATGGATCTTATAACTTGGTCCATCTTTAGGAAGCTGATTATTATATTTTTGGATGAAATCTTCTGGTTTTAATCGCTTTAGATTATCCTTACGAATTATTAGTGGAAAGTCTGAAAACTCTTTTAAAAACTTTTTATCGTGCCAATCGTTATCCATAATAATTTTAGACACCCCTAAGAGTAGGGCTGTGTCTGAGTTTGGACGGATGGTAAGCCAATAGTCTGCTTTTGAAGAAGAAGCGCCATATTCTGGAGAAATATTGACAAGCTTTCCACCACGTTCCATAACTTCTGCAGCAAAATGATTATCAGCTCGTTTATTTTCCACCAGATTTTTTCCGATAGATACCATTAGCTTACTAAATCTTATTTCATTCATATCCACATCCGATGCTTGTAGGCCATGGACGAACGGAAATCCAGGAGCTTGGTCGCCGTGCCACGTATAGTTAGACCAATTTCGACCAGCTTTGGCATCTTTACGATCTACACCTCTGACATGGTGATCAACCAGAGCTAGAGTGTTACTAAACCTGTATGCGCCATATTTTCCAATGACACCAAGGAGGCCCATGCCGCCCCTTAGTTTAATAGTTCTAGTGCCTGCTCCTTTCCAATGTGTAAGCATCTCTTCAGGATAACCTTGTTCTAGTAATCGTTTTTTTCCGAGGTCGCCACTGTATGTTTTTGAAATATTGATCAGACCACGTGCGATATACTCTTGAACTTCTTCCCAAGATATTTTAACAAGAGTATCATGACCGCGGGAATTAAATTTGTATTGTTCTCTTTTTTGAGGCGTAAGATAAGGAAATCCATCATCTGCCCATTTTTTCCATCCTATTCTTACAAGAGGGTATTTCAATCGATAGCTTCCATAAATCCTCCTGTGGAATGTGAAGCCATTTGAGCATCCACGCGGATTCCAGGCGTGTGTAGCCTGATTTCCGTAAAGGTCTTTTATTTTGTGGGAATCATAATTTTGTTCAGTCCGGATCATTACCCCATTGCGATTAAAACCCCGCATTCGACACTCATGGGTACAATTTGGAGAACATATAAAAGTAAAACTATCATCAAACTTATATTGATTACGATAGTTTTTCTCCCATCCACGGTTTGGATAGTGAGTAAGAGGATTGTCAATTTCTGGAATCTTATTAAGGAAAAATGAGCTACTAGGCATAGACCAAAGAAGACTGAAACTGCCTAATCCTAGTGAGCCAACCTTTAAAAAATCACGCCGGCTATAATTGTTGGCCGCATGGTTATCCTTTTGAAAGGTGTTTTCTATATTTTGTTGATCTTTTTTCAAAATAAATCTCCTAATTCTTTAGCTCAAGCTCATACCATGTAGAAACTAATTTTTGTCCATTTCTATCTTCTTTAATTCCATTCCATATAGCAAATGCTATTGGTATAGGGTTGTGTTTTGTGATCTTAACTTTTTGTTTAGATTTAGATTTTAACTTTCGAACAAAAACAACCTGCCATTTTTGCCCGTTCCAAATGCCGTTCCCAACTACATTTTGTTCACTATTGGGAAAAGACATCACTGTCTGGGGCCCTTTAGCTATTACATTCTCAACCGGTGATGTTTTATTTGCTGTAGAATTAATATTACCTGCATCTCGCCCTGATAGATAGGCCATATCATTCATTAATTTTGGATAAGTTTCTATTTCAGAATCGCTAACACGGTTGGCGTACGCGAGTGCAATATCAGACTCTGTTTTATTATTTGTCCGTAATTGCCATTCTGCTTTCCATAACCAGATATCTGTTGGGTGATCTTCCGATCCCATTCCGTGGAATCCTTTAACACCATCAATTGAAAACTGAATTGCAGCAGCATCTTGAAAATCTTGTACTCGATATAATACCTCATCTTTTGTTTGATCTTCCCATTCCATTTTAATTGCGATATACTTTGAGTTATACATTGTTCTGACGCTTATTGTTTGATAGTTAGTGCTTTCACTTTGCCATAACTTGGATACAGGGATAGAATAAATTTCAGCGTTATCCCATAAGTTAGTAGAGCCATAAATAAATTCTTCTGGATCAATAACATTTTTTGTTTTAGTACTAATTATTTTATTGTTTTCAATTGGTTTAGTAATTCTGTCATATTGTTCTACTTCTAAGCTTTTTACATAGTGGACTAGAGCCCATGTCAGTTTATTTTCATCCTCTTTTGGTTTTCCTAATACCTCAGCTAGGTTACTGTATGAGGGCATAGGGGTGCCATCTATGCCGGTTAAAAACCGGAGGTAAAGATCTTGTTTCGTGTTCCCGCCTATATAGTTTCCAGATGTAAAGTTCTTTGGAACTATTGGGAATCCTTTGGAGTCAACTAATTTTTGAGATGAAGGACCATCGCCTTTTCCTGTATTTCCATGACACATATTACACCCAACCTCATTATAAATATTTTTTCCAAGTTTGATAATCTCATCAGTTGTTTGTGTCTCAGTTGGAATAATTAGCGGTTTTACATTTTGATTATTCATTGAACTGAATTTTTTTACTTCATCTGTTAATTTTATTATTTCATCATTATGTAAGAAATTGAATGCAGGCATTGCAGTGCCAGGCATTCCTTGCTTAATTGTTTTGATAATATCATCATCAGTAGGTGGGAGGCCAGGTGGGGATGATTTAATTTTATATTTTCCACTGGTAAAATCTCTTGGTTTTGGATACAGCAAATATGCTAAATTGCCCGAACCGCCTCCATTTTCCCCATGGCAGGAAGCGCAATACTCTTTGTATAAAACTTCTCCAGATTGATTATCCCTTTTTAATGTAAATGCTTCTAGGATTAGAAAAACACTAACTAGTAAAAGAAGAAAAGGAATAGAGAAATTTGATATTTTTATCACATAAACTCCTTAATAAATAATCAATAATTTTTATATTATCTATAATAAGATATTAATATCCTATTATAGATAAAACAAATAATATATTTTGTTCTGCCCATAAACATGGGCTTTTTATTTATAGCGATTTAGAACTGAGGAGGTGAAATATTATCTAAATGAAACATATATAATAAAGCATCATAACCTTTGACTTTAACTGAAGGTATAATATATCGTTAAGTATGGGAAGGGATACACATATTGAGACAGATTATTAAGTATGTGGATTTAAATATAATTATAGGATCAGATGGATGTTCAGCGTTATCATCGTTTGCATATCTTAATTATTCAAGATTCAAAATATATTCTCTAATAATCTCAATACCTTCATCATGATTAATTGAACGACCTATTTGAGGCATAATAGCTGGGGCTTCAGTCTGCATCATTCTATATAGCAAGATTGATTGATCAGGGTTTCCTGGTACAATATCATATTGTAAATCAGGAGCATTAAAATTTGTTGGTATTTTGAAAATTCCAGTATGAATTCCTTCTTCTTCATAATCCCAATTAATATATAATCCATTCGCATTCGCTGTTCCTCCTTGGCGATGACAGAATGCACAATTAGCATCTAAGTACGCTTTCCCTCTTGATATAGGATCCAGTGAAGTGTCCCTATAATCTGGAACCTGACTTAAGTTGGAAGGAGCCCCACTGAGGATTCCTTGATCCACAAAATTATCTATTTGATTTAGAGATAAATCATCTGCCATTAGACGATTGAGATTAGCTGGCTTAGGTCCAATAGGCAACATCTCTTCATTCAAATTATGACAGGTTCTACAATCCAATTCTCTTGGTATAACATATCTAGGGATTTCTTTCAGATTGCCATTTTCGATAATTGTTGAAGCTGATAATGTGCCACCTACGATTAATCTCGTTGCTTCTGTTTGTTCATCATTCCATTTATAACTAAACGGTTTCCACTTTGCCTCTTTCTTTACAAGAAGCCTAGTTTCTACAATGCTTCTCCCAAGAGATTTATCTCTAATATCTGTGTAATAGATAAAGTTTTTTATGATGATTGTCCCAATTGGAAAATTTAATACATTAAAATCACCCTGATATTCCATGGTAGTGCCTTCAGGTAAATAAATGAATCTTTCTTTCGAACTATAATCAGAAAACAATGGCGAAGTCACATTATATGAATAGACACCTTGGGCAGGGTTCAATGCATTCATATCTCCAGCAAAGAATCCATAATCTGAAAGGTTAGTAAAGGGTACTTGACTTAAGTCTATATTTGCATATTCATTTATTGGAGCATATTTATCTTCGATACTACATGAACTGCTCAGTAATATTATTGAAAATAATATGGAGACAAATATTCTTTTTTTCATTTGTGAAGAGGTATGGCTTATTCTTCACAATCTGATGGTGTATCAACTAAATCAAAATTGGTATGAGTAACACCTGTACCAGCAAAATCATCTAAAGAAGTAGATGTTATATGAACAACACTATTAGCAGCCTCTACAAAATTAGCTTCAAGGATGACTACATCAGAAGATTCTTCAATAACAGCCCTTGTGCCTGCATATGGAGCTCCTCCAGCAGTATAGTCCTGTTGATCCAGAAATATATCTGGTCTAACATTTCCATTTAAGGCAAAGGTATACCATACAAGTGGACCAGCTGGTCTATCTAAAATCCCAGCTACATTGTATATGCCACCACCACTACTAAATGAATTATCATGAATGTAAACATCTTCATTCAAAAAGGTAAATGATGAATCCGCATTAGGGTCAAAATTGAAATCAACCAAAAAATATGCAACTCCAATAATACCACCACATTCATTATCAACGAATGCATTACCTGTAATTTCTAGAGCGCTGGTAGCAGCATATAAAATTCCAAAACCAGGAGGAACATCTGCTGCTAGTGAACTTCCTAAATCAGCAAAATTTGTTTCATTATTATTGGTAAATGTATTGTTATATACTTTACAGTTAGAACCGGATTTAATTCTACTAACACCAGCGTTATCATATACTAATAGGCCCACGGTATTTCTAGTATATTCATTCCCATATATTTCCACATCTATATTGTTCTCAGCTTCCATACCAAACACATTCAATGTCATCACATTATTTCTCATAATCACCCGTTGATTTTGACCAGAATAAATACCCGCATCAACACCTCCCTGGGTGTAACAATTTTCTACAATAACATCATCACTCTCTACGGGGTAAATACCATAAGCGCCATTGTCTGAACTAGTTTCTGGCCATACAATCCCAACGCCATCAAATCTAAGCCCTGTAATATTTCTTGCTGTGATACCGTTTCCGCCATTGGTATTTTGAACAGTAAATCCACAGAAAAGCAAATTAGAACAATCTACGGCTGCAATTCCTTCACCGGTTGTAGAAGTTGAATTACTAAAATCAAAATATGTTTCATTAATACCGGCACCTTTAATAGTAAGGCTATCAATATCTGCCAGAGGAATTGTATTAGTAAAACTGTATGTCCCAGGTCCGAATGAAAATATTTTCCCATTGGGATCTTCCGTTAAATAAATAATGAACTCATCTTCAGAAAACGTTGCTGCTTCAAACGAAATTAACGATACCTCTTCAGGTGCTATAATTTCATCATCATTATCATCACATGATGGAATAATGATAATTGTTAGAATAAGAAATAATTGTAATAATCTGGAAATTTTCATATTTAAATCCTTTGTCTTGATTAATTCACATATTTTACGTCTCATTGTATATATAAATAAACAATTTTTGATTTCATAGATAATTTGAAAAAATTATTGGGAATCCATGAATAAGATATATATTAATTAAAGTTCTTGAAAAACACGTATGTAGTCCACGATCATCCATTGAGGAAATAGTGTCGTGTTATCAGGGTTTCCTGGCCATTCACCACCAACCGCAACATTCATAATAAAAAAGAAATTATTATGAAACGCACCTAATTCTGCAGGAGTTATATCCATTGTATTAAAATTTATATCATCAAAATACCAACGTATACTTTGTTCATCCCAGATAATTGAATACACATGGTATTCTTCGCTTAAGTATGATTCATTTGTATATGCTTGACCGTACGATACGTGACCACCTTGATTCCAATGTGCAGTTCCACGAAGAACATTATCTCTCCCATTACCACCACCTATCATTTCCATAATATCAATTTCACCGCACGCAGGCCAACCAACTTGAAAGTGATTACTACCTAGCATCCATAATGCTGGCCATATTCCTTGACCCTCAGGCATAACGGCGCGTATATCCACACGACCGTATTGAAATGATTTCTTGTCTCTTGTTATTAATCGAGATGAAGTATAATTACTGTTCTCCATTAATTCCCTTCTTGCTTCAATCACAAGGTTGCCATCAATAATACTTGAATTATTTTCTTGATAATATTGCAGTTCATTGTTTCCCCATCCCCAGGTTCCTGTTCCAATCTCAAATGTCCAATTACTAGTATTAATACTGGATCCATCAAACTCATCGTTCCATACTAATGTCATTCCTTCATATGTTGCGGGTGTAGAATAGCCTGTTTCAGGGATAGAAAAAATATGTTCATCATCATTAATAATAGTTACCGTTGCAAAACTATTATCTATAGTTACATTGTATGGATTTTCAAGTCTAATAGAAAAAATTTCATTTTCTTCCGGAGTATCATCACCAATAATCTCAATATTAAATGAAACCACTTCTTGCCCTGCAGGGAAAATAATTACTTCGTATAATTCTGTATAATCTTGATCTTTCTTTGCTGTGCCATCTACAGTTCGAACATCTACCGATAAATCATAATCAACAACATTAGTTAATGATAGCGTTATTTCAAGATCATTATTTGTATTGCCTTCTAATACCTCGACACTTGCTAAACTTACACTAGGCTGAGCATCCTTATCTTCATTATTACATGAAAAAAAAGTAAATACAATAAATAAGGTTATAAATATCCTAAGAAACACCATAGATGAAGTTAATTATTCTTTGTCTTTAGATTATGTTTTATAGTATAAAAATATCAAGAATGATTTGATAATATTAGGTGACTGACTATACAGCCACCTAATATTAACGGTACAAATTTATTGGGAAACAAACGTAAAACGCCACCAAAGACCAGTACCACATTCAATATCTAAAACAAGTCTTTTTCCAGCACCATCTCTGACAAACTCTGTAATCGTATAGGTAATTGATGTTGGAACATCAACGTTTGGAAGTTCCCCAGCATTATTAGCTTTAGGTAAACCCATAAAGGCACCCTCACCAGATAAAGTTATAGTACCCCAAGAACTAATTGAATAAAGAGCTTGATAGGTATATGAGCCAGATCCATCATGAGGTGCAACAGGCGCACCACACTGATCAGAATCAACCCCTTGAAATCCTTCCAACCATGTTTCTCCATCCATTGCAATGGAGAATGAGCCATCACTTCCTAGCGTATATTTGTCATCCATAAAGCATGATCTTGTTGTAACGTCAGCCTCTGACAATGACCACCAACTTCCATCTCCCTGACTTGGGCCTACAGCCAATGCACCAGCTTCCGGAGCCACTTTCCAAGTATCCACAAGATCGTCAAGTGTTAAATAACCTGTAACTTCAATTTCTTCAGAAGCCACATCAGATCCCCCAGAATTTGTTGCAGTTAAACTTACAGTATATGTTCCACTAGCTTCATACTCATGATTCGGATTCAATTCTGCTGAAGACGCACCATCACCAAAGTCCCAGATATATGTGTCGGCGTTTAATGATGCATTTGTAAAATTAATAATTAACCCGTTATCTTGATGCACGATGTAAGTGAACCGTGCAGTTGGTGCTTCAACGGTAGATTCATCATCTTCACAACTCACTGCGATCATAGTTATTAGTAAAAATGTAGATAGAATAAATTTTTTCATGATTTTCTCTTTTAATTCTGATTAT
>Ga0208764_10000464_pt1 | contig 26086 bp, 26 predicted proteins | sample ETNtaG_18_FD_185762 | JGI IMG/M metagenome (GOLD analysis project Ga0208764, IMG submission 185762) | Marine microbial and viral communities from oxygen minimum zone, Eastern Pacific Ocean - ETNP201302SV91 (SPAdes) (version 2) | ecosystem: Environmental > Aquatic > Marine > Oceanic ... | reverse complement strand
TTTTAATCACTTCTTTAACACCGGTGGGTGACTGAGATGCTTTTAATGTTAAGAATTTTGATAAAGATTGAGCAACTTCCTTTAGACCTTGGGCTCCCTTTTGACCTGTAAAAGTATTAGCATTTTGTGTATTAATCATTAATGCCTTCACAAAATGTCTTTTAACTTTCAAGTTCCAATTTATGCTAGCTGAAGTAACAGAAGAACTTGTATACACGGCGCCAAAGTTAGCCCCTTCGTCAAAAAAAAATAAAGTTAAATCATCTCTACCGTCTCCGTAAAGGTCGGCTGATACTGCAGATATTTGTAAGCCCTCAATGGGCTGTAATTCTTGAAATTCGCCCATTTTTGACATTTTAACTTTGGGATTAAGTAAATTCTTTAAATTTAAAGTCATTAGTATTTAAAATTTGCTAATATTGATTATATAAGTCTTATTTATAACAATATAATTATTTATGTTAAATATTAGTGGCATTATCGGTAAATTTATAAAAAATTCAAGTCAAAGAGATATAGACAAATTAAAATTAATAGTCCAACAAATTAATGATTTGGAATCAAAAGTACAAAATCTGCCAAATGAAAGCTTTCCAGCAAAGACCAGGGAATTAAAATCTAGAGCACAAAAAGGAGTAAAATTAGAAGATTTTTTACCTGAAGCATTTGCTTATGTAAGAGAGGCATCAAAAAGAACACTTTCAGAACGTCATTTTGATGTTCAATTAATGGGTGGCGTTATTCTCCACCAGGGAAAAATTGCTGAAATGAAAACTGGTGAAGGAAAAACCTTGGTTTCCACGCTACCTGTTTATTTAAATTCTTTACTAGAAAAAGGAGTTCATGTTGTAACTGTAAATGACTACTTAGCAAAAAGAGACTCGGAATGGATGGGAAAAATATATGAATTTTTAGGATTGTCGGTTGGATGCATAACAAATGAGATGGATGATTTTGAAAGAAAAAAAAATTATAATTGCGATGTTACTTATGGAACTAATAATGAATTTGGTTTTGATTATTTGAGAGATAATATGAAGTATGATGTTAAAGAAATGGTTCAAAGAGAACATTTTTTTTGCATAGTAGATGAAGTAGATAGTATTCTTATTGATGAAGCAAGAACACCTTTGGTAATTTCTGGACCTACTGAAGATAAATCTGACCAATATTTTTTATCTAATAAATTTATAAAAGATCTTAATAAAGAAGATTATGAATTAGATGAAAAAAATAAAAATGTTATGCTTTCTGAAAAAGGTATAGATAAAATTGAAAATTTATCGCAGAAATATGGAATTTTAAAAAATAATAATTTTTATGATCCACAAAATATCAATTTAGTTCATCATATCAATCAAGCTCTTAAAGCAAATTTATTATTTTCAAAAGACACCGACTATATTGTTAGAGATAATAAAGTACAATTAATTGATGAGTTTACTGGACGAGTTCTTGAAGGAAGAAGGTTCTCTGATGGATTGCACCAAGCTATAGAAGCGAAAGAAAAAGTTGAAATACAAAGTGAAAATCAAACTTTAGCCTCCATAACTTATCAAAATTATTTCCGTTTATACACCAAACTTGCGGGTATGACGGGAACGGCAGCAACAGAAGCTGAAGAATTTTTTGATATTTATAAACTGCAAGTAACTTCTGTTCCAACTAATAAAAAAATGATCAGAAAAGATTGGAATGATCAAATTTTTCGAACTGAAAAAGAAAAAAACAAAGCTATTATTCAAAAAACACTAGAGTGTAATAAAAAAGGACAACCTGTTTTAATTGGTACAACCAGTATAAATAAATCTGAAATCTATTCAAAATTACTTGATCAGAGCGGAATTAAACATTCGGTCCTAAATGCAAAACATCATGAAAAAGAAGCTAATATAATAGCTGATGCAGGAAAAATTAATTCTGTAACTTGTGCAACTAATATGGCTGGCCGGGGAACCGATGTTAAATTGGGTGGTAAAATTACAGATGAAGGTAATCTCAAAGAGAAAAATAAAATTAAAGAACTAGGTGGACTTTTTGTAATAGGAACAGAAAGGCATGAAAGTAGGAGGATTGATAATCAACTTAGAGGTAGATCGGGAAGACAGGGTGATGAAGGAAATTCTATATTTTATATAAGTTTAGAAGATGACCTAATGAGAATATTTGGTTCTGAATCTATAGATAATATTATGAAAAAATTTGGTTTAAAAGAAGGAGAATCAATTGATCATCCTTGGATAAATAAAGCATTAGAAAGGGCGCAAAAAAGAGTTGAGGGAAGAAACTACGACATAAGAAAAACCTTGCTAAAATTTGATGATGTCATGAATGATCAAAGAAAAGTAATTTTTGAACAACGAAAAGAAATTTTAAAATCAAATAATATCGATGGAATCGTTGATTCTTTTCAAGATGATTTGATTGAAAATTTTGCTAATGAAAAAACGATTTATGAAAGGGAAAACCAAATAGATTCTTTTAAAACAAAAATTAAGCCTGTAATGGGAAGATCGCTAAAAGAGGATGAGATCCAAAATATAGTAAAATTAAAAAATAGTAATTTTAAAAATTCAATAAAGGAGAATTTTATAAAGTTTAGAAAAAAAAGAGTAGATAAAATTACTGAAACAACAAATATAAAACTAGAAAAAAGAGTTTTTTTACAAACAGTTGATTTTTTATGGCGATCACATATTCAATATCTTGAACATTTAAGACAAGTTGTAGGATTGAGAGGTTATGCTCAAAAAGATCCGCTTGAAGAATTTAGAAGAGAGGCATTTAATCTTTTTGAAAATCTATTAAATAAAATTAAGGTAGATTTTATTACCTTTTTAAATAATCTCGAAATAGTTTCTCAAGAAAAAATATTGGATGAAAATTCAAAAAAACAATTGCCTCAAGCAAGCAATCCGAAATGTTTATTGGTAATTAAAAAAAATGAAAAATTTTCAAGAAATGAAAAATGCCCTTTCACAGGAAAAAAATACAAGCATTGTTGTGGTGCTCTATAATACACTAAAATAAAAAGAAAAGACTAGAAAAAATTAATAAAAGTAGAAAAACAAATTTTATTTTATGTTTAAAAATACTTTCTTTTATATATATGAAAATATTTTTTTTCTTTTTCCAAATAAAATCACTGGAAAATACTTTAAATGGTTTTATTGTACCAATATTTAGAAATTTTTTCTTTCTCTGCTCAAAAATTTCTTCACTTCTTAAATCTTTAAAAATATCTAAATGTTTTATTAAAGATTCCTTTACAGAAGAGAGAACTTTTTGTTTATTTCGATGAGCGCCACCAATTGGTTCCTGAATAATTTCGTCTATAATTTTCATTTTTAAAAGTTCATTTGCGGTTAATTTCATCGCTTTCGCTGCTTCTAAGGATTTGCTTGGATCTCTCCAAAGTATAGAAGCGCATCCCTCGGGGGATATAACAGAATAAATAGCATTTTCTAACATCAGTACTTTGTTAGCTGAAGCCAAAGCTATAGCCCCTCCGGATCCACCTTCTCCTATTATAACAGAAATTATTGGCACCCTTAATGACATGCAGCATTCTATGGAACTGGCTATAGCCTCTGCCTGCCCTCTTTGCTCAGCTCCTATTCCGGGATAAGCTCCAGGTGTATCAATAAATGAAATTATTGGAATATTAAACTTATTTGAAAGTTTCATTAAACGTATTGCAGTTCTATAACCTTCCGGACGAAGCATTCCAAAATTTCTTTTTAATCGAGTTTCAAGATCGCTTCCTTTTTCTTGTCCCAAAACTAAAACCGATTGTCCATCAAATTGAGCAAAGCCGGAAATTAAAGCTTTATCTTCACCAAACCTCCTATCACCAGATAAACTTACAAAATTTGTAAATAAATTTTCTATAAAGAATTTTGACTTAGGTCTTTCTTCATGTCTAGCAACCTGAGTTTTTTGCCATTCATTTAAATTTGTATATGATGATTTTAGTTTTTCATCAATTTCACTTTGAATTTTTTCTATTTTTGAAGTTTCAACTTCTGATAGCCCTTCTTTATTAAAAGGGTCTTTTAATTTTTCTAGTTCTTCTTCTAGACTTTTTACATCTTTTTCAAATTCTAAATAAGTTTTCATTTAATTGCCTGAATAATACTTGATTAAAAATATATATATACATAAATATTATATTAATGACTAAAACTATAAAAATTAATGGCAATATTTTGTCTAGATATAGTGAAATTATATCAGATGAAGCTCTTCAATTTATTAAAGAAATCCACGAAAAATTTAACGATAAAAGGTTAGAACTGTTAAATGAAAGAAAAAAAAGACAAAAAACCATAGATGATGGTGGCAAATTAGATTTTATTAATGAAACAAAAAAAATTAGGGATTCCAATTGGAAAATTAAAAACATTCCTGAAGATCTTTTAAAAAGGCAAGTAGAAATTACCGGACCTCCTGTTCCAAAAAAAATGTTTATATCCGCTTTAAATTCTGGCGCAGACTGTTATATGACAGATTTTGAAGATTCTTTAACACCTACCTTTGATAATTTAATGCAAGGTCATCTGAACATAAAGGATGCTGTTAGGAAAAAAATTGATTTTATTGAGGAAAAAAGTGGAAAAGAATACAAATTAAATAAAAAAATTGCTGTTCTTATTATCAGGCCTAGAGGACTTCATCTAGATGAAAAAAATGTTACAATAAATGGACAAAGAATATCTGGAACTTTTTTTGATCTAGGTCTTACATTATTTCATAATGCAAAAAAACTTCTTGAAAACGGAACTGGTCCATATTTTTATTTGCCGAAGTTAGAGCATTACTTAGAATGTAGATTACTTGATGAAGTTATTTCTTTCTGTGAAAAAAAAATTGGCCTAGAAATAGGCACTGTAAAAGTCACTGTTTTAATTGAAACAATTAATGCTGTGTTTCAAATGAATGAATTTTTATGGGAGCTTAAGGATCATATTGTGGGTTTAAATGCAGGAAGGTGGGATTATCTCTTTTCATATCAAAAAGTTTATAGAAATACAAAAAAAGTAATATTACCAGACAGATCGAAAGTAAATATGTTTACACCATTTATGTCGAATTATAATAAACTACTTGTAGATACTTGTCATAAGAGAAAAGCATTTGGAATGGGAGGAATGTCAGCACAAGTAATTGCCAAATCAAACCCTGAAGAAATAAATAAAAAAGCTCTTGAAGGTGTTAAAAAAGATAAGGAAAGAGAATTAAAACAAGGAAACGATGGTGCTTGGGTTGCTCACCCAAGTTTAGTCGAACCTGTAAAAAATATTTTTGAAAAAAATTTTCATGGACCAAATCAGCTCGAAAAATTTAATAATGAAAAAATAAATAGAAGAGATTTGTTAGATGAACCAAAAATTGAAAATGCAATAACAGAAATTGGTGTACGTGAAAATCTTAATGAAGGAATTGAATATTTAGCTTTTTGGATGATTGGAACTGGATGTTGTGTTGTAAATTATTTGATGGCAGATGCTGCTACTTGTGAAGTAAGTAGAGCACAACTTTGGATTTGGGTAAAATATAAAGTTAGATTAGATGATGGAAGAATAATTGATGAAAAATTAATTGATAAATTAATTGTTGATGAATTAAATAAAATTAAAAATAAATTTAAAGCTTGGAAAGAAAGAACAGGAGATCACTCTTTAGATAATGTTTCATTTGAAAGTGCAGCAAAAATATTCAAAGAAATGATAACCAAAAAAAATTTTGACGATTTTTTAACCTTACCGCTTTATGAAAAGCTTTAGTCTTTAGATATAGGAGCCCTATTTTTAAAAGCTGAAAATAAAGTTCCGTCATCTAAAAATTCTATCTCGCCTCCTACAGGTACACCCTTCGCTAATCTTGTTATTTTCACTTTTGTATTTTTTAGACTATCTGAAATATAGTGAGATGTAGTTTCACCTTCTATGCTGGCACTTGTAGCTAATATTACTTCCTTGACCAAATTTTTTCTAACTCTTTTTATTAATGAATCTACCAATAATCCATTACCACCATTTTTTCCTTCCAAAGAAGGTAAGGTTCCACCTAAAATGTGATAATGACCTTTATACACTCCCGTACTTTCTATTACCCACATATCAGCAATATTTTCAACCACACAAATTTGGTCATGATTTTTACTTAAACATATGCAGTCTGAATGTGTAGATTTTAAATTTCCGCAAATGTTGCATCTGATCACATTCTTATAAACTTTCGCTAAAGTATTTGTTAAGGGCTTAATTAATTCTTCTCTTTTATTAATAAGTCTTAAAACAATTCTTTTTGCAGATTTTGGCCCAAGTCCAGGTAGTTTTGAAATAATCTTTATTAAATCTTCTATTTCTTGAACATTTTTATTTGTCATAGTTTTATAAAGGAAATTTGAATCCTGGCGGCAAATTTATTCCTCCTGTAACTTTTGAAATCTCTTCAGAAGTTTTTTTTTTTAATTTAGATTTTGCATCATTGTGCGCAGCAACTATTAAATCTTCTATAATTTCTTTAGATTCTTTTAGCAATGTTTCGCTTAGGTTAATTTTTTTCAATTCACCGTCTCCATTCATTATTACTTTTACCGTCTCTCCTCCCGATACTCCTTCTACTTCAATTTTTTTCAAAGCATCTTGAGTTTCTTTCATTTTTTCTTGCATTTTTTTTGCTTGCGATATCAATTCATTAAAATCTGTCATAATTTACTCTTCTGTTTTAACCTCTATCAATTCAGCGTCAGAAAAAACATTTTTAAATTTTCTGCTAGTCTCACTTTTTTTTTCTTTTTCAAGTAGTTCCTTTTTTTTTATACTTTTTTGTTCAGAAAAAGTTTTTTGACCAGTTTTTTTTGATAGTGTTATTACCCATCTATTACCTGTCCATTCAAGAAGTTTTTCGGATAAGTTTCGTACAAAATTTTTGTCAAGATTTTGATTAAAACTTATATCGATTTTGCCTTCTGAAAATTTAATTAGATTTACACTGTTTTCTAAATCGTATTTTAGATTCATTTCTTTATTTTTTGAAGCTAATAAAATCATATCCTCAAAAGAAAATATTTTTTTTAATTTTATTTCCTTTTCATGCAATTTTGGATTCAAGGATGATAATACCACTTTTTGTTGTGTGGTATTTTTGATTTGGTCTTTGGATGTTTTTTTTATTTCAATTTCTTCACTTAAATTAACAGTTTTATTTTCATTTAAATTATTTCTTATATTAACTTCATTCGTAATATTTGAATTATCTTTTTTAAAAGAATCTATTAAATTTTCATAAGAAGGCATATCTTTTATATGAATTAGTCTAACTATTAGCATTTCCAAGGATATAATTTGGCTAGAAACAATTGTTAATTCATCCAATGCTTTTAAAATAAGTTGCCAAAAAACTATTAATGTTGGTGTACTTATGTCTTTTGAAATTAAACCAATAGCTTCCTGTTCTGATTCAGATATAGAAAAACTAGAATCAAAATTTCCTATATTTTTCGTTTGTTGAATAAAATATACTATCTCTAAAAGATCGTTTAAAAAATTAGCTGGCTCAATGCCTTCATCTATCATTTCTTTTAATTGTTGTAATGATTTTTTCTGCTCACCTTTAAAAATAAAATTAAACAAATTTAAAATTTTTGTTCTGTCAGCTATACCGAGCATTTTTCTTATAAAAATTTCATCAATCTCTTTTTCGTTAATATTTTGACTAATAAGTGCTCTGTCTAAAAGAGATAAAGAATCTCTAACTGAACCTTCTGAGGCTTTAGCAATTAAAGTGAGTGCGCCGGCAGATATCTTTCCATTTTCTAGAACTGATATATTCTTAAGATTCTCTACTAAATCTTTTATAGGAATTCTGTGCAAATCAAACCTTTGACATCTTGAAATGATGGTTACTGGTATTTTCTTTACTTCGGTCGTCGCGAAAATAAATTTTAAATGTGGAGGTGGTTCTTCAAGAGTTTTTAACAAACCATTAAATGCTTGCTTCGATAGCATATGAACCTCATCTAATATTATAACTTTATATTTTGCTGTTGCGGGATTATATTTTGAAGAATCTATAAGTTCTCTTACATCGGAAATTCCAGTTTTCGAGGCTGCGTCCATTTCTAACACGTCAAGATGTCTTGAATTTGTAATTCCTTCACAGTGTTCGCAGCTGCAATTCTCTTCTTTTAAAAAATTTTTTTCACAATTCAATGCTCGTGCAATCAAACGTGCTGTGGTAGTCTTTCCTACTCCCCTAATTCCAGTTAATAAATACGCATTTGGTATTTTATTTAACTTGATTGAATTAGTTATAGTTTCAACCATTATGTCTTGACCAATTAATTCTTTAAAATTTTTTGGTCTATATTTTAGTGCCAAAACTTTATGTGTAGTTTTTTTCATAAATTAAACTAGGAGACTGAACAACAACCTGAAATATTTTGTTAGTGCTGCTAACTTTCGTTCCTGACACGTTTATTCAAAAAATTCCACCCGTTGTCAGCCTCCATTTTTATTATATCAGTATAAAAATAAGAACTACAATATACGTGTAGGTTGTTTATTTATTTTTAAATCTAAACTGGTCAGCTTCATAAACCCCCAAAACATCTAATTTTTCCGTATGAAATCCTAATTCCTCAAGAGCTTTTTGCAGAGAGGCTTCTTCAATATGTCCTTCTATATCTATATAGAAATTTACTTGATCAAATGTATTTTTCACTGAAAAACTTTCTAACTTACACAAATTAACACCATTTGTTGCAAAACCACCTAATGCCTTGTACAGAGCCGCAGGTATACTTTTAAGTTTAAAAATACAACTTGTAATATATTTTTTATCCTTAAGCTCAGAGTGCTTTGATTCTGCTCCCATTATAAAAAATCTAGTTACATTTCCTGATTCGTCTTCAATATTAGATTTTATTATTTCTAAATTGTAAATTTTTGCTGCAAGTTCAGAAGCTATCGCAGATTCACTTTTATCCTTTTTTTCAGAAATAAATTTTGCAGACCCAGCTGTATCAGCAGAAATAATTGGTTTTAGTTTATTTTGAATAATTATTTTATTGCACTGTCCAATTGCTTGCGAATGACTTCTAACAGTTTTAATATCTTTTAATTTTGATCCTTTAATTCCAAGTAAATGGTGAGTAACTTTTTGAAAATGCTCAGCATGGATTTGGAGTTTATATTTGGGTATCAAATAGTGTATATCAGCCACACGTCCTGCTAAAGAATTTTCTATAGGAATAACAATTCTATATTCTGAATCGTCTTTTACTAATTGAAAAGCTTCTTCAAAAGTAGAACAAGGAAGTGCTTCTAGATCTGGAAAAACTTCTAAACACGCCAGATGAGAATAAGCTCCTTTTTCTCCTTGAAAAGCTACCTTAATTTTTCCATTCATTTTATACTCATTTCTCCTTTTACTTTTATTAAATCTTTTTCTGTATCAATACCTAGAGGAGTAGAATTACTCAATCCAACTTTTACTATCAAATTATTCTCCATTGCTCTCATTTGTTCTAATTTTCTTTCTATTTCTAATTTAGATCTATTAAGCTTTACATACTTTGTTAGAGCAATATTTGTAAAGGCATAAATTCCAATATGATGGTAAATTTTTTCACTTATTAAACCATTGCTTGTTCTAAAAAAATCTTTTACTTTTAAAAACCTGTCTTCTGTCAAAAGTTCTTCTGTATAAACTTTTACTATATTAGGATCTATAATATCTTTCTCATCTTTTATAGCAGAGGCTAAAGTTCCAATATCACAATTATCTTCTTTCATAAGATCTGCTAATTTTGAAATGGAATCTGGTTTTATATTAGGCATATCACCCTGCAAATTAATTATTAAATTTGCATTATTATTAATTTCTTTTATGTAAGCTTCGTAAACTCGATCACTTCCAGATAAATGCTCTGTTTTGGTCATAATTGCATTTCCACCATTTTTTTTAACAATTTCTAAAATTTCCCTATCCGGCGTTGCAACAAATACTTCCCCGACCTTTGATTCTTTTGCTCTATTAAGAACGTGTATAATCATTGGAATGTTGTTAATTTTTGCTAAAGGTTTATTTGGAAATCTTTTTGCTCCTAAGCGAGATGGTATTATTATTGCGGTATTTTTCATAAATAACAAATTATGCGTCTAACGGTCGCAAAACAAACTTATTTAAGTTCATTTTTTTCACGTAAGTCGTGATATAATTTACAATTAACTTGTACTAAATTTATATACTTTTTTAAAATGAATAAAATTACTGTTTCAATTGTATTAGCTGTAATCCTGGTTTTAGGAATTAATAAATTATCTAACGTAATATTTTATGTGGAAAAACCAGATAAATCAGCATACCAGGTTAGTAACATTGGAGCGACTACCGAAGGTACAACGTCAGAAACAAATTCTGAACAATCTAGCTCAGAAAACATTATGGCTTTATTTGCTTCGGTAACTGCAGCGGATGGAGAAAAAGTTTTTAAAAAATGTGCTGCATGTCACAGTATTTCTCAAGGTGGCAGTAATAAAATTGGTCCAGCTTTATGGGGAGTTTTAGGGAGAAAAGCAGGCTCTCTTACAGATTACAAATATTCAAAATCAATGGTTGCGTATAGCAAACCATGGTCCTTTGAAGAAATGAATGGTTTTTTAACCAAACCTAAAGATTGGATAAAGGGAACTAAAATGTCTTTTGCGGGATTAAAAAATGCAAAAGAAAGAGCTGCAGTAATTCTGTATATGAATGAAAATACTTCTAGTCCTTTGCCTTTAAACTAAATATTTATTTAAGACACCACTCTATAATACTTTTTTGAGCATGGACTCTATTTAATGCTTCAAGCCATACTGCAGATTGTTGACTGTCTATTACCTCATTAGTAACCTCTTCTCCTCTACTAGCAGGAAGACAATGCATAAAAATTGAATCTTTATTTGTAACTTTCATTATTTTTTTATTTACTTGGTATGCTTTAAGAACTTTTTTCTTTTTGTTTTTATTTGTTTTGTCTCCCATTGAAATCCATTTATCTGTCATAATACAGTCAGCAGAGCTTGCAGCTTTTATTGGATCTTTTGTGAGCAAGATATTTCCATTATTTTTTTTAGCCCATTGAAGAACTTTTTTATTTGGTTCACAACCTTTGGGGCAAGCTATAGACAATTGAAATTCAAACTGAACCGCTGCTTCAATTAGGGAATAGACAACATTATTACCATCTCCCAACCAAGCAATTTTTTTATTTTTAATTGGTCCTTTCAACTCTTCAAATGTCATTATATCTGACATTATTTGGCAGGGATGACTTAAATCTGTTAAGCCATTAATAATAGGAACATTCAAATTTTTAGAAAATTCTAAAATGTTTTTATGTGCATTAGTTCTCAACATTACAATATCAGCATACTCAGATAAAATTTTTGCAGTATCGTGCAAACTTTCATTTCCACTTCCATAATGAATTTCGTCTGGATTTAGTATCAACGATTTTCCTCCCAATTGTTTAACGGCCAAATCAAAGGAAACTCTGGTTCTTGTTGATGGTTTTTCGAAAAGCATTATTAAAATTTTTCCGTCGAGTGGAGCGTCGGGATCTATTGCATTTTTATTTAAATTAGATCTTTTTTCTTTTCTTAATTTTGCATTATCAAGAATTTTTCTTAGATCTGCTTTACTTATATCTGAAATATTTATAAAATTTTTCACAACTAGCTCATTTCCTTACAAACTTTTTCTATTTTACCAAGCGCCTCATCAAATTCTTCATTGATTGCCACAAGAGAAGGAAAAAGTCTAATAACATTTTCTGATGCTTTTACAGTAAGCATTTTATTTTTCATTAATTTTTTAATAAATTCATCATTGTCCACTAACATTTTTAATCCCTTTATTAAACCAACACCTCTTATTTCTTCTATAATTTTAGGATATTTATCTTTTATTTTTTTTAAACCATCATGAAAATATTCTCCTTTTTGTTTTACATTTTTAAAGAAATCTTTTTCAAAAATGATATCAAGCACACCCATACCAGCGGAACAAGAAAGGGGATTGCCCCCAAAAGTGCTTCCGTGAGTACCTGGAGTCATTCCTACAGATACTTTCTTATTAACCAAACATGCTCCCAATGGAAAACCTCCGCCAATCCCTTTTGCTATTGGTGCAATATCTGGGACAACTCCTGATTTTTCAAATGCAAAAAAACTACCAGTCCTATATGCGCATTGAACTTCATCTAATATTAAAAGTATTTCATTTTCATCGCACAATTCTCTTATACTTTTAAGACACTTATCTGGTACAACTTTAATACCACCCTCCCCCATAATAGTTTCTATCATAATCGCAGCTGTATTTTTTTTTATAGCTTTTTTTACAGCTTCATGATCAGCAAAAGGAACCTGGTCGAAACCATCGACTTTCGGTCCAAATCCATCTGTGTGTTTTGGATTATTTGCAGCAAACAAGGCTGCTAAAGTTCTTCCGTGAAAAGCTCCTTCAAAAGTTATAATTCTATTTTTTTCAGGCCTTCCTATTTTATGAAAATATTTTCTAGCTATCTTGATGCTTGCTTCGGTTGCTTCGGTTCCAGAATTTTGAAAACAAACAAAATCAGCAAAAGTATTTTCTGTTAATCTTTTTGCTAATCTTTCTTGTTCATCTATTATAAATGCGTTGGAAACATGCCACAATTTTTTAGATTGCTCATGAATAATTTTTACTAAATGTTCATGACAATGACCCAAAATATTAGTTCCAATACCCTGAACAAAATCAAGATATTTATCTCCACTTTCTGTATAAAGATAACTCCCTCTTCCTTCTTTAAAAGAAATGGGCTTCCTCGCGTATGTGCCAAGAACTGAACTCATAAATAAATTAAGATTTTATTTTATAACCTTTTTTAAACAAAATATATGACACAAACCAAATAATACAACTTAAAATAAATAAATAAAAAAGTCCAAATTTGATAGATCCGTCTGCCTGTCCTAAAAAACCATATCTAAATCCATCAATTATATAAAAAAATGGATTCATTTCGCTCACATTTTTTAAAATATCTGGTAATTTATCAATCGAATAAAAAGTGCCTGATAAAAATGATAAAGGTACAATTATAAAGTTGGTAGCAGAAGCCATATGATCAAATTTTTCTGCCCATAAACCAACTATAATACCCAATGAGCTTAAAATGAAAGACCCGAAAAAAGTAAAGATAAAAATATAAAACAAATTATAAAATTGAAGTTCAACTATAAAATCAAATACAACTATAGAAACTATGGCAATTATTATACTTCTTGTACATGCTGCTAAATTTATAGCTAAAGTTATTTCTCCAGCTGTCAGGGGAGCATATAAGATATCTACGATATTTCCTTGTATTTTTCCTATCATAATTGAAGAAGATGAATGAGAAAAAGCCTGTTGTATAACTTGCATAGCAATAAGACCGGGCGCAAGAAAAGTAACAAAAGGAAAGCCCAAAACTTCACCTTTATCATTTCCTATAGCAAGCGAAAGTACGACTAAAAATAGCAGAGATGTTACTAATGGAGAAATAATTGTTTGGATAACAACAATTAAAAATCTTAATACTTCTTTTTTATATAGTGTCCAAAAACCTATCCAATTTATGTAACTAAATTTTTTTTCGTAAATTCTGTATTTTTTTTCAATTTCTGTCATAAAGAAGTTTATATAATAAAAATATGTACAAAATTAAATAACACCAAACATTTTCGCCTTGTTGGTAAAATATCCACATGGGGTATTTTTTTTTATTGCAAATACAAGATATAGTAGATTTAATTAAATTAATAAAAAAATGAGTTGGAATTCAGAAAGAGAAGAAAAACTAAGACAGCTTTGGAAGCAAGGCCATTCTGGCAGTGAAATAGCTAAAATACTTGGCAATACAACCCGTAATGCAGTAATTGGTAAAGCTCATAGACTTAAACTGCCTGCTAGATCAATATCAAAAAGATCAACAACAAAAACAAGCGCCAAGGATGAAAATATTTCTCAAAACAAAAATCAAAAACTTGGGAGAAAAGCAAAATTTAAAGCTTTGTTATTAGATAAAAATTTCGAACAAGAAAATCCAACTAAATTGGAAGATTTAAATGAAAACCATTGTAGATGGCCACTTGGTGAAAAAATGCAACCTGCAAGTTTTTTTTGTGGAAGAAAGCCTCTAGAAAAATTTAGTTATTGTAAACTTCATGTGCTTTATGCTTTTCAACCTAAAAATGCAAAAGAAGAAGATCAAATCACGCCGGAAGATATTCCTCAATTTATCGAAAAAAAAATTAAATCTGCATAATTTATTTAACCAAACTGCCCACCTGTTCTAAATCTATAGATATATTTTGGTAATATATTTTGAATAGTTTTCCCATCAATACCTAATTCTTTTAAGGTAGGATATTCTCCTGATACCACATTATTATATTTTAACATTTCAACCTGATCGGGGGTTAGAAGTGGATTGGACATCATTTGTAAAAAGTAAGATTGGAATTTTGCAACGCTAAAAGGAATAGGTATTAAAATTCTTCTTTTTTTAATTTCTTGTAATAAAATTTCCATTAATTCCTTAAATGAATAATTTTGTGGACCACCTAATTCGTAAATCGCGGGCTTTGAATTTTTTAATTCTAATGACTTAACAATAGCTTTTGCTACATCTCCTACATATATTGGAGCAAATTTTGTTTTTCCTCCTCCAATTAATGGTAGAAAAGGAGAAAACTGAGCAATCGAAGCAAAATTATTGAAAAATTTGTCTTCATTTCCAAAACAAACAGAAGGTCTCAAAATAACCGATTCTTTAAAATTTTTTTCAATATTTTTTTCTCCTTGAAGTTTTGATGACATATATTCTGATTTGTGTTTTTCTTTAACGCCAAGCGCGCTTATATGAATTAATTTTCTTATTCCAAGCTCATTACATAAATTGCTTAAAAAATCTGGAAAGAGTGAATGAATTTCTTTAAACTTTTGCTTTTTAGTTTCATAAAGAACACCAACTAAGTTTATAACTATATCGCAATTTTTCAAAACTCGCCTTACTTCTTCCTCATTAAAAATATTCGTTTTAAAAAGCTCAATTTGTCCTGGGCTTCCTAAAGGTTTTAGATAACCTCTAAGATAAGGGTTTCTGGTCGCTACTTTAACCGAGTAGTCCAGCTTTGTAAGTTGGCGCATTAAATGTTTGCCAATAAATCCGCCAGCGCCAAAAATAGCTATTATTTTCTGGTTATTTTGCATTTTCGACATTTTAACATTATATATGAGTTTAGGTATGACTAAAATTTATAAGTTTCAAGATGATATTTCAACTAATGCATTGAAAGAGCTAATAAAACATTCAAGTCTAGCACTTGATACGGAAGGATCTGGTTTGCAAATACCACATCGTGATAAACTAAGTTTGATACAATTTAGCACAGGAAATAATGATGCTTATATTATACAACCGAATAGAAAAAATTATAAAGCTCCAAATATTATTAAAATTTTAGAAAATGGAAATATTACAAAAATTGGCCATTATTTAAGATATGATGTTTCTGGTTTAGAATATTTTCTGAAATGCAATGTAAAAAATATTTTTGACACAAAAATAGCTAGTAAATTATGCAGAACTTACTCACAGTCCCATGGATTAAAAGATCTTGTAATGGAATTTTGTAATAAAAAAATGGATAAGAGACTCGGTAGTAGTGATTGGAATAAAAATTTAAATGAGTTAACAGACGCTCAATTACAATACTGTAGTAATGATGTTATTTATTTACACAAAATAAAAGATGCTTTGTATAAAATGCTGGTTCGAGAAAATAGGTTAGAATTATATAATGAATCTATTTCTTTTTTAAAAACAAGAATAAAATTAGATCAAAGTGGATTTGCCGAGGATATATTTCAACATTAGATGAATAAAGATTTACAAATAGCAAAAAAAACTGTTCAAACAGAAATTGCCGCTTTAAAAAAACTAACATCAAGTTTTAATAGCTCTTCACAGTTTACTAAAGCTGTTAATTTAATTTCAAAAACTCGTGGAAAAGTATTGGTTGTTGGTGTTGGAAAAAGTTATATTATTGGAATTAAGGTAAGTTCAACTTTATCAAGCTTAGGAACTCCAAGTGTAGCCTTTAATGCTACTGATTTACAACATGGAGGTTTGGGAGCTATTCAAAAAAAACATGATGTTTTATTAGTGTTTAGTGTTTCTGGTGAATCTTCAGAGTTAAATAATATTTTAAGATATGCTAATCGACATGACATAAAAGTTGTTGGAGTTAGCTGTAAATCTTCCTCGATGCTTCTTCGTAACTCAACAATAAAAATATTACTTCCTAAAGTTGCTGAGGCCGGGCACAGTCTTGCTCCAACATCGTCATCTATAAATTTCCTTTCTTGGGGAGATGCTCTAGCAATAGCCTGCATGCAAAGAAATAAATGGACAAATAAAAAATTTATTTCAACTCATCCTTCGGGAACGTTGGCAACATCTCTAATATTGGTTAAAGAAATTATGGCAAAAGGTAAAGAAATTCCTCTGATCTCTATAAATAAAAATATTTCATTTGCAATAACTGAAATGACAAAAAAAAGACTTGGTGTCGTTTGCTGTAGAGAAAAAAATGGAAAAATTAATATTATTACTGATGGTGATCTACGTAGAAATTCTAATAATTTATATAAAAAAAAAGTTTTAAATATATGCAGTAAAAACCCAACTTGGATTTCAGATTCTGCTACTGCTCTTTCTGCAATCGAAAAAATGAATTCAAAAAAAATAACTTCTCTTTTGGTTGCATATAATAAGGATATAGGTAAAAAAATAAAAAAAGTAATTGGAATAATACATTTACACCACTGTTTGAGCAGAGGAATAAAATGAAAAAAAAACACGAAAAAATTCAAATAACTCTTATATTAATTGGAGTTTTTTTAATTTTATTTACTTACTTTTATTACCCCACTATTAACAAAAGTAAAATTATTGATGAAGAAACTAATAGAATGATCTTAGATAAAAAAAATGAAAGCGAAAACGCTGAAACAACTGCTTTTGAAAGTATCGAATATAAAGGCTTATATGATTTAGACAAACCTTTTATAATTAGTTCTAAAGACGGCCATATATTAAATTCTGAGCCAGAAATTATTTATATGAACAATTTATTTGTAGAAATTTTTCTAACAGATGGAAGAATTGTAAATATTACCTCGAAAAGAGGCAAATATAACAAAGAAACTTATGATGTTTTTTTTGAAGAAGAAGTCAAAGCGTCGGACGGAGATACAAATATTTTTTCAAAAAATTTAGATCTTATAGCTACTAAGAGTACCGTAGCCATCTATAATGATGTCAGTTTAAATTATCCGAATGGTTCTCTCAAGGCAGACAAAATTGACTATAATTTTGAATCAAAATATTTTAAAGTTTCTATGTTCGATGATGAATCAATAAAAATGAAAGCAATTAAATGAGTAGCAAGAAAAAATTTCGTATAATTAAATGGAAAAAAGATAGACCTGTACTATCTGCAAAAAGTATAAGTAAAAAGTATGGTGAAAAAATAGTATTAAGAAAAGTAGATCTTGAGCTTCAAAGAGGAGAAATGTTAGGTTTTTTGGGATCGAATGGTGCGGGAAAATCTACTTTTATGTCCATAGTACTAGGATTACAAAAAAGTGATTACGGTGATGTTTTTCTTGGTTCAAAAAAAATTACGTCATTTCCAATACACACTCGAGCGCAAATGGGAATTGGTTTTTTACCTCAACAGTCTTCAATTTTTCGTGGATCTATGACAACTTTTGACAATATTTATTCTATTGCACAAATTTCAAGAAAAAATCTTTCAAATTCAGAAAGAAGAGACTTAAGTGAAAATCTTATGGCAGAATTTTCCATAACTCATTTGAGAGATGTTCGCGCTACCGCTCTAAGCGGAGGGGAAAGAAGAAGGCTTGAAATTTGCAGATGTTTAGTGACAAATCCTAGAGTATTATTATTAGATGAACCTATGGCTGGGGTAGATTTGTTGTCTATTCAAGATATTAAAAGCCTATTACTTAAATTACAGTCAAGAAATGATCCTGTGAGCTGCATAATCAGTGATCATAATGCGGGACAGCTGTTAAAAATCGTTGATCGCGCTGTGGTTCTCGCTAATGGAACAATAGTAGCAAACGATTCACCAAGAAGGCTTGTAAATCACCCGGAGGCCAGAAGACTTTATTTTGGTAAAGATTTCTCTAGTTTTTAATGAATAAAAGATTTTCTGTTTTAATAAGTAAAAAAATAAAAAAATTTAATAAAATTATAAGAATTCCTGGTGATAAATCGTGTTCCATAAGAGCTTTGCTTTTCGCAAGTCAATGTATTGGAATTTCAAATATAAAAAATTTATTAGAATCTGAAGACGTATTCTCAGCTATAAATGCGCTTCGGTCTCTTCAAGTAAAAATTAAACTAAATAAAGGTGTTTGGAAAGTATACGGCAACGGCTTAGGTTCATTTATAAATAATAAAAAAGTTAAAATTTATGTTGGAAATAGCGGTACTACTGCTCGACTTTTAATCGGACTCCTCTCAACATCACCAGGAAAATTTTATTTATATGGTGATAAATCTATGAACAAAAGAGATATGTCGCGTGTTTTTATCCCTTTGGAAAAAATTGGTGCTTTTTTTCGTCCCAAAAGAAAAAAAACATTACCTATTACAGTAGAAGGAACAACAATGCCCTTAGCTCAATCTCATGTTGAAAACATAGGATCTGCTCAAGTCAAATCATGTCTTTTAGCTGCTTTTTTAAATACTCCAGGAATTTCAAATTTAGAAGAAAAAAAAGTTAGCAGAAATCATACTGAAATTATTTTAAAGAAAATCTCAGCTAAAATAAAAATAAAAAAATTAAATAAAGGTAATTTAATTTCCATAACAGGTCAAAAAAATTTAAATTCATTTAATTATTCTGTAAGTTCAGACCCTAGTTCAGCTGCTTTTTTAGCAGCTTTAACTCTTTTGACTCCTAAGGCTAAATTAGTAATTAATAATTGCCTATGTAATAAAAGTCGGATGGGCTTCTATAAGATTTTAAAAGAAAAGGCTGGAGCTAATATAAAAATTAAAAATCTTCACAGATCAGCTCAAAATGGGGAAATGGTTGGAACCATTGTTGTAAAAAATAGTAAGTTAAGCCCAATAAATTGTCCAAAAGAACTTATTCCATCGCTAATAGATGAATTGCCTATATTATTTGTAATAATGGGATTAACAAAGGGTGTTTCTAAATTTTATAAAATAGGCGAAGCAACTAAAAAAGAAAGTAATCGTATAGAGGAAATGAAAAAGATTTTAACTCAAGCAAGCATTAAATGTAAAAGCACAAAAGACAGCATGGTAATATATGGCAATGATAATATTAACACAAAAAATAAATTAATCTCAGTTAAAACAAAAGGAGACCATAGAATTTGCATGTCATCAGCCATGCTTTCGCTAGCGACAGGAATAAGAACAAGAATAAAAAACTTTGAAACTGTAAATACTTCATTTCCAGGTTTTATAAAATTAATTAAAAGTCTTGGTGGAAAAATTGAAACTAAATAAAAAAATAAAACTTTTGGTAGCATGCGATGGTGGAGCAGCTTCGGGCAAAACTACTGCTGCAAAATTATTAAGCAAAAAATTTAACTTAAACTTTCTATCTTCTGGAATGCTTTATAGATACATGAGCTATAAATTATTATCAAATAAAAATTTGTCGAATAAAAATAATTATATAAAAAAAATATCAAAAAATATTTCATTAAATAAACTTAAAAATAAAAAACTTTTTCAACAAGATGTTACCAAATATACATCTGAAATAGCAAAATCAAAAAAAATAAGAGACTTGTTAAAAAAATTTCAAAAAAAATTTTCTAAACAAAATCATGTTTGCATTGAAGGTAGAGATATTGGAAGCGTAATATGTCCTAATGCGGATATTAAATTATTTTTTAAATGTAAACTTCAAGTAAGAGCTAAAAGAAGATGGAATGAATATAAAAAAAATAATTCAAAAATAAGTTTAGCCAAAGTACAAAAAGCCTTAAAAACAAGAGATTATATAGACATCAATCGAAAATACAGTCCTTTACGTGTATCAAAAGATTCGATAGTAATTGACACCTCGAAATTAACTAAAAAACAGGTTTTAAAAAAGGTTTCGTATATAGTTGAAAAAAAATTGTTATTAAAATATGGAAGAAATTATAAGGCAAAATAAAAGCAAATTGCACACTGAATTTGAGAAACTTCTTAACGAAGATCTTGGAACAAGAAAGTTCAAAGAAGGAGAAATAACAACAGGCACTGTTGAAGAAATTGGTAAAAAATTTGTTTTTATTGATCTGGGTTTAAAAAGCTCTGGAGCTATACCAGTCGAAGAATTCAAACTTACAAAAGAAATAGATGATATCAAAATAGGATCGAAAATCGAGATTCTATTGGAGCGTCTGGAAAATAAATTTGGCGAAATCGTTATTAGTAGAGAAAAAGCACGAAGAGCAAAATCTTGGAAAAAGATGGAGAAAGCTTTTGAGCAAAAGGAAGAAGTAAAAGGAACTATTATTTCTAAGTGCAAAGGTGGTTTCGTTGTAAATGTTGACTCTTGTTTATGTTTTCTTCCAGCTTCACAATTGGATCTACGACCTTTAAGAAATGTTGATCACCTGATGAGGGTCGAACAAACTTTTGAATGTGTAAAATTAGATAAGAAACGCGGAAATATCGTACTGTCCCGCAGGGCGGTTATAGAAAAAATTAGAAATAAAGATAGAGATAAAGTTATAGGAAAAATAAAAGAAGGTGACGTAGTTCAAGGAACAATTAAATCATTGGTCGATTGGGGCGCGTTTGTTGACCTCGGCGGGGTGGACAGTCTGTTGCACATTACGGACATCGCATATTCAAGGATAAATAAACCGAGTGATTTGCTTTCGATCGGTCAAAACATTAAAGTTAAAATTACTAAAATTTGTCCCAACACCAAAAAGATTAGTGTGTCCATCAAGGCGCTGACGGAGGACCCTTATGAAAAAATTATTAATAAGTATGAGGTAGGAAAAAAGTATCCGGCCGTCGTGACGAAGGTGCAAGATTACGGTTGCTTTGCTAAACTTGAGGAAGGTTTGGAGGGACTTATCCACCAGAGTCAACTGAGTTGGACTAAAAAAAACATTCATCCAGGAAAAATATTATCAACATCACAAAAAATAGAAGTAATACTTTTAGAAAAAGACATTGAAAAGAGAAGATTGTCTTTATCGTTCAAAGATACTCAGCCGAACCCATGGGATAAATTTTTAGAAGAACATAAAGTTGGAGAAAAATTTGAAGGTACAATTAAGAACTGTGTTGATTATGGTTTATTCGTTTCTATTAAAGGAACGGAATTTGATGGCTTAATACATTATAAGGATCTGAGCTACGGAGAAAAAGAATCGGAATTAGAGAAATATAAGAAGAACCAAAAAATATCTTTCATTATTTTAGAAATAAATAGAGAAAGTGAAAAAATTAGATTAGGGATAAAACAGCTGGAACCAGGCGGTGATCCTTTCGGATACTTTGCTGACAAAAATATTTCAGATACAATTACGGCAACAGTACACAGCACGACTGAAAATGGAATTTATGTTCAAGTTGGTAAGAAAAATTTATCAATTCTTATTAAAAAGAATCAATTAGCTAAAGAAGTAGAAAATCAAAGACCTGCAAGATTTGTAAAAGGTGATAAAATAGATGCAATTATTACTGAACTAGAAAAGTCAAAGAGAAAAGTCTCACTTTCAATAAAAGCTTTGGAAGAAAAACAAACCAAAGAAGCTGTAAAAAAATACGGTTCGAAAGATTCTGGGGGTGTCTTGGGGGACATATTCAATTTTAGTGGTCTAAAAACTAAAAAAAAAGAAACTAAAAAGAAAAAATAGTTGTATAGTATATTCGTGGTTAGATCAGAATTATTACAACAGCTGTGTAATTATCACCCGAATCTTTTACGAAGGGATTTAGAAAAAATTTTAAATATTATCTTTGCTGAAATTTCCGAAGCTCTTCAAAGAAATGAGAATGTTGAAATAAGAAATTTCGGAATTTTTAAAAGAACATTAAGAAAAGCAAGAATAGGTATAAATCCAAAAAACCTAAAACCTGTTCAAATACAAGAAAAAAAAGCTATTAAGTGGAAAATGTCAAAAAAACTTTACAGGCTTTTGAATAAAATATAATTTCAGTTAGTGAAAAAAATTATTCTTGCGTTAGACACTACAAGCTTGGAAGAAGCACTCAGTATTACCAAAGAAGTAAAAGATAAAATTTTTACGGTCAAATTAGGATTGGAATTTTTTAATGCTAATGGAAAGCAAGGTATTAAAAAATTTAATGAAATTGGAATTGCTAACTTAATGCTAGATCTTAAGCTGAAAGATATACCAGAAACAGTTTACAAAGCAATTAAAGCCTTGGATGATATAAAATTTGGTTTCATAACAATTCATGGACAAGGTGGAAAAAAAATGATCGAAAAAGCAAAACAAGCAGCAAAAGAAATAAAAAGTCAGCCTAAAATTTTGATGGTGACAATATTAACTGCTTTAAATGATGATGATTTAAAAGCTGCAGGAAATAATAATACTGTCCAAAATCAAGTTGAAAAATTAGCAGAAATGGCTAAAGAGCTAAATGTTGGCATTGTATGTTCAGGACAAGAAGCAAAAAATGTAAGAAAAATTATTGGTCCAGATCTTTTAATTTTTACTCCTGGAATACGTATGGCTGAAGATAAAAAAAATGATCAAAAACGTGTTTGTACACCAGAGGAAAGTATAAAAAATGGTGCAAATAAAATAATCATGGGAAGAAGTTTAATTAAAGGAAATATTGAAGAAAATATAGATAAAGTATCTAATTCTATCAAAGTATAATTTAATGAAAAAAATAAAAAAAGGTATACCTTTAATTGATCAACACGATAAAAATGGGTATTGGGGAAAATTCGGTGGAAATTTTATACCCGAAACATTAAAAAAACCTGTAGCAGATCTTACCAGCTTATTTGAAAAACTAAGAAAAGATAAAAAATTTCTAAAAGAAAGAGATTATCACTATAAAAATTGGGTAGGCTCTCCAACACCATTTATCAAACTTCAAAACTTAACTGAATATCTTGGAGGCGCACAAATTTGGGCTAAGGTTGTTTCTGAAGCGGTAGGTGGAGCGCACAAGGTTTACGGAGCAATAACACACGCTATGTTGTGTAAATATTCTAATAAAAAATATTTGTGTACAGACACAGGAGCTGGGTATAACGGAAAAATGTTTAGCATGGCTGCAAAAAAATTTGGCTTAGGATGTAAAGTCTTCATGGGTATTAAGGACATAGAAAGACAAAAACCTAATTGTGATGCAATACGAAGCAACGGTGCAGAAATCGTACCTGTATACACTGGTAGCCAAACATTGGTTGATGCCGTTTCAGAAGTAATGCGTTACTGGGTTTCAAACTGTAATACAGTACATTTAGGAGTCGGTAGCACTGTTGGTCCAAATATTTTTGTTAAAATTTGTGGATGGAGTACTACTCAAATTTCTAGAGAACTTACTAAACAAATAAAAAATGAATTTGGAAATGTTCCAAAAAAGTTAAAGTTAATAAACTGTATTGGAGGAGGAAGTTCAGCTTACGGATTTTGGAGTAAATTTATTGATTATGACAAAAACCAAGTTGAGCTCATAGGTGTTGAGGCTGGTGGTCCAAAAAATTCAAAACTTCATGCTGCTCCTCTAAGTAGGGGAGCTAAAATAGGCATACTTCATGGAGCAGCTTCTTATGTTTGTCAAAACTCCGAAGGTCAGATAAATGAAACTGAATCTATTTCAGCTGGACTCGATTACCCGGGTTGTAGTCCTATGCATTCCTTTTTAAAAGACACAAAAAGAGCTAAATATACTTTTGCCACTGATGAAGAGGCGCTAAGCGCATATCAATTAGTTACAAAATATGAAGATCTAAATCCGAGCCTGGAACCAAGTCATGCATTTGCAGAAGCTATAAAAATAGCACCGAAATTAAATAAAGATACAGTCATAATTGTTAATTCCTGTGGAGACGCTCAAAAAGACAGGGATATTTTAAAGCAAAGATTAGGAAATTAAATAATGACCATATCACCAATTAGCTTAGCATTTAAAAAATCCAATGGGGAAAAAAGACCCGCTTTATTGACCTATACGGTAGCCGGAGATAATTCTAAAAAAAATTCTTTAGAAATATTAAATTCAATTTCAAAATATATTGATATTTGCGAAATAGGATTTCCTCATAACACTCCCATTGCTGACGGTGGACAAATACAAACATCAGCATACCGTGCAATTAAAAATGGTATTAAAATGAAAGATGTTTTTCAAATTGTTGGAAAATTTAAAAAAAATAAAAACTCAAAGCCCGTAATTCTAATGGGCTATTACAACATGATTTACCAATACGGTGAAAATAGTTTTTTAAAAAAATGTAGAAAAACTGGCGTCGATGGTTTAATTGTAGTTGATCTACCTTGGCCAGATAACAAAATCTTCGCAAAAAAATGTAAAAAAAATTCTATTTGTTTTGTTCAACTCTTGTCCCCAACTACCTCAAAAATAAGAATGAAAAAAATTATTAATAGTTCACATGAACTAATCTACTATATTAGCATGGTGTCTACTACAGGAGGGAAGCTTAAAGTGTCTCCTAGAAAAATTTTAAAAAATTATGGTAAAATTAAAAAAATAATTAAAAATAGAAAAAAAAATCTTGTAATTGGCTTTGGAATCACAAGTAAAAATATCTCTTCCTTTAAATCGTCAGACGGGTGTGTTGTTGGCTCCGAAATATGTAAGAAAATTTCAAAATCAATTAAAAATAGAAAAAATCCTGTCAAAAGTGTATCTATTATGGTAAAAAACTTAAGGAGTAAATTATCATGGTCAATTGGATAAGTAACTGGAAAAAAATTGGAATTAAAGTAAAACAGATTTTTAAAAAACAACCTTCAGATCAAGAAGGAACTGATTGGAAAAACTGCCCTCAATGTAAAAAAATTTCTTATAAACCTGATTTGTTTAATAATTCTTATATTTGCGAATGTTCTTTTCATTTTGACCTGCCTCCAAAGTTACGTCTAAAATCATTATTCGATTCAGATTATGAAATAATCGAACCTCCAGACAATATTGACCCCGACCCTCTGGAATTCCAAGTAAAAGATGGTGCAAGAGAAGGTTATAAATACATAAATAAAATTAAAAAATATAGGAAAGTAACTGGACAGCATACTGCTTTGTTATGCGCTTCAGGACGTATTTCAGATTTAAATGCGGTGGTAGTGTGTTTTAATCCAAAATTCGGAGCTGGACGGTTTGGGCCAGCTGAAAATGAACATTTTTTAAAAGCAGCAAATTTTGCAATTAACAATAAAGTAGATATCTGGGTAGTTATATACCAAAGCTCAGGAATTGATGTTCACACAGGTGTAACTGGATTAGCGGGAATGACGAAGAGCATAATTGCAATGAATGAAATTAAAAAAAATAACATACCAACTTTTTGTGTTGCGGCACGCGCAACAGCAGGAGGCACATATGCCTCAAGCTTTTTTATGCATGATTTTATTATTATAGAATCTAAGTGTGTTGAAAATTTACTTTTTTCGGGAAAAAGAGTTACAGAAAATATTTTGAAAGGTACTGATCAAATTCCTGAAGATTTTGGTACCGCAAATGGAATAATGAAATCTGGTTTAGCTGATATAACTCTTGAAAATAGAAAAGAATTAAAAGAAACTATTACAAAATTAGGTAATATAATTTTAAAAAAACAGAAAACAGAAACTGAAAATTTAGATGAAGCTTATGAAAATCAAGAAGATTTTAAAAAGACTGCTTCAACTACATCCTAAAAGTATAGATTTATCTCTTCACAGAATTAAAAGATTGCTTGAAGATTTA